>Ga0182030_10019558_pt1 | contig 12864 bp, 10 predicted proteins | sample 812S3MmetaG_FD_121299 | JGI IMG/M metagenome (GOLD analysis project Ga0182030, IMG submission 121299) | Permafrost microbial communities from Stordalen Mire, Sweden - 812S3M metaG (Illumina Assembly) | ecosystem: Environmental > Terrestrial > Soil > Wetlands > Permafrost | place: Sweden... | reverse complement strand
GGAGTCATGCGTCACTTCCTCGCCAATCCAATCGGGCCGAGGGATGGTGCACTGCGCGCTCGGAAGTTCGACTTCCGCGAGTACAAGGCCCGCTTGGGGCGAATGGAACTCATCGACTGTCCAACGGAAGCCAAGGCACGTCAGCGCATAGCGCGTCTTGTGAATCAAAGGGGGCAGACACATTTCCTGTAGCATCTCGCTGGCATCCGCGTAGGGGATTGGGTACTCGAATTCTCTGCGAACTGCGCCGCTGCGAATTCCTTTGATCGTAACGAATCCCTTCTCATCGAGGGTGCGCACTCTGACGACGCGCCGCTCATCACGGCTCAGGTAACCCTGAATGATGTCGACGCGTTCGCTCGATGAGCGCCACGCATCGCCCTTCACCAGAAATTTCCGCTCAATTTCTGTGCCCATTCTGTTCTCCCTACTGATTCACGAGCGTCCAAAATCGCACTCACATTGTTCCCCTTCGCGGCAGGAGGCAATTGCGAATACTACGTAAACAGATCACGGATAGGGCGGCGCTCGGCGAGGCCAATTGCCGCGAGACTCTTCAGGTATTCTGCTCCGTCTTCGGTGCAGTCGCCGGCGCCATCGCTCCGGCACATGGTGCCCGGGGCGGAGTCTACATTGCCGGCGGTATCGCGCAAAAGATCCGCCTATTTTTGGCGCAGAGTGAATTTCGCGCCGCGCACTCTGTAGCGATGCTGCAGGCGTTATCGGAGACCTGAAGAGGCAGCCCGACCAAGTCTGAACCGGGCCCGATTGCAATAGGAGGAACTGCACCTTAGCTACGTACGATCACGAATTGCCCAGCGGTTGTGAGAGCGCTACAAAGGTTTACTGGAGGCATCATGAAAACAGATAGACAGATCAGAGATGACGTGGAGGCCGAACTGGATTGGGATCCGAGCTTCGATTCGCGCCAGGTTGGCGTGGCCGTGAAGGATGGAATCGTCACACTCACGGGTCATGTCAATGCATTCCCCGATCGATGGGCCGCACAAAAGGCGGCGCAAAGGGTTTCGGATGTCAAGGCGATTGCCAACGAAGTCGAAGTCAAGCTGCCGTTTGCCGTCAAGCGCAGCGACACGGAGATCGCCGAGGCGGTTCTGAATGCCATCCAATCGAACCAATCGATTCCCGCTACGCACCTCAAACTCACCGTGCGAGACGGGTGGTTGACTGTTCAGGGGCAGGTGAATTGGCAATACCAAAGCAATGCCGTCGATATCGCCGTCCGAGGGGTGCACGGCGTGAAGGGAGTTGAGAACTTGATTGTCATCAAACCCTTGCCGGTCGATACCTCGCCCGAGGCTATCAAAACAAAAATCGAAGGCGCATTCCAGCGTCATGCGCATCGAGATGCGCGGAAGATTCGCGTGACCGTGGAGAACGGCGTCGTAACCTTAGAGGGCGAGGTGCCCAGCTGGCAAGAGCGCGAAGACGCCAGATCCGCGGCGTGGGCGGCACCCGGCATTTCACAGGTCGAGGATCGCCTAGTTGTTCGGCCTTGGCCTTAACCCGGCTATGGCGATGTCGTGCCATATGCTGGTCGAATTCGAGCCGCCGCTCATCGCTGCCTAAATGCGTGACGCCCGCTGAACGATCGACCAATTGCCGAAGTCGCCTTGTTGACACGTCTGCGGTTGCAGCGATGTACTTAGGACGTTAAGCAGAAGATCCAAAGCGCGTTTCAACAGTACGCGTCTCGAGAGCGCGCGATCGCTCTCGCGACGATCTTATTGTGGCGCAAGATGCCCCATATGCGATGGGCATTCGGAATCGTGTACGGAGAAACACTGTTGCAGAGCGGATCTTCGACGCCCGCGCGAGGCAAGAAAAGATAGCCAAAAAAAGTCGCCGACACGATTCCAAGCTCAGCCATCTGGCTTTCGGTGAGGAATCGCGACGGCGTTTGATATTAAAACTGCAAGTAGATTTGATTCTCCACGTTACCGACACCCGGTGCTGCCCACGCAGCCAGAGCTGCGTCTTCACGCTCCTGCCAGGTCCGCACATGTCCCTTCAACGTCACCGTTGAGTCATTCACGTTGATGTCGATGGCCTTGGTATCAACAAGGGCTTGACGCTTGAACGCATCCTCGATTTTCTGTTTCACTTCGGCCGCTTTGATCGCCGTGGTTACATGAATGTTATTCACGACCTCTTTGACACCCATTAGGTTACGCACCGCATTCGCAGCAGAGGTCTTCTGAAACCCCCACTGAACTTCTCCGCTAAGCGTGACAACACCGGCTTGGACGACGGGCTGAATTCGCGATGCGACGGTCGCTACATTCCAACGCAAGGCATTGGCCGCCGCCGCCGCAATATCTGTATCACTGCGCATGCCGCTCGCCGGTATCTTTGTCTGGATTTCATTGGCGATGGCTCTCACGCCCTTGACCCGCTTGGTGATATCCTCCGCAACCCATTTGCCGCCGAAGTGCGCAACCTCACCCGCGAGTGTCACCACCCCGTCCCGAACAAGGACCCCTATCGTGCTGTCATCGATGCTGGGATCCCATTGCAATTCGGATTCAACATCGCGACGAATTTCCGCATCAGTTCTCATATCTAGCTCCTTCAATTGATTGGGTTCTCTCTCTTCGCAATACCCGTCACTGGTGACCAGGCGAACACCAACGCACGGTGCTGACAACGGATCCTGGGTGTACATTTCAATGTTGCCTCGTAGTCCTCAATGTGAATTGTCCACGCACAATAACGCGAGGACTGCTGGTAAACCATGCGCGAATACCCGTATCAAGCTGCTTGATCCTCTTAAAGCGGAGTTACAAGGTCCGCTGCAAACTCAAAAAAAGCACGGACCCTGCAAGTCTTTCAAAAAAAGTTCCGCTGCGGTGCGGCGCCCAGTATTCGCGCTAGGGATTGCCCAAGGCCCTTAAGGGATACTCGCGATGTTCCCGCCATCATTTAGGCCTTAAGCATGCGTTTGCGAGTTCACGCGCGATCTGGAAAAGGCAAGAGAGGCCAACGTGCCTGAACGGGGGCTGGCGCGATTGGCAAGAAGCCGCGCCAGCACAGTCAGTAGCGCTTCACGCGCGTTAAACAGGCGCGCCGTCACGCTCGCAAGAACCCCGCAAAGCTACATCGGGTTCGGCTCAAAGTTAAGGCGGCCGGCTATCTTCTCGAGGACAGTCTTTCGAAGCAGATGATGCAGCGATCTTCCGAACTGAAGCGCTTGCGGAAGTTGCAGGACTGTCTTGGCGACTTTCACGATGAAGAGAATCTAATCAAAACGATAAGCCTCGCGCTTCGCGATCGAAGCCACGTGCGCTCGATTCGCGCCAATTGGTCAACAAACGGACCAAACGCTCCGGATCGTGCAGGAGCAGATTCGGACGCTTATGAGTCGCGAATCTGCGCGCAAAGCCAAGGGTGAGCACATCGGGGTTGAGCAAACTCTTGGCTGCTTCAACCTCCTCGCGAGAGCTTCCCGATGCGGCAAGTTGCGTCGATAAGCGTCTGCGCGCGTAGTCAACCAGGGATTTGCGACCCGCCATTCGAGATTGCCAAACTGCGGGTTCCGCCGCACTTCGAATCTGCTGGCCAAGCGACTCAAGCGAGCCGCGCCACCGATCCTTACCGCAACACGCCGTCCAAAGCGCATCAGCACTGGGTCCCTCCCAGCTTGGCATGTGCACCCCGTGGTTGCCGTGGTTGCTTCTACATTAGGCCGATCGAGCTTCGGCCGACTAGGGCGCGGCTTCCGGGGGACCTCATGCTGAAGGCACCGCGAGACTCAAGGACGCCAAGCGGTCCTTGATAGCGGTGAAGGCCTTCTGACACGCCTGTGGGGTGGTTGTCGTATCCAACGTGAGCGCGCGCAGTCGCTCAGGGGCACTGAGCGGCTCGGCGGTGCTCAGCTGCTCCGTGAGTACCATCAGGTCAGCATCCGACACATCCACCCGCTGCTCTGCTCGTTGCTCGATGCGTTGGGTGAGAACAGCGAGATCCGCCTCACACGCCAAGATGACAAAGTGAAATCCGCCTCTTGCGGCCAAGTCCGCGAACGAGCGGCGATCCGCACCATGGAGAAACGCGGCATCAACGATGGTGTCAAAGCCGCCCTTTAAACAGCTGTCCGCGCATTCGAGCAGGCGCGCATAGGTGCGATGGCTCAGCGCAGGTGTATATAGGCCTTCTTCGTATCCGGCATTCTCTTTCAGTAAGGAAGCGGAAACGCCACCGAGGCGCTTGCGCTCGACATCGGATCGAATGCGGATCGTCCCCAACTGCGGTACAAGCTTTTCGCTCATCCATGATTTACCCGAACCCGACACACCGTGCATGATGAACAGCGTCGGCACGGGTCGATTTACGAACATGTTGGCCGTCTGTACGCGCATCCGCAATCGCTTCTGAAACTCTTCTCGATGCTTCAGGCCCTTCTCGGCGCCCAGGCTGTCGACCATAGCCCGCACCAGGGAGCGGTACACCGAGTAGAACGCCAAATGCCGAACGCCCTCGTAGTCCCCGGTGTGCTCCAGATAGGCGTTTAGAAACGCAAAGGCCAGGTCCTGGCGCTTGTGCGCCATCAGATCCATCACTAAGAACGCAACGTCATTCATGACGTCGATCCAGCGAAGCTTGGGATCGAATTCCAAAGCATCGAAAGGGACTAGCTGACCAGACCAACGCACGACATTTCGCGCGTGCAAATCGCCGTGGCACTCGCGAATGGCACCGCACTGCTCACGCATGCGCAACTGAGGCAGCGAATCGTGCAAATAGTCGTGGATCCAATCAACGATCAGCCCCATCTCGGGCAGAGGCGTCTCCGCATCGAGATGAGAGAGTAGAGTCGCCAAATTACCGAGTACTGTATCGTGCAGATCCGTCGTGTGTGAAAAATCCTTGCCGCAGGATGCCTTTGGGGCCCCTTCGTGAAAACGCGCCAATCGCCGGGCAAGATCCACGAATTCCTGCTCATCTAACGTATCGCCTTCGAGCAGCGCCGACAATTCTTGCGAAGCGTCGAATTGCCGCATGCGCACGGCGTACTCCACGACCGGGCCGTGACCGCCGATGCGCAAGCCTCCCGCTTCGCGCGTGATGGCAACTACATCTACATAAAGATCAAGTGCTAGACGGCGATTCAGCCGCAGCTCTTCCTCGCAAAAAAAGCGTCTTCTTTTCAGAGTCGAGGCATCGATGAATTCCAGATGCACGTTTTTCTTAACTTTGTAGGCGTAAAGGCCGGTGAGAATGACCCACGAGATAGGCGTCTCGCGGACCTCGAAGCGACCGACGGGGTGTGCAAACGCCGTCGGTGTCAACAGGTCTGCCGGCCTGAACTGATAGACAGCGCGTTCTTGAGGCGACTCCACCGGATTGCTGTCAATCATCTTTGTCACTCCACTGTTGGACCACCGAGCTTTAAAGACAGGTTACTTAAGACATGAAGCCTTGGGTATTCGCGGATGCCCTCATGGGGTAGGGAATATCCGTGAGTCGCTCCGCGAGCGATGTATCGATTTAGGTCGACCGCTGATGCCTTGACCCGGAGAGCCGATTCAGGAGTTGCTTGACTACCTGGACGAGTACCAGATATGCAACCACGACCAGCGCTAACACGCCGAGAAAACTCAGCGGCAAAGGTACAAACCCGAGAATCCCCGCGATCGGGCTAAAGGGGATCGCCACCGCCAGCACCACGATGCCGAATGAGCTTAAGGTAAGCCATTGACTGCAACGGCTCTTGATCGGATTAGCGCGCGTTCGAATGATGAATACGACCAACACCTGAGTCGCGATGGACTCGATAAACCAACCAGTATGGAAGGTCGCCTCGCTCGCATGAAACGGCCCGATCATCAAGTAAAAAGTCAAAAAATCGAAAATCGAACTGACCGGACCAATGACCCACATGAATTTGCGAATGTACGCCATGTCCCACATTTGAGGTCGACGCAGGTCTTCCTCATCGACGCGATCGAACGGCAGCGCCATTTCGGATACGTCGTAGAGCAAATTGTTAAGAAGTATCTGCATGGGCAGCATGGGTAGAAAGGGCAGCAGGAGCGCGGCTCCGGCCATGCTGAACATGTTGCCGAAGTTGGAGCTGGTGGCCATGAGAATGTACTTCATGACATTGCCAAAGGTCCGGCGACCTTCGATCACCCCATCGTGTAGCACGGCCAAATCGGCCTTCAGGAGCACCATCTGTGCGGCACTCTTCGCAACATCCACGGCTCCCTCAACCGAAATGCCAATGTCTGCCGAGTGCAGTGCGGGGGCGTCATTGATGCCGTCTCCCAAATAGCCCACAGTGTGACCGCGCAGTTTCAGGGCGCAAATGATCCGGTTTTTCTGCTGCGGCGTGACCCGGCAAAAGACATTGACGGACTCCGCCCGCGCGCCTAGCCCTAGATCATCCAGCTCGGTGACCTCTCGGCCATTGAGAACCCCGAGAATGGGCAGTCCCACGGCTTCGCAGACGTGACGGGTCACCAGTTCATTATCGCCAGTCACGATTTTAATACTCACGCCGCTTTGTATGAGTGCCTGCAGGGACGGTCGCGCATCAAGCTTCGGCGGATCAAGAAATGCCGCGAAACCGGCAAACACCAGCAGCGATTCATCATCCAGTCGCGCCTGATCTTGCGTTCTAGGCACTTCCCGATACCCCACGCCGAGCAATCGCAAGCCCTGAACCGCCAGGCCATCGTGCACCTGGTTCAATCGATCCCTGGCGGCCGCGTCCAAGTCTTGGAGTGACCCATTCTCGTCGGCGAGCCATTGCGCTGAGACCTTCAGCACATCCTCAGGCGCACCTTTGACCACCAACAGTCGTTTGCTTCCATTGTCAATCAGGACCGATACCCGGCGTCGCTCGAAATCAAAAGGCACTTCGTCGACCTTGTGCCAGGCCGACGCATCGATCCCGGGCTGCGCCAGAATGGCATCATCAAGGGGGCTCTTAAGCCCGGTTTCGAAATAGCTATTCAGGAACGCAAGATTTAAGACGCAGGGGCTGTCAAGACCCAGGCAGCCGACGTGACTTGCCAGTTTAATGGTGGCTTGCGTCAGAGTTCCGGTCTTGTCGGTGCACAACACATCCATGCTGCCGAGGTTGTGGATGGCCTGTAATTGCTTCACGATCACTTGCTTCTTGGCCATACGTACGGCCCCGCGCGAGAGCGTCACCGTGACAATCATGGGCAGCAATTCGGGGGTAAGTCCGACGGCGAGTGCGATGCTAAACAACAAAGATTCCAGGATCGATCGATGTAAGGACCAATTGATGATCAAGACTGCCAGCACGAGCAATCCGGTTAAACGCATGATGAGCAAGCCAAAATGTTTGATGCCCAGTTCAAAGGCGGTGGGCGGACGTCGATCGGCGAGCGCGGCGGCGATTTGGCCGAACTCTGTTGTCCGGCCCGTTTGATAGACGAGCACCTTGGCCGTACCGCTGATCACCGAGCCGCCGGCGAATACTGAATTGTTCGCATCATTCAAATCGGTAATGCTTTGAGTCAAATCGCCCGAGTGCTTCTCCACCGGATACGGCTCGCCAGTGAGCGCCGCTTGATTGACGAAGAAATCCTTCGCGTCGAGGACTCGACCATCGGCAGGGATGAGATCGCCCGCACAGAGCTGGATCAGATCACCGGGAACGAGGTCCGCCACCGGCAGCTCGGTTGGCTTGCCGTCGCGGATCGCTTGGGCATGCACGGCAATGGACTTTCGCAGCGCATCAACCACTTTTCCGGCCTGACTTTCTTGGAAGAAGTCCAAGGTGACGCTCAGAATGACGATGGCAGCGATAATGAGGCACCCCGTCACATCGCCGGTGACTCCCATGACCGAGCTCGCGGCTAACAAGAGCAACACCAAAGGATTCTTAAAGCGCGAGAGGAATTGCACGATCATCGATCGCCTGGGCGCGGCGTCCACCTGATTCGCACCAAACTTAAGAAATCGCGCTTGGGCCTCCTCAGAGCTCAGGCCATCGCCCCCCACACCCAGTTCGGTTTTGGTCTCGGCTAATGGCAAATTCCAGAAGGCTTTCTTGTTTGGCATGGGGATTTGGTGGCTATTGACGCTCTTGGTCGGTCGATGCTCGCATATCGCACGGTTTGCCGTGCACGCGAGTAGTGCTTACTGGATTGTGGGATATCCCGAATTTACCCGCCGGCAGCTGACAAGCAGCCTTAAGGCCTCGAGCTACGTACTAGCCCGCGGTGATACCGGATCACCACGGATAGGTTTGAGCAAACCATCCCTGGAGAATGTAGCTCGTGATCGGGGATGACCTCCCGCGCGTGCATCGATCGATTCCAGAGCTGCGGATTTTTGTTAAGGGCGCAGAGTGCAATGAACGTTTCCGATCAGCAACAAATCTGGCGTTCGCGTCTCAGGCGTGCTGTCGGTTGGTCCTTCTTCATCAAACTCGGCTTGCTCGCCTCATTGTGGGCGCTATTTTTTTCGGGTTCCCATCGCTGTCGAGTGGACGGCTTTGCCACGGCAAATCGATTGGCACTCACGGTTCACGGGCTCGACTCATATGAAGACCCTCAACGCAAGAGGAACCCGCTGTGATTGATTTCGATGTCGTGACTTTGTCGCGTCTGCAGTTCGCGCTGACGGCCCTTTATCATTTCCTCTTCGTGCCGCTGACCTTAGGCCTTTCCATGATCCTACTGATCATGGAGTCGGTGTATGTCATGACGGGTCGAGAGATTTGGAAACGGATGACGCGCTTTTGGGGCGTCCTTTTTGGCATCAATTTCGCGATGGGCGTGGCCACGGGCATCACCATGGAGTTCCAATTTGGCACCAATTGGGCTTACTACTCCCACTACGTCGGCGATATCTTCGGTGCGCCCTTGGCCATCGAAGGACTCATGGCATTCTTCTTGGAATCCACGTTTGTAGGATTATTTTTCTTCGGCTGGGACCGCCTGTCGAAAATCGGGCACCTCATCGTTACCGGGCTGGTCGCTTTGGGATCAAGCCTTTCGGCGTTGTGGATTCTCATTGCAAACGCATGGATGCAAAACCCCACCGGCGCGGAGTTCAACTACGAAACCATGCGTATGGAGCTCGTTTCCTTCGGTGCTGTGATCTTCAATCCAGTCGCACAGGCCAAGTTCGTACACACGGTGGCCGCGGGATACGTGGTCGGTTCGGTGTTCGTGCTCGCCATCAGCGCTTGGTATTTGTTGAAAGGCCGCAATACCGAGATTGCGCGCCGCTCCATGGCGGTGGCGGCCGCGTTCGGACTCGCATGTTCGCTCTCCGCCGTGGTGCTCGGGGACCAATCGGGATACGAAGCGAGCGAAAACCAGAAGATGAAGATCGCGGCGATCGAAGCGGAATGGTTAACCGCGCCGGCGCCGGCACCGTTCACAGTCTTCGGACTGCCGGACGTGAAGGAACACACGACCCATGCGGAGGTGAAAGTGCCCTGGCTCTTGGGGCTCATTGCGACACGTTCGCTCGATGGCCAGGTGCCCGGTATCTTCGATCTGGTGGAGCGTGCCAAGGTGCGCGTCAAAAGCGGCATGCAGGCGCATGCGGCACTACAGGCGTTGCGCGCGGATCATAGCAATGAGACTGCTCGGGCCCAGTTCACTGAGCATCGTGCGGACTTAGGATACGGGCTGCTTCTGTTGCGCTATACGCGCGATCCGGCGGCCGCGACGCCCGATGAGATCGATCGCGCCGCCTGGTCGACGGTTCCCAACGTGCCGGTGCTGTTCTGGAGCTTTAGGTTCATGGTCGCTATCGGCCTGTTTTTGATCGCCCTTTTTACGACAGCTTTTTACCTGGCTTCCCGTCACCGTTTCGAGCGCAACCGCTGGTTTCTTCGCGTGGCCCTCTGCAGCCTGCCGCTGCCGTGGATCGCGGCGGAATTGGGTTGGATCGTCGCGGAGTATGGCCGGCAGCCCTGGGCGATCGATGGGCTGTTGCCGACATTTCTTGGCGTGTCGACCACCGCGGCCAGCAATGTCTGGATGTCGTTATTGGGATTCGTCTTGTTCTATACCTCATTGGCCGCGGTCGATATCTATCTCATGCTGCGCATGATTCGCCAGGGCCCAGACGGATTGGGTTATTGGCCACCCGCAGTCCCAGCCACCGCGTCCTCCGCGTCAGCCCACTGATCTGGATGCCACGATGCTGAACTACGAAACGCTGCGATTTATCTGGTGGCTCATCCTCGGAGCCCTGCTCATGGGGTTTGCGGTCACCGATGGCTTTGACATGGGAGTCTGCGCGATATTCAAATTTGTCGGACGCGATGATGATGAGCGCCGCGCCCTGCTCGAATCCGTGGAGCCGGTGTGGGAGGGCAATCAAGTCTGGTTTATCTTGGGCGGCGGCGCGGCTTTTGCCGCATGGCCGCTGCTGTATGCGGCGTCATTCTCCTCCCTGTACCTGGCGATGTTCTTGGTTCTGGTCGGATTTATCTTAAGACCCGTGGGATTCGCATTCCGGGGCAAAATCACCGACCCCCGATGGCGTGGGGCCTGCGATTGGGCGCTACTCGTGGGAGGCGCCGTACCGGCACTCTTATTCGGGGTGGCGTTTGGCAATCTGTTTGTCGGTATCCCATTTCATTTCGATTCTATGATGCGTCCCGTGTATACGGGAGGGTTTTTCAATCTGTTGAATCCGTACGCATTGTTGTGCGGCGTTGTGAGCTTATCGATGCTCGTTATGCACGGCGCAGTCTATGCGTCGTTCAAAGTGGATGAACCGTTAAGAGCGCGGGCCGCTGTGATTGGCAAGGTTGCGGCGCTGGTGTTTATCGTTGCCTTTATTAATGCCGGGCTTTGGATCTGCCTCGAAGACGGACGCAGAATCACCTCAATGCTGACGCACGGTTCGGCTTCCAACCCGCTGCTGAAGACGGTCATGTTGACGCCAGGTGCGTGGCTTGACAACTTTAGGATCCACCCATGGCTATGGGTAGTGCCAGTCGGGGCGCTGCTCTCGGCACTGCTGACGATTCAGCTGCTTAGATTAAGGTTGCATGGGATGGCGCTATTTACCAGCGGCGTCACACAGGCCGCAACGATCCTAACTGCGGGTGTTGGGCTGTTTCCATTTCTCATGCCCTCATCCACAAATCCAGGGGAGAGTCTCACTGTCTGGGACGCTTCGAGCAGCGCCAAGACTCTATTCATTATGCTTGTCGCGGTGATCATTTTTCTTCCGGTAGTTCTCGCGTACACGGCATGGGTGTATCGCGTGTTGCGTGGTCAAATTTCGCTCGAGGCGATTCGTCGCCACGTTGGGCCTTACTAGTTCAAAGACGGAGTCAGTGATGTGGTACTTCAGTTGGATCTTGGGTCTTTCTTTCGCGCTCGCATTCGGTGTATTGAATGCCATGTGGTACGAGATCGGCGAGCGTCAATAAGAGCACGCAACTGCGTGCGTGTGACGCCGACGGGCACGAGCAAATGTGCTTGCCCGCTTGTTGCTCACTCGAACCGACTTCGAACTGATACGTTACTGCCCGATCACGCTTTGGAGCTCGTTTCAGTAGATACACGCATGGGATCGTGGAAAGCGCGGATAGCAGCGCGGTATGAAGCGTGGGAGCCTGACGCTCAAGCGTTGATTCAGGACCTGAAGGGAGGCGATGACGATGAACCGACGAGAGACCGTTGCTGGAATACTAGGCGGCGTGGCGGCGGTGGCGACCGGGACGGCGCAGGGCGCGCAGGCAAAGAACATGTCGCTTCCCGTGCCCCGGCGCGAAGGCGGCCAACCGCTTTTGTCGGCGCTCAATTTACGCCGCTCGACGCGCGCCTATTCTACTCGATCGCTTTCGCCGCAAACGCTGTCGGATCTGCTGTGGGCCGCCTTCGGCATCAATCGTCCGAGCGGCGATCGTACTGCGCCTTACTGGCGCCACGTGATGGTAATCGACATCTTCGCGGCAATGGCCGACGGGGTGTGGCTCTATGAGCCGAAGGAGCACCAGCTGCTCGGCTACCTGTCGGAGGATATTCGCGCGCAAACGGGATTGCAGGATTTTGTCGGCGTTGCGCCGCTCAATCTCATTTATGTCGCTCACGGCGAGCGCATGCCGGAACTTAAGCCCGAGGAACAAAAACTCTACTGCTCCGTGGATAGCGGTTTCATCGGTCAGAATGTCTATCTATTCTGCGCGTCCGAGGGACTCGCAACGGTGTTTCGAGGCGCGGTCGACTACGCAAAGCTCACCAAGACCATGAAGCTGCCCGATCATCAATTCGTGACCTTTGCGCAAACCGTAGGCTACGCGGCCGGCTAGGACATGGAAGGCAGAATATCGCGTCGCGGTTTCCTGCAGCAGTCGGTATTGACAACTGCGAGCACCACTCTCGGCGCACTGCCCATCATCGCGGCCGCACAAGGCGTGGCAAGCCCGGCAGAGCGACCGGTCGACAGGATGAAGCATGTTACCGTCGAGCTTAGCGTCAATGGGACCGAGCACACCCTCATGGTGGAGCCTCGCACCACGCTCGCCGAGGTGCTGCGAGGCGCGCTCGGGCTTCGCGGCACGAAGATTGGCTGCAACCGCGGCGCATGCTCGGCCTGCACCGTTTGGCTCGCTGGGATGCCAGTCTGCTCGTGCATGCTGCTCGCGGTCGACGTGGGACGACGCGCGCTAACGACGATCGAAGGCCTCGCAAACCAAGATCATTTGCACCCCGTTCAGGCCGCCTTCATCGAGCATGATGCCGTGCAGTGCGGCTACTGCACGCCCGGAATGGTGCTGAGCTGCGCGGCACTAGTTCGAGACAAGCCACGCGCCACGGCCGAGGACGTTCGCCAAGCGATCAGCGGTCACCTGTGCCGTTGCGGAACCTATCCGCATGTCATAGCGGC
>Ga0182030_10019557_pt1 | contig 12864 bp, 15 predicted proteins | sample 812S3MmetaG_FD_121299 | JGI IMG/M metagenome (GOLD analysis project Ga0182030, IMG submission 121299) | Permafrost microbial communities from Stordalen Mire, Sweden - 812S3M metaG (Illumina Assembly) | ecosystem: Environmental > Terrestrial > Soil > Wetlands > Permafrost | place: Sweden... | reverse complement strand
GGGTGTGGCTTCGATGTGATGGCGTGAAGGATCGGTGTAAGCAACTAATCCATACACTAAATCAATATCTTACGCTACATCCGCCAGCTAAATTAAGCCGCTGGGTGAATAAGACGGGCTAGACGCAGGAACCGGCACTTGGCTTGATAAGGGAGTGAATCTCGACCCGCTCGCCAAGCTTCACAACGGTTGAAGGCCGGGTCAACTGTCCGTTAGCAGACTACGCAACATCCAGGCCATCTTTTCGTGGATTTGCAAACGCTGGGTGACCACGTCCTCCGTTGACTGATCATCCACGTCATCGGCCATTTTAACGACACGGCGCGCCGTCCTCACGACAGCCTCGTGACCCTTTACGAGATTGGCTACCATCGTCATTGCGTCTGGCAATTCCGATTCCTCGCTTATGCTCGACAAGCGTGCAAATTCTGAATAAGTGCCCGGCGCTGGGAAGCCCAACGCCCGGATGCGTTCGGCAATGGCGTCTACGGCGTTCCACATTTCGGTGTATTGCTCCATAAACATCAAGTGGAGCGTGTTGAACATCGGACCCGTGACGTTCCAATGGTAATTATGAGTCTTGAGGTAAAGTGTATAGGTGTCAGCCAGCAGATGAGACAGTCCGTCCGCAATCTGTTTACGCTCTTCCTTGTCAATTCCGATGTCAATTTTCACGGCTCAATCCTCACTCGTTGTGGACCCGTCGTACCATTTTTCCTTTACACTTAGGTAACACGGAGCGATCTGTCAGGGAGAGCCAAAAATCGAGCTAGCTCTATTCGTCGTTCTCGGCATTCAAGTCTTCAAGCGAAATTGTCGCGGCCTTCGCGCGCTCTTCGTCCGCATATGCCGCATCAAGCTCGCGCGCATGGTCATAAAGGCCGGGAGCGGGCTGACAACCGTTGCCGAGCAGATCTTGGCGAAAGACTTACGCCGATGACAGCCTTGCTCACGCTTGCCGGACGCTATGAGCAGCGCGCCATTATGTGGAAGGCTCACGCCGAACACCACGCCTTAAAGCGGCGCGGCGATGGCTAGAGCTTTTCGCAATGCTTGGCCTTTGCGTGGGCGATAGCAGGACGGCAAAAGGCGCTGCTTCGAAGGAAGCGTGACGATTGTGGCGTGAATAATACGATGCGAGCCCTGCTGCATTCATTAGGCTGTCGTCAATCTTGGCGAGATTGCTGCGACCCCAAACTCCAAGGGGTCAGGGGCTGACAAACGCTCGGTCCTTTGGCGAAGCGGACGCCGCCATGTGTCAATAAGAATGACGCCATGAAGCGGCGTAATTCATGGGAGAAGGAAATGGAGTATCTCATCCCCGGATGTATGATCGCCATCGTTGTCATAGGCGGTTTTGTCCTGACGCGGACGATGTCACAAAAAAACTCTTGATCGGAGATGCCCGACTAGTGGCGAACGCGGGTATTCCGCGCTCGCTCTTGACGTATCCGAATCGTCCTTAATCAAGCGGACGATTGCACAAATCAGACGCCCCACGAAGCGGCTACCCGGATGTATGGCGGGCCGTTTTTGCGTTGGAGCCCAATCACTTTGGACTGTTGCTCTGTTACATTTACGTCATAAACAGAGCTTAGCGTCAGACCGCTTTATGGGTTCTGTTTCTAAGCAATGGATAGCTCGGTCCGCAATGGCCGAGCTTTTGTTTTTGCAATGGCTACGACGATCATCTTGAGCCGTTTTTGGGTTCACGGACGCCCATTGGGTAGGATCACCAGCAACGACGGCTGTAGTGTAGCCAGGTGTAGTGCAAAACAGGGAGGGGTGCATGGTCTAAATCTTCGATTTCTTCACGATCGACCTTGATGGCGGTCGCCACCCGCTCGAAACCATCAAATATCGGCTTAAGACTAGGGATTTGGCACATGCCCATGGCCAGGAGATGATGCACAACTTCATTTTTAGTGGCAAAAGGGCCACCGCCTGCCTAATCAAAGATCAGACTGGAAACATACTTGGCGAAGTGCGAGCGAAAGCGCGTGCGGAGGGCTAAGTTCGTTTTCCCATTCCCGTAGCGGTTCGGCGTGATTGCACGGGGCACCGCGATCCGTATCCGATCATGCATCGGGGATCGCCCTGAGGCGCTGACGCTGGACATGCACGACCATGAAGGCCGAGGATGTCACTGAGACGCTGAATCTCGCGCTACAGGCTTCAGACCTGGATCAGGTGCGTGTCGTTCATCGGCCGCGGCTGCTCTCAGAGCCGATCCTGAAAGAACTTGAGTCGTCTGAGTCGCTTGTGATCTCTGTTATCGCGTCGGGCGCGAAAGAACCGTATGCAAGCAGTGAACCCTCGATACACATCTTTGATTAAGGCATCTAAGGACACAACATGACAACTGCAGCAACAGATGACCTTAGGAAGATTGTTGAGGCGTTAGGCGATGCGTCAGACGGCGTTATCAGCTTCCCGCAACTGCATGAGGCGCTTGCTATCGCCGTGCGGCTTGCGGAGCGGCCCTTTGCGCACTCGCCCGCGGGAGCGTGTGAACCGAGCGCGAAAGCTATTGCGGCTGCAATAGCCGCTTACGACAAGGAATTGGATTTCAACCCGGAGCCAGGTTTTCGCGCCGCCCTTCGCGCCGCCTATAGGGTTGATTTCTCTACGACCGAAGAGAGAGAAGGCGTTCGTGGATAATTCAACGGGCCGGATTCGGTCAGCTGGATCCGGTTGGTCTCGCTCTAAAACGGCAAACCAACATTCGTCGCTATCGCCGCCTTTTCTTAAAGGCGCGCGGCAGCATTTTCTTAACCCCCTTTAGTGCCGCCCATGCCCCCGGAGCCGCCCAGTCGTGAAGGCTGCTGCGAATGACACAGGCGCCACGTTGCCGGCTATTTGCCTAGAAGCATGCGATAAGTGTTCGCGCAAGCGCGTAACTATTGCGAGCACGAATGATGCCGATCTCGGTTTTCGTGGAGCACCGAAAATGAGGCAGACCCCGTTAATAACAATTGCGCTTTTCCGTGACTCGGTGAAAGGCGTGGGGCCTTTTTCGCACGTTTAAGGACAAAGCGACAGCCGCGACCACTAGCGCTTTAGAAATTCCACGGCGTAAGTTTCGCCACCCATTTTTATATAAGCCGTGAAGGCGTGGGGTTCTGGGACTCCCTCACTGGACTCCGTATAGCCGTCGCGATTCACCATTGTGAAACGCTGCCAAATTCCGCAAGGTCGAACTGTTTCTATGTTGATTGCGTGTGCTTCCAACGTCCCACGCGGATCTGACCACAGCCGGAAGCGCGGCGGCAAACCATCCTGGAAAATTTCGAGGGCCACGATCCCGGCGCTCGTCATGATTTGGTGCGCTCCATCGGGGTCATGAGGCCAGCTGCGGGCGGCTGCACTCTGGCTATCCGGCTCGACATGAATAGTGATGGTGGCATGTCCGAGTCTCTTGAGAAGCGCCTCTTCGATCCGGTCACACAATGCGTGAGAATCATTCACGGTCATGTCGCCCGGCACGACGAGGTGGAACTCGACGAAGGTCATCTTACCTGCGACTCGAGTTCGAACTTCATGCGCTTCGATAGCTACGCCCCTGTTCTCCATGATAACGCGTCGGATGTCGGCCACGGTCTCGGGATCGGATGCTTCATCCATCAGCCCACGCGCGGATTCGCGCAACATTTGTGCGCCGGACCATAGGATGTTTACAGCGATGACTGCCGCCAGGGCGGGGTCCAGACGTAGCCACCCGGTAAAGGGAATAAGGGCAAACCCTGCGAGAATGCCGCCCGAGGTCCATACATCTGTCATTATGTGCTTGCCGCTTGCCGCTAGCGCGGGAGAGCGCCAAAGGCGTCCGGCGCGGATCAGGAACAGCGCCCAAAGCAGATTGACGACTCCGGACGCGCCATTGAGCAAGACGCCCATCAATGGAGTTTCAGGAGCATGGGGATTCTGCCAACCAAGATAGGCTTCTCGGCCAATGGCGAAGGCGGTGGCCACCACCATGAAAGCTTCTATTGCAGCGCTGATATACTCGGCTTTCTGATGGCCATAGGGATGGCCCGCATCCGCTGGCCGTTCGCCATACCAAAGCGCTATGAGCGCGGTGACGGCGCCAACCACGTTGATCGTCGTTTCCAGCGCGTCCGAATACAGCGCAATACTGCCGGTGACCCAATAGGCGGCGAACTTCAGGCCCAGAACAATCAAACTGATGCCAAGGCCGCCCCATGCGGCTTTTATCGTGTGAGTCATCAAAGTGGAACTGCTCCTCGGTCTTGATAGGGCTCCAGCGGCTGACTATGGCCTTAGATCAGCGCGTCAGCGTGCAAGGTAAGATTAAGTATCCAGTCGCGCAGACGAAACACAAGGTCCTTGTCTAGGCAGCAATCGAAGGGTCGGACCATGGTGCAGAAAAATGTCAATTGCTGACGTCCGAATGGCGAGACGTCCCAGCCCTTCCGTCGAATTTGCATCGGAGAAGATCGGGAACGCCTGACCTATTGAATGTCATCCGCCGGCAGGGATCGTCGCAAACATCCTCGCTTTGTCGTCGTATGTGAACAATTCGGCATAGCGACCCCATGCGGTTGCTGCACGCAAAGTCTGTTCGGCATCGACTGTGGTCAGATGATCTTCGAGTTCGATCTCAAATCTCGCTAAAGGAGCGCCGTGGCTCTCCCTTTCATCTAAGACGCGGCGGATGTGCGCCGTCAAAGGAACGAAGCGAAGCAAGTGCTCCCTAAACAGCCGTTTGCGTTCATCGGTGCCGCTTTGGACAAAGACGTGGCCAGCGGCGGTAAGTTTCAATGCGCCATCGTCGAGTTCGGCGAACTCCAGAATGTGGATCGCTTCGGCTGTTGGAAATAGGTCGTCGATTTCCAAGCTATGCGAGCGGGCGAATTCCGCTAAATTGGCCCGACCATCATATGGAGGCGCCGCCAAGGTCTCCAACAAACCACTCATCCGGTTAACGGATGCGCGCGGCAGGGGTTGCACTCGTCCCCCATGAACGCGACTCAGCGCGCCGATGGATTCGATCGTCCGCGCGGTGAGAATCGAATATATTTCGTCGACGAGGGCCCGGAATTCTTCGTCCAGCCTATTGCGCGGATGCAATAAAGGAACAGGAATTTCGGCGGCTATGCGGCCAGGGTTGGAGGAAAGGACAAGGATCTTGTCGCACATCAGGACGGCTTCTTCGATGTTATGCGTGACCATCAAAACGGATTTGGTGGGAAGCAAATGCTCCACCCACAAATCAAGGAAATCGGTCCGCAGTGTTTCCGCGGTCAAAACATCCAGCGCGGAAAAAGGCTCGTCCATCAGCAGCAGAACCGGATTGATCACGATCGCCCTGGCGAAACCGACCCGCTGACGCATTCCGCCCGATAATTCTCGAGGATAGGCGGATTGAAATCCGTCGAGGCCGATTAGATCAATTGCCTGCATGGCTCGAGTGCGAATCTCTGCGTGAGGAAGCCCCAACGCATCCAAACCGGCTTCGACATTTTCGAGAACGGTCAGCCACGGAAAGAGAGCAAAGGTCTGGAACACGATGGCGATACCCTCCGCCGGCCCGCTCAGCGGCTCCTCGCGATAAAGGACTTGTCCCTCGGTCGGCTTTATCAAGCCGCCGGCGATGCGCAATAGCGTTGATTTGCCCGATCCCGATCGCCCAAGCAGCCCGAGGATTTCTCCCTCGCGCAAGCAAATGGTGATGTCCGACAGGACCGCCAGAGGGTCTCCCGACGGCTTGGCGAAGGCCTTGCAAATGTGCTGGAGTTCTAGAACCGGCTTTGTCTCGGATTCGGCCATGGGTTGTCTCAATCCAGTCGAGTGCGACGCTCAGCCAGAGCGTAAAGCGGACGCCAAAATAGGCGGTTCATGGCGACCACCATTGCCGACATCACCGCAATCCCCAAGGCTATGCGCGGAAAATCGCCTGCCTCCGTCGCCAAGGCGATATATGCCCCGAGACCATTAGCGCTGAGTTTCGTCGGCCCCCAACTCACGGCCTCGGCTACGATGCTAGCGTTCCAGGCTCCCCCCGACGCCGTGATGGCGCCGGTGACGAAATAAGGGAAGACGCCGGGCAGCATAACCTTGCGCCACCAGCTCCATCCGTGAATACGGAACGTCGTCGCGGCCTCGCGCAAATCGCTGGGGAAAGCCGAGGCGCCGGCGATGACGTTAAACAAAATGTACCATTGCGTACCGAGGATCATCAAGGGACTGAGCCAGATATTAGGCTCGAGATCGAATTTTAGGATTAGATAGACCGCGACCGGAAACAACAGATTGACCGGGAAAGCCGCGAGAAATTGCGCAATAGGCTGAGTTCTTTCCGCCACGGCAGGCCGCAGTCCAATCGCCACGCCGATCGGAACCCAGATGACAGTGGCGATGACGATCAGTATGGCCACGCGCAAAAATGTCAGCCCTCCGCTTTGAACGACTTCTATGAGATCAGGGATCGACAAGGTCGGCACGACAAAACGTAGCAGCGCGCGAATGACAAATGTGACCCCGACGGCGAGTGAAGCGAACCACAGGACATCAATTATGCGCATTGAAAGATTCGAAGCATGCCATGGTGGCAAGATCGACGAAACACTTAGTCGCGCCCGCACAATGCGGTCCATGAGCCAGCCGATCGGCGCGAACAGTCCTTTCAGGGCCTTCGTCTGTTGAAACAGATCGAGCAGCCAGCTTCGAGGAACGACCTGGGCGGCGGCCTGTTCGTAACGGAACTTGGCGGCCCAGGCCACCACGGGGCGAAACAGCAATTGGTCATATAGGAAAATGGTCGCGGCCATCGCCGTAATCGCATAGCCGACGGCAAGAAGTTCGCGATTCTCGATCGCCTTTGCCACATAGGAGCCGATGCCCGGGAGCGTGAACTGTAGGTCGCCAACCGACACCGCCTCGGAGGCGACAACAAAGAACCAGCCTCCGGACATCGACATCATTGTATTCCAGACAAGCCCTGGCATCGAAAAAGGAACTTCCAAACGCCAGAACCGTTGCCAAGCGGAAAAGCGAAAGCTTCGACTAGCTTCGTCGATGTCAGATGGAATAGTCCTTAGAGATTGGTAAAAACTGAAAGCCATGTTCCATGCTTGACTTGTGAAAATCGCAAAAATTGCCGCCAGTTCAGGACCAAGTGTATTGGTGGGAAAAAGCGACATGAAAAACACTACGGTGAAAGACAAGTAACCGAGCACTGGCACTGATTGGAGAACATCAAGCAGCGGGATCAGGACTATTTCCGCATGCCGGCTCTTGGCGGCGAGCGTGGCGTAAGTAAACGTGAACAACAGCGACGCCAGGAGCGCGGCGAACATTCGCATCGTCGTTCTCAAGGCGTAATAGGGCAAGACAAATGGTGAAATTGAAATTTCCAGCTGCTCGGTCACGCTGAAAGGACCGACCATCTGTTGGGCTCCCAGGCCCAGCAACAGGATAATCAAAATGACAATCGCGAAAGCGACGCCATCGCGCCATCCAGGCGCGGCATGGTAGCGGGACCAACTCAGCAATGTCGCGGACGGTCGTTCCAAGCTATGACTCCTTGAATCTTCTCGTCGGTGTGAGGATTTGGTGGCTCGGGCGATAACGAAACTGGGACGTGGGTCGCCGACTATTTAAATCTCAAACTCCCGTCAACCTTTCATCAAACATCGTGGCGACCATGATTCGAGAAAGTATCTGGTCCCAGAGATATTTTGGGACCAGCGAGATAGATCATTGTCAAGCCTCGGAACACAAAAAGCAGCAGGCGCTTTTCTTGTCACTGTTGTCGCATCCGCACCATAAGCTCAACGGGAATCGCAAGGGGCTCGCGTTGAGAGGAACGTTATGGCTTTCGGTTTTGCAGCTAACACGATGACGCACGACGGCGACTTTGACACGTTAGGTTATTTTACTTGTCTATCGCCCATTGTGGGTGACAAGTAAATCAACGGCTTGCCACAGCTAGGATGATTTCTGGTCTGGTGAGACGTTCGCGGGTGGGCAGACCGTAATTCGCCCAGCGCCCTGGACGCGACCGGTTCGTATCGCGCGAGAAAGCTGCGGCATTCCCGTCAACGTCGCCTGCCAGACCTTTGCGGTCCGCTCAGACCATCGAAGCTTCATGATCTTCCCACCGACCGGCTGCGGCGCGTTTACCGTGGAGAGTTTCAAGGACGCCGGCGAAAGCGAAGCCTATCGGTCGGGCGGATACGGCGGTTGGCGCATCGTGGTCGAACCCGATGTAGGATCGGTGCTGGTGCGCATCCGAAGCTTTGGCGTTTTCAGAAAGCTTGACCCAGAGCCGGATTTGATTTTGCGCGAGAGCGAAATGCGTGCAGTCTCGGTTTTAAGATCGTGATGTTCTGAACACCATGCCCGCGTCGACTTGGGCTCAAATCCGGTAATCCAGAAGTGCGTCTTGCATGGCTGTTTTATGCGAATGGGCGGACTCAATGGTGCCGACCCGAAAAGTGTTATTTATCAATAAACGTCTCGCGCGCGCGCGTGGGGCCGATTTACCCCTGCAGACGCCTGACAGGCAATAAGACACGATGGATTATCGGGGCGGATTGAGGAGAATTACGTGCGTGAGAGAACCCGAACATATTCCCAAATTCTGACGGCCTCGATAATCAAACCTGTCATTTTCCCCGCGTCCCTATAGGAAATTTGATCGCGTTCGTCTCTCCAGTGACGATGTTGCGCAGAATCAACCGGCCCTCACTCCAGCCCTCGACAGGTTTGTTCCACCAATCCCGCCGCCGCTCCTTTTCTGCGCCGATGGCGTCCAGGAGGCTACTATGGTGGCGCGACACTCATCAAGAGCCGCAGGCGACGGCTCGTAAGCGGGCGCGCCAATAGGAAGATTTTTTCCTGAATACGCGGCAGGATGGTACTGACAAAACTGACGCAACCAGCACGCGCCGCTCATTGGCAGAGTATTGCGCCATCGCGTATAGATTCATCGTCAAAATCTTGCATAAACCGCCGGTGTTGCTTTTCCATGGAGATCTCCTTGTTTCATCAAGAGCTCTCCACTTTTCTGAGGCAATTCCATCGAAGAGGTTGCCCTTGATGGTCGTGATCATTCATTTGAACCTCTTGGCTCTGCATGCAAGTCGTCTGAGCGGACGGACGATCGTTTAAGAAACCGCCCGGCTTTCAAGATTTCGGTGGCAACTTAGCGGCAGTTTCCGAAAGTGTCTGCGACGTCCCTGCCGCGGATGAGCAGCTCATTCGATTGCTATGCGTTAAAAATAGGCTAATCTGCATCTTAGTTCATGCTATTCATGGCAATCATTGGTCGGGGCAGCATATGAGCTTGATTGCGCCGCAAGACGATCGCCCCGCTTCGTTCTTGGTCTGCGGACTTGGCAAGGTCGGGCAGCAATGCGTTCTTCTCCTCAAGGAGTTCGGGGTTAGCGTCGTCGGCATCGATTGCATGCCTTCGCCACGCTGGCAGACTCCAGAGCTGCCGGACCTTTTGGATGGCTTGGTGACTGGCGATTGTTGTCAGATCGCGGTCTTACAACGTGCAGGCATTGCACACTGCCGCGCAGCGCTTCTTGTTACTGATGATGAACGAACCAACATAGCGGCGGCTTTCGCAGCGCGGTCGCTAAACCAAAATGTTCGCCTCGTCATCCGATCGGCGCAAGAAAATCTGAACCGGCTCTTGCGTCAGCAGATGGGCAATCTTGTCGCTTTCGAGCCCTCCCAATTCTCGGCAAATATCTTCGCGCTCGCTTCCCTTGGGGACGCGACGAAGGCGCTCTTCGATGTCGGCGGCGCGAAGATGCGAGTCGTGAGGTTTAAAATTGAGCCCGGTGACTGGTGCGAGGGGCGCCGGCTTTCTGATTTAAACACCACATCCCACCGAATTCTCAGCAACGCCAGGGAGACAAAGGCTGCAAGTAGCTCGTTCCATTCTTGGAACCCAGACGACACGATCCAGAAGGGCGATATTCTGACGTTCATCGAAAACGCCGATCGGGTTGCGGGTGCCGCAGAGTTCCGACCCTATCGCGGGGAGAAGAATGAAACCTTGCCGTCTATGAGCCTGCGGTCCGCCAATTTGGGCGACAGAATCAAGCGCCTTTGGAGCGGTGGGACGCAGGTTCGGCGAGTAGCTGTCGCCTCGTCTATCATCATGCTAGGCCTCGTGTTCATAGGGATCACACTCTTCCGGCTGGAAAACCCCGATATTAGCTGGTTCGATGCTTTGAATGTTTCTGTCGTGCTAGCATTAGGCGGTTTCGATAACGTCTTTGGCGCTCTTCATTTGCCCTTCCCGATTTCCTCGGGCCTTTACTTTTTTTCGGTGGTCATCACGATATCGAGCGCAGTCTTCCTGGGCATCCTGTATGCGATGATGACAGAGCGCGTTCTGAGCGCGCGGCTTCAGATCGCGCACCGGCGACCACATGCCCCGCTAGCCGGACACACCATTATCATCGGTATGGGGGTCATAGGACGAAGGGTTGCCGCGATCCTAAGGGATTGGCGCCGACCGCTGATCGGATTGGCAGAGCAGCCAGTCGGGGCAGACATCCCGCCGGACATGCCGATCCAGATTGGACCTTTAAGCGAGACCTTGGAACGCGCAAATGTGACAATGGCGAAAAGTGTTGTTGTCGTAACTGACGATGAGGTGGCAAATCTCGAGGTTAGTCTTATGATCAGGTCTTTCAACCCGCATTGTACCCTGGTTTTTCGGACTGCCGACCAACAATTTGCAAAAAATATCGCATCTTTGATTCCGGCTTCGATCGGCATTGGCGATTACGCCATCGTAGCCGAAGCCATCGCTGTCGCTTCTTTCGGCGAAAACATCCTTAGCGCGTTCCACCTCGACGGGCGCACTGTGCTTGCCACCGAATATACTGTCGAACCCGGCGATAATTTGATTGATCGCCTTTTGGCTGAAATCGCCTATGGTTATGACGTAGCGCCGATCGTTCATAAACACGGGGAGAAGATTCATCTTCTCCCCGCTGATGACATCCGTCTGGAAGCAAATGATCGCGTGGTGGTGCTCGCGACGATCGATGGATTGCAGCGGGTTGAGACAGCGCAGCGCGTCTTGCCTAGCTGGTTCCTTCGGATTGAGAAAATCCAATCTTTCGACTCAACCTTCGATGCAGCCAATGCGATTACACGAATATCGGGCTGCGAACTTCGAGTGGCGCGTGAGGCAATGGCCCATCTTCCAGCTCGATTAGATGTCGCGCTGTATCGGCACCAGGGGCTGAGACTGGTTGGGGAGCTCAAGAAGATGCTCGTGACCTCAAGTTTGGAGCCAGGCGGGACACTCTCACCTCAACCATGCCGCTATTCGGCTGAGCGGCATTGACACATTAACCGGCGAAATTCGAGCGAATGGGTTATGGTGGCTGATGAAACCCATCTCCTACTCCCGTCACCGCTTTCTCTGTCATCCGGCATGCAGTCTGGCTCAAACTTCGTGAAACCGTCGACCCGAAGACCAAACAGCGGGTATTTAAATTCGTCGACATTCGGCCGGAAGGAAAGCTGCTCAACGCGCAAATCAATGGCCGCAGCCTCTATGCGACAGCGACGATCGAAGCGCATTGGTTCAGCGCCATCAAAACCATTTCGACGCCTGCCGTGATCGCCATTGGCGACGAGTTTTACAGAAGCCAGCCTGCGGTGGCGGCAAAGATCAGACAATCAGCAGAAGACGCCTTGCCGGCGATTGCTGTCCGGGCCGGGGCGCGTCCGGATTGGAGACAGGATTTCGATCGCCCCTGAGTGGCCAACCTCGGTCATAATTGTTTTTTATCTTTGTCATGTCGCATCCCTATAATAGCTATGCCTGCCTTCTCCCTCTGTAGACGGCTCGCCAAACATCGACTGGCGGGCCGTTTTTTTTGCCGCGCTCGCGGGCCAGAGTGATTTCTGGATGTTTAGTTTAGACCGCGCGGCGCAGCACGTCCCACGCATCAGCGCCACCCCAGCGGGGCCGACGGGGCCCTGGAAGCCTTTCTCAAAAAAATTCTGACCCGCACTGAACTTGAACATCTCGGCGTGGCTGCCTCCACAACTCACTACAGTCCTCTAGACTCGACCTGAAGAACATGTCTGCACTTGCCGCCAAGGATCACGCACGCCAGTAGTAACGTGTTCCCAAGAGTCCGCTTCTGATGCTGTAGGCGGCTCTCCGCCTCGGCGGGAGAGTGATCTCCTACTGAGTAGGAGGGAGAATCGTGGGTCAGGTATTCACGATCGGACTTGATATCGCGAAATCGGTTTTTCAGGTGGATGGCGGCGGCTACGCCGAGATATTTTCGTCGATGGATGCCGCATTCGCCGCGAGCAATCGTATTCCCGACGTCGTCCTCTCGGGACATGTGCATTCCTACCTGAGATTCTCCCGCGCCCTCGGGGGGGTTCGTTGCCATACATCATCGCGGGCGGAGGCGGCTTTTCGAATTCATCCCAATCGCTTCACAAACTGGAGACGGGACTGGTCATCGACGAGCTTCCTTTCCCGACGGCGCAGCACGGGGTTGCGCCCGAAAGCTATGATGTCATGAACTCCGGTTTTTTGAGATTAACGATGGACCCGGAACATCTCACCATCGATTATTTTTCTATGTCGTTCGACGATCCGCCGGTGACATCCCCGGGCCCCAGGGATTCGGTCTCTGTAAGACATAGAAATACAAGAACAATCGCTTGAGGCCCGACTGAAAATATGGGCGACCCAAAAAAGAAAATTGGTTCTCGAATTAGGGGTCATCGCAGAATCTGTTCCAAATCCTACGCTAAGGAAATGAGGGGCCAGCTCATGCGTCAGCGAGCAGGCGCCGAACGGAGGTGCGTCCGATTTTGAGCTGCTTGGCGATGGCGGAT
>Ga0182030_10019556_pt1 | contig 12865 bp, 10 predicted proteins | sample 812S3MmetaG_FD_121299 | JGI IMG/M metagenome (GOLD analysis project Ga0182030, IMG submission 121299) | Permafrost microbial communities from Stordalen Mire, Sweden - 812S3M metaG (Illumina Assembly) | ecosystem: Environmental > Terrestrial > Soil > Wetlands > Permafrost | place: Sweden... | reverse complement strand
TTGCTCCTCGGATATGCGCATAACGGCTTCTTCGGATTTCTCCGATGTCTCGCTGCCTATTGGTTCACGATGATCGCCGCCAGCGGCTTTGTTTATGGGTCGGTGCTGACAATCCAGGGCCTCACCGCTCTGCTACTCCCACGCCGTCTGTTCCTGCGCCTCTCGGCAGTTCTGCAGCTCGCGGCCTTCGGGCTTTTTCTCGGTGTCTATTTCCTTCAGCCATCTCTCTCTTCACCCCCAATACTGGCGGAAACTCAAAACCAGCGGGTATTCGGCTCCTCTCCCTCGTTCTGGTTTTTCGCGCTCTTCAACCAGCTAAACGGAACGTTGCCGCCTGCACTAAGCTGGCTGGATCATCGCGCGTGGATTGGCCTCGCGGTCGTCTTTGTCGGATCGCTCGCGTCTCTACTTCTCTCTTACATGCACACTATGCAGAAAACGATCGAACAGCCCGACCTTGTGCCCGGCGCGCGTGGCTTTCATTGGACGCCGCGTCTCGGAAGTTCGCTCACCACCGCGATTGTGCTGTTCACAATTCGGTCGCTTGTGCGAAGCCGTCAACATCGCGTCGCGTACGCCTTCTATCTCGCCATCGTCTGCGCCATCGCGCTTTCGATTGCACGCAGATCATTAGCGGCATCTGGGGCTGCCCCGCTCGCGAGTGGATTCCTGATGTCCACATTCATGATGATGCTGTTTGCGGTCGTCGGATTGAGCAGGGTCTTCTCCCTTCCCATTTCGCTGACCGCCAACTGGGTCTTGCGCGTTGCGCAGCTGCGCCCAACGGAAAAGTACTTCGCTGCAACGCGCAAATCGTTACTGCTAATAGCCGTGCTTCCATGGTGGGGGATCTCGGCGATCCTGTCGCTTGCATTCAGGCCGCCACATCAGGTCATCGTGCACCTTGCTGTGCTCGCCGTTGCTGGGTCCGTCCTGGCAGACCTCAGCCTGATCGGATTCTCCAAAGTTCCCTTCACCTGTTCTTACTTGCCTGGAAAATCGAATATCCAATACGTCTTCTGGTTCTTCGCACTGGCAGTTATTCCCATAGTCGCCATGGCGGCAGGCTTTGAACTGCACGCGTTGAATCATCCCCGCGAGCTTTTTGATCTCGGTTTCGTCCTCGGTGCCGCGGCATGGGGACTCTGGGCCTCCAACCGTCATCGCGCAAAATCGGCAGTCCTCTATTATGAGGAGCTTCCTGAAGAGATCATCACGACGCTTGGGCTGCTGGCTCCAAGGTCTTTCGTAGCTCCTGCCGATACTCACAGCGAGATGAGCCATGAAAGCTGAATGAATCTCCCGACGAAGGCCAGTTATCGGCGACGAACAAGCCCCCCTCAGGCGGACTCATCTCGGCTCAATCTTCGCTGCATTATTCTGTGCGCAGAGCCGTCATCGGGTCGACGCTCGCCGCACGTCCCGCAGGCAGGGTGCTCGCCACGAGCGCAACCACTGCCACTCCTGCAATGGCGACCAGGTAGCTCACAGCATCGAGCGGCCTGACACCATACAACGACGAAGTCAGAGCTCGTCCCACCAGCATCGCCAGTGGAATACCCAGCACGACTCCAGCCACAGTGAGCAGCAAGCTATCTTTCAAGATCATCCAGACCACCTGCTCGCGCCGAGCGCCCACTGCCATGCGCACCCCGATCTCGGCCGTGCGTGCGCTTACACGATAGGCCAGCGATCCGTAGAGTCCCGTCGCCACCAACACCACAGCCAAGATACCGAAGAAGCCGGCAAGCCGCGCAAAGAGCGTTTGCCCGGAGATCGTCGTGTCATATTGCGCGCGTTGTGTCATCGGCTGAATCAGCGGCAGATTTGGGTCCAGCTGCTGCACCACTTTGCGCGTCGCGGGAAGAATCGCAAGGGGTTCGCCATGAACACGCATTTCCACCTGCATCTCTCCGATGACCGGAATCTGCGCATACATATACCAGGCCATGGGAATTGGATCTTCGTTGATACTGCGATATTTGTGGTTCTTCACCACGCCGACGACCGTCATCGTGGCTTGTCCCTTGTCAGGTCCAAAGGTGTGGCCCAGGGGATTTACATTCGGCAGGAAGCGTTTGACAAATTCTTCGTTGATAATGCCCACAGGTCGCGATTTTGCAGTATCGGAATCGGCAAAGTCGCGCCCCACAAGAACAGGAACGCCCAGTGTGCTGAAGAAATCCGGTCCCACGACGTTCCACCGCACCGTCATCGATGAGCCGTTGGCGACATCCGGTATTCTGCCGTCCACCATCATGGCGCTGTTGTTTGACCATCCCGATCCGATGCGCGATTCCATGATGGTCACCGATTCCACCTCCGGAAGGACACGCAATTTGCTCATCAGATTCCTATAGAAGGCAATGCCTTGGGGAACCGACGGAATATTTGGTTTCACTCCAAAGACAACCAGTCCGTCCACCTGCATTCCCAGAGGAGTATTTTCGAGATTCCGCAGGGTTCGGATGAGCAGCCCCGCCCCGACCAGCAACACAACACAAAACGCCATTTGCAAAGCGACAATGATTCTTCCTCCGCGCGATTTGCCCGCATCTGTGTTCGATGTCGCAGCTGAAGTCTTCAGTGCCAGTTCAGCTCCACCGGCCAAAGCCACGCGCAACGGCGCCAGGCCAAACAGCAGCGCAGCAAGCACCAGCACACCCAGAGTAAACAGAAGCACCGTCTTGTCCGGGGCAAGGCTGGTTTCGATCTGCGCCCATCGGCCAAGCAGCCGCGCGGCCATCTCCGCAAAGGCCCATGCCATCGCACCGCCCGCTGTTACAAGGATTGCACTCTCCATTAGCAGTTGCCGAAACAACTCGCCGCGGCCCGCACCCAGCGCGAGACGCAGTGAAAACTCGCGTTGCCGCGACGAATTCCGCGCCATCAAGAGCATCACCACGTTGGCCATCGCAATCAGCAGAACCAGTCCTACCATCGCCATTAGAATGCGCAGCGGGTTGCCGTACATCTGGTCATAGCCTGGAAAGCTCTTTGCATCGACAAAACTCAGAACCGGTGACTTTTCGCCCTCCATGGGCTTCCCGCCAAGGCCCACATAGGCTGCCCTCTGAAAAACTGGCTGAAGTTCGGCGATCGCCTGCGTTCGATTTGCGCCAGGAGCCAACCGCGCAATCAGCCGCAGGCACCACCAGGTGGGATCGTTGAGATAGATTTTGCCTTCGTCCGGGGGATTTCCCCACGCATTCAGTTCAGGGCGGCTCTGCAAGGGAATCCAGAAATCGGTTGACCCGCCGCCTTCGACGCCTTCAAAGCCTTCCGCAGTGATTCCAACGATCGTCATGGGTACGCCATTCACAAACAGCGTTTGCCCCAATACACCCGGATTGCGCGCGAAACGGCGCGTCCAGTAGTTGTAGCTGATCACCGCAATGGGCGCGTGGTTCGCCTCGTCCCGCTCGCTGAAGCCGCGTCCGAACGGAAGTTTTACGCCCAGGCCGGAGAAGAAGGCGCCACTCACCATGTCGCCTTCTGCCTCTTCCGGCTGTGTTCCGTAACGGACTGCAACCTTGCTGCCCGACAGGGGGACGAAGGCGATGAGTGACGAGACCGCACCAGTTTCCTTTCGGAGGGCATCGTAAACCGAATACGAAAACGTCTCATTGCTATCGATGGTGCCGGTTCCACGTGGAGGGTTCGACGTCCTCAAATACACAAGGCGATTCGGATCTGCCACCGGAAGCGAACGTAGCAGCACCGCGTTCATCACGCTGAAAACCGCCGTGTTCGCGCCAACGCCCAGGGCGAGCGTCAAGATCGCCGTCACAGCAAAGCCCGGACTTTGCCGCAGCGACCGCAATCCGAAACGTAGATCGCGCCACAGTTTGTCCATGCCAATCCAACGCCCGCGCATGTAGAAACGCTCTTGCGCAACGCGGACGTTGCCGAACTCGCGCCGTGCCTTCCACTGCGCATCTTCCTCCCCCAACCCCTCGCGTCGCAGATCATCCGCTTCGAGCGCAAGGTGCGCTTTGATCTCTTCCGCGAAGTCGTCGGCACTTCGTTTGCGCTTGAACATCTTCATGCCTCCTGACCTTGCGTGCCATCGCCGGAATCGAGAACCAGCCCCATTGCTCGCGTGAGTCGGCGCCATTCGCTCGTCTTCTCCACAAGTTGCTCGCGGCCCTTCGGCGTCAAAGAATAGAACCGCGCCTTGCGGTTGTTCTCGCTCACACCCCACTTGGCGCGAATCCAGCCCTTATCTTCGAGCCGCTGTAGCGCTACATACAGCGAGCCATGGTCGACAAGAAATACGTCTTCGGACTGGCGCTGGATCATGCGCGCCACGCCCTGCCCATGGCACGGGCCCAGAATTAGCGTCTTCAGGATGAGGAGGTCGAGGGTGCCTTGTAACAAGGCAATACGGTCGTCGTTATTCTCTTGGGTAGCCATTCTACCCAAGTATTTGCCCCTTTGGGTCGAATGTCAACCCAAACCGCGAAATTGATTCGAAATAAGCCATTCCCAATGGATTTCGAATCGTCCGACCGGCTTTCTTCCTCCGTACTTGTCTTCAAAATCGCTTCCGCCAAAACCTCAGCCCGGCTCTTTGTCGTAGAATGAGGCCGCTTCCGGAATACGCTTTCTCGCGACGGCAAACTTGCACCCGCGCACCAGGCTGCTCCGGAAAATTTGATTGCACCTTCAGGGATGGACCGAGATGAAGAATTCCTTCCGCGCCTTGCTTGCTCTTCCCATTGCCCTGCCGGTTTTCATGGGGAGTTTGTTCGTCATGAGTAGCCCTGCACAAGCCGGCCCCGAGATCGGCGGCCAGAAAATCGTCACCCTCACGCGCACCGCCGTGGGCACCACCAAACCGGAGTTCACCAGCGTCACGCTCGCTCCTGGCCGCGGCATGGAACTGATCCAGATCACCGCGAACTTCCCCGGCAAGGGCAGCGTCAACGTCCTCGCCTCGCCCGATCTCGCTGGCGCCAAGCAGATGCTCGATGAGAAAGACGACACCAATGGCGACCTGGGCTATCGCCTCGGCTCCGCATTTCTGGTTCCCTATCCCAACCGTATTCGCGGCCCACTTTCGGCCGATGGCCAGACCCTCACCACCTCATGGGAAGGCCATACCATTACGCTGCCCGCGAATAACATCGGCAAGAATCCAGGCGCCGAGCGCCATGCCATGCACGGTCTGATTCTGAAGGCCAAGACCGACGATGTGCACGTGAAAGACATTCCAGGCGGCCAGGAAGTCACAGGCGTCATTCACGCGGGAGACTTCGGCGGCCACTGGCTTTCCAGGACCGATCTCGACTTCACCATCGCGCTCACCGCCGAAGCCATCGACGCCAGCATCGTGGCTCACAATGTGGGCAGCGAAGCGGAGCCCATCGCCATCGGCTGGCATCCCTATTTCGCGCTGCCTTCGGGCGACCGCACGCAGGTGCGCATTCACATTCCTGGCTCGAATCTCGCTGAAGTCGATGGTTACGACAATGTCTTTCCGACCGGCAAAATCAAGCCGGTCGATGGAACACAGTATGATCTCCGCGCGCCGGACGGCGTCGCACTCGCGCACAACTTCTACGACGACAACTGGAGCAAACTCTCGTGGAAGAACGGCGCAGTTACGGTAAAGGTCATCGACCCTGCGGCCCACTACGGCGTGGACATCGTCGGCCTTTCGCCCGAGATCAAGACCATCCAGATGTACGCGCCGCCGGCGATGAAGTTTGTCGCCATCGAAGACCAATTCAACTTCGCCAATCCCTTTGGCAAGGAGTGGGGCAAGATGGACACCGGTATGGTGACGCTGAAGCCCGGCGCAAGCACCAAGTGGCATGTGCGGCTGCACGTGTTCGTGCCGTAGGCAATCGGGAAGATCGCGTCTGCGTTCAGCCTACGACGCAGGCGCGAGAACTTCGACTGTTGGAAAATAGGTTCGGTACCTTGCCGGATCGCGCGTAAGTATCGCCAGTCGTTCAATTGCAGCCTGCGCTCCGATATAGAAGTCCGGAAGGGGCGTGGTGCGCGATCCACCGCGACGCCGGTACGCCAGGAAGCACTTTCCGGCTAGAAAACCTGCCTCCCAAGGCAGAGCGGCTCGTGCATACACCGTGGGAGGCAAGGCCGCGTTCAGTGCTTCGATAGTTGCAAACCCGACCGAAATCTCGGCGTAAACGATGGGGTTGATGACCAGCTTGGTCCGGTCGGCACATTCCGCCAAAGCCCGTCGCGACCAGTCACCCCACCTTGCATCTTTGGTGGCCAGGTCAAGCAGTACGTTGCTATCCACAAGAACACCGCTGCAATTGCGTAGCCGCACCGGCAGCAGCGGCAGCGCGGGCCTCATCGCTTCGCGCGGCGGCCAGTCCCACGCGACACAGCTCCGCGCTTCGAAACTGCACGTGTCAGCGCCATGATCTCGTCCGTGGACATGCTCGTGTCAGCGGCGCCCCAAAGCGCCTTGATCGCATTCTGTCCTCGGGTGCCTGCGCCTGCGCTCCCCGCGGCTTTGCGGATGCGCGCGTGATCGCCGGCAATTTCGAACTCGACTTCGGTATAGGGCAGAAGTCCGAGCCGGCTCCGCACATCTTGGGGAATAGTGACCTGGCCTTTTTGCGTGATCCGCATCGGTATTACTCCTACTGGTAAGTGTATTACCAACCGAATAGAAGGACAACGCCACGCCGGCTGTCTAGGGTCCGAAGCGCAGGCGATTATTCCTTGAACGCCGGCAAATCGACCTTATCTTAGCGCTCATGGGGGTATTCCCCTCTCCCCCGCCACCCCTCCGGGTGTTTTCCGCAATTCCGTCGATAGATAGGAGTTGCGAGCCAGGATCCGGGCCAATGTCCTTCTTTTGAGCGGGTTGAATCTCAACATCCTGCAAAGATGGAACTTGCAGGCGGGCTGAAGTCTGGGCCGTGGCCGAAGTGTGCAGAGGCTTAGGTTTCTCTCTGAAACCAGCGTAGCGAATTCGGGGAAATAATCTGCAACGGCTGGAGATTTGGTCGGTGGGTGAAGGTGAGAACAAGGCACACGCGAAGGGCGGAACCCTCGTTTATCGATAGGTAACTGTCGAGTGGGCAGCTGCCGAGCGGGCCTCGACCCAGCCAGAACCCAAAAATGATGAGCAAATCACGCACAATTAGCGGCTGAGACGCGAAACCCTCAGCGAGCGTGATCGACGTCGTTCCTGACGCCGTGACAAGCCTCAGTGCTCTCCCGGGTTGAGCTTTTTCGTCATCGCATTCAACTGATCTTGAACACCTTCGAGAGCATCCTGCGAATCCCTTAACCGCTGCTGCGCTTCGTCAAGAACAGACTGACGGGCCTGCTCCTGGACCTTGAGCGCCGAAACATTCGCCTTTAGGCGCTCTACCTCTTCGGTGAGCCGCTTCTGCTCCACGGCGTCCGAGGAATGGTCGAGCTTGTCTTGTGCGCTATCTATTTCGCTTGAGGTCCTTTTCTGATCGACTTGAATCTGGATTAGGCTCGACCTCTCCCCATCGACGCGCTCCATGGCCTGATTCACAACCCCCTGTTTAGCCTGCAGCTCCGCCAAGAGTGTCTGCATCGCTCGCGTGAACCGCAGCTCGTCGTGAATTTCCCTTAGCTCTGCAAGAATCGCATCGAGCGTCTGTGAATCGGAATGAGCCGTTTGCGCGAGGCTCGGCGAAGCAAGCACAATGAGCACCACGACAGTAGCCATGAGCTTCATAACCCCTCCAAAACAATGCCAGATAAAATTATGATTCGGATTGCGGTCGTGTGACCGTCGATCCGGAGATAGCTCGTCGACCAATCTTGACCGCTATTCCTTAAATCCCGGCAAATCCACACGGCGGGCAATATGGTCGTGAATCCAGTGCGGATCCCACCACTCTTTCGGATCGATTTGCACGCCGTCGAGCTGCATGGCGAAGTGGATGTGATCGCCGCCTGCCATTCCGGTCATTCCGCTGCGTCCCATCACCTGGCCGCGCTTCACCATGTCGCCGACGTGCACGTCGATCTGGCTCATGTGGCCGTAGATGGTCTGCAGGCCATAGCCGTGATCGACCACGACGCAGTTGCCGTAGATGCCGAGGGGAGCGGCATACACGATCTGCCCGTCATTCGAGGCTTCTACGCCCACGTGCTGCGTTACCGCGAGATCGTAGCCGAGGTGCACCTGTTGATCGATCTTCTTGCCGTGATAGATGTAGTTGCGCAGATCGGCAAACGTCGCCTCGGCCTGCGAGTGGGTTTGCCGCGCGAAGGGCTGCGACCAGAGAAACTTTTCCGCAGTCTTGAAACGGAGATCGGCGAGAGTCTTGTTATTCGCGCGGCGCATCTCGCTGTTGATCTTTACAAAGCGCGCGACCGGATCGCCGGAACCATTGGGATCGAGCTCGTTCACAACCTTTTGCATGAAGGCATCGCTGACCTGCAGGTCATGGGTGGTGTAGTGGGGCTGCTCCTTCTTGGGAAACTGAAACACCATCGGGCTCGTCACATCGTTCCCCGCACCAACGGATGCATAGACCACGGGCGCTGTGCCGGGAGGCATGTTCCACGCGAACGCGAAGAGCGAAAAGCGGCCAGGCTTGCCGCCGGGTATGGGCCAGCTTCGATACGTCTGATCGCCCACGCGCACGCCTGCCGCAGTCCAGCCGCCGGAAACGTCGAAGATGACCAGATCAGCCATACCGAGATACAAGTAGTGCTGGTCTGAGTCGACACTCAACGACGGAGGCCGCGTCACTACGGTGACATCCCGCTCGACGCGCGCTTTGTTGCCCAGCAGATCGTTCGAAGTTGCCTCAACGATTAACTTGGCTGCGCCGTCTTTGAGCTGCGGTGTTGCTTTGACGCCGGCCGTGAAGGTCCAGTTGCTGTCCGCCGCCTTGGAGGTCTGCGTTGTTTCACCCACTGCATAGCTGGCGCCGTTCTGCTCGACTGTGGCCGCGATCTTGCGCACGCCGCGTGGATCATGAACTTGCACCGTAACAGGAGTCGCCTGACCAAGTGTGGTGATGGACGACGGCACATCAACGACGGGCGTTGCCGATCGCGCAAAGACAACTACGATTGCGACGAGGATGACGAGCGCGGGAACCGCAAAGAAAATGATTTTTCGCACACCTTATTGTAGCCGTGCGCTCTGTGCGGAATTAGAGCGGTTCCACAACTCATGTGCCCTCGCCAGCTCCGTCATGGGCGTCATTTTCTTGAGGAAAATGCCGCTCGGCAGTAGCGGCTTCGGAGTATAGCAATTGTGAAACCGCTTTAGTCGCCGATTCGGCTCAGGCGCACACTTCGTCCCGTCCGCGCCGACTCGCGTGCCGCATCCAGAATTTGCATCACCGTCACGTTCGTATCGAGCGAGCTCAGGTCGCCTTTGTCCTGAACCTGCCCGCGCAGCACGGCCGCCAGATAGCTGAGCGAATTGCTCTCACTCTCATTCAAGGGCGCTGGCGTCGTCATCTGCTCTTCGTTCTCGTGCTCGTGGCGCACCCGCATGCGATCCGCCGCCACAGTAATTGCGTATCCCGTTGCGCCGTAGACCTCCATATCCTTGCGTGAGAACGGCCAATTCCACGAACCCTGAATCACCGATTGCGCATGCGGATACTGGAGCACGATCGTCGCGTCGTCATCGACCTTGGGATAAATCTGCGGCTTGTCGTGATTCACCACCGCGGTCACCGTCTCCGGCGTCTCGCCACGCATCAGCCACGTCATCAGGTCCACGCCATAGCAGCCGAAGTCATAAAGCGCGCCAGCCCCGTTCTGGTCGGGATCAGTCAGCCACTTCAGAAAATCGGGCGACACGCCAATCTCCTTGGGCCCCTGATGTCCGTCATGCACCACCACGCGCCGCACCTCGCCAATTTGGCCCTGCCTCACCTCGTCATACGCGGCTTTGTTGCTCGAGTACCACGTCGTTTCGTAGTTCACCAGCACATGAATCTTTTTTTCGCGTGCGATCTTGCGAATCGCCAGCGCATCGGCAAGGGAGATGGTCAGCGGCTTCTCCACCATGACCGAAATGCCGTAGTACCCGCCAATCTCGACCACGCGCCGATGATCGGCAATCGTGGTGTAGGCCAGCAACGCCTGCGGACGGCGCGCCTCAATCATCTTGGCCGGGTCTTTGAAGAAGAGGCCATCGGCGAGACCGTACCTCTTTTGATATTTCGCCTGCAGCGCCGGATCGGGCTCCGCGATGCCCACCAGTTCGACATCGTGGTGTTGCGGCAGCTGCGCCAGAAATCCCGCCACGTGATCGTGCACCAAACCCACGATTGCGACGCGCAGCTTTCCGTCCGGCGAAGCATTCTGAGCGCTCATCGAGAGTGGCAGTAAAAGAAACAATCCAATCCACAGGCGGCGGCTCGATCGGAAAAACGACAAGTCAGGCATTTGCATTCGGTAGAGCTCCTTCGCTCCCTGCACTTCGTTGTACAGGATAGACGGAAGACACGGGATGGCTCGCTCACAGTAGGAGCCGTGTGCCGATTCACTCTCCGCGCTGTAAACACCGGTCCCGAAAACGCCGTCTTTCTCTACATGCAACTTTCCGCCGGCGACCCTCCGCCCAAGACTCTTTATCGTTGTCCGTGCTGCGGATACAGAACGCTGGAAGAGCCCAGCGCCATGGCACTTTGCCCTGTCTGCTGGTGGGAAGACGACGGGCAGGAGGACGAAGACGCCTCAGAGATTCGCCTTACCGTCAACGGCCATCTGAGCCTTACTGAAGCCCGCGCCTCCTATCTCCGTTGCGGCGCCGCCGACCCCCGCTTTCTCCCCTATGTCCGCAAGCCGATCGGGTCCGAATTTTAGCCCCTTGAGTCAGCACCGCGGATTAAGGTTCAGACCATAGTTCGGACTGTTAGGTCACTGAACAGTAAACGTAACGTGACCTCCGCATGGACAGGACAGTCCCCCTTGCCCTTGCGGGTTTGACCCTGTCGGCAAACCCTCTTACCATGGATTGAAGAGAACCCCAAGCCACACGTGGCAGAATCGCCCCGGAGCGGCGGCAGCAGTTTCTAGGGCGCTTGTCGCGCCCGGAAGGCAAAACGTTGAGCTCTACTGACACACTCGAAAATTCCGCCTCGCCTGAAACAGCCCACACACATGACCACGAGCATGAAGAAGGTCACGAACACACCCACGGTCCGGTCTTAAATCCCGATTGCACCCGCGAGTTGGTGCTCGACGTTCCTGCCGAGGATGTCACCAAAGCCTTCCGCACCGTGACGCGCAATTATCAAAAGTACGCGAAGATTCCCGGCTTTCGTCCCGGCAAGGTTCCTGAGTCGGTCGTCCGCCGCCGTTACTCCTCCGAGATTCGCAAGGAAGTCATCGATGGCCTGCTCCCAGAGCGGTTCAATCGAGGCGTGCGCGAGTTGGGCGTACAGCCGGTCGGCCAGCCGCAGGTAACCGAACTCACCGTGGAAGAAGGCCAGCCGCTGCACGTCAAGGCTGCCTTCGAGTACATCCCAGCCTTCTCCATCGAAGGCTACAAGGACGTGACAGTCGAAAAGCCCTCCGTTGAACTCACCGACGAAGAGTTTCAGCATGAGATGAGCCAACTCCGCGAATCGCGTGCCACCATCGAGCCCGTTGAAGAAGACCGCGCGCTTATCGACGGCGACTGGGCGCAGATCTCCTACACCGGCCTGGTCGACGGAGAACCCGAAGCCGCTCCCATCGCCGGGCAGGACACGCTTGTCGAGATTGGCGGCAAAGATACCGTTGCAGCCTTCAACGATATTCTTCGAGGCGCCAAGGCCGGCCAGGAACTGAAAGCCGAAGTCATCTATCCCGCCGACTATGCCGAGCCTAGCCTAGCGGGAAAGACGGTTTCGTATGAAGTTACGGTCAAAGCCATCAAGAAGCGCACTGTGCCCGAGTTGAGCGACGATTTCGCCAAGGAACTGGGGCAATACGAGAACCTGTCTGAGCTTGAAACCCGCGTGCGCGACCACATGGCCAACCGCAAGCGCCGCAGCGTGGCCGCTCAAACCAAAGACAAGCTTTTTGCAGCGCTCACTGAGAAGTTTTCGTTCCCGGTTCCTGAGTCGCTCGTTCAGGATCAGGTAGACGCCCGCCTCGATCGCGGCTTGCGCGCCCTTGCCGCCCAGGGCATGGAAACCGAACAGATGCGCAAACTCGACTTCAGCCGCCTGCGCGCTGCGCAGCGGGATGGCGCTGTTTCCGAGGTCAAAACCAATCTTCTTCTCGACAGGATCGCCGAGACAGAAGGCATCACCGTAAGCGATGAAGAGCTGGACCGTGAATTGCAACTGGCAGCCCTGCAATCGAATGAACCGGTTGAGGCGCTCCGCCAGCGTTTGACTCAAGATGGCGGGATCGCTAGAATCCGGGAACAAATGAAACGCGAAAAAACCGCGAATTTACTGTACGAAAGGCTTCCTGCCTGAAGGCGAAAGCCACATTTAACGCTGCACGCTTCGGTCCGATTGAGTCCGAACCGCGCAGCCTTCAAAAGGGAGGGGGAAAATAGGCCCCCGACGGAAGAGTGAGAAAAGCACCCGAATGGCATTAGTTCCCATGGTGGTTGAGCAGACGAGTCGCGGCGAGCGCGCCTACGACATCTATTCGCGTCTGCTTCGCGATAACATTATCTTTCTTGGCACGCCCATCGACGACCAGATCGCCAATCTCATCGTTGCCCAAATGCTCTTCCTCTCCGGCGAAGACCCGGAAAAGGACGTTCAGCTCTACATCAACTCCCCAGGCGGCTCCATCACCGCAGGCCTGGCCATCTACGACACCATGCAGTTCATCCGGAACAATGTGGTTACCTACTGCATCGGCCAAGCCGCCAGCATGGGTGCATTCCTTTTGCTTGCCGGGACCAAGGGTAAGC
>Ga0182030_10019555_pt1 | contig 12865 bp, 11 predicted proteins | sample 812S3MmetaG_FD_121299 | JGI IMG/M metagenome (GOLD analysis project Ga0182030, IMG submission 121299) | Permafrost microbial communities from Stordalen Mire, Sweden - 812S3M metaG (Illumina Assembly) | ecosystem: Environmental > Terrestrial > Soil > Wetlands > Permafrost | place: Sweden... | reverse complement strand
TGTCATCGACGAGGACGGCGTTCTACTTCGCCATTTCGAGTTGGATCCGTCGGTTGACTACCAGGCCAAATCGCGAGATATTGTCTGAGGGTTCGTTTGTCCCAGAAATTCTGCAACATCACAGCGTAGGGGCGGAGGGACTCGAACCCTCACTGGAGGCGGTTTAAGCGCCTTGCCTCTGCCAATTGGGCTACGCCCCCGCGTGAAATGTCGCGATGTAACCGTAACGCATTGATGCGACTCGCTATGGGCCAATTTTCTTAGGTTCACTAACTAGGCTGGTTTTATGATTCGCGTGCGTCGTCGGGGCACGACTCAATCAACTCCCCTGCTTTTAATAAGTGTGCTGGTGCTGGCCGGTCTGCTCGTGCCCTCCGTCGCCGGGGCCAGCTCGATCGCGGCGACCAAGGCCGAAATCGCTCAATTGTCGGCGACCCTCTCCACGCAAGAGCAGACGAGCGAGCGCACGGCCAACGAGTACGACGCCGCCAAGGTGAACCTGGCCAACATCAACGCCGACATAGTGAAACTCAACAGCCAGGAAGCCACGAAGCGGACCGCGATCAAGGTGACGGCACGCGAACTCGTCAAGGCGGTCGTCAACGCGTACGTCTTTGGCGCCGCCGCCTCTCAGATCATCGCGCTGTTCGACCAAAACGTCGCGCGCAGCGACGCGCGCAAGGTCTACGAAGATCAGGTCATCGGCAACCTGACCGCGGCCAAGGACGCCTACGAGGCGGCCAAGAAGTCGCTCGACCACACGTTGGCCCAAGCCACCCTCCAGCGTCAGAGGTCGCGGACGCAAACCCAACACATCGCCGCGCTGCTCAACGAGAACGTGCGCAATGAAGACGCCACGCAGGCAACGCTGACCAAGGTCACCAAAGAGCTCAGGGCCAAGATCATTGCCTACGAGATCCTGGCCGGCGCGCAAGCCGCACGAGAACGCAATATCGCGGGCGAGGAAGAAGCCGTCGCCGCCGCGTCGGCCGTCGGTGGCACGCCCGCCGCCAACCAAGTGCTCTCGGCGATTGCCGCGGCCGCGCCGCCCATCATCACCGAGATCGCGGGCACCGCCCAGGGCAATCTCGCGGTGCAGTGGGCGGAGAAAGAACTTGGCGTGCCCTACGTCTGGGGCGGCGAGACGCCCGGGGTCGGCTTTGACTGCTCGGGACTGGTGCAGTGGGCCTGGGGCAAGGCGGGCATTGCGATTCCGAGGACCACCGAGACCCAGTATCCCGCCATGAAGCGAGTCCTGCTCTCCCAGCTCCAGCCGGGCGACCTGCTCTTCTACTTCAACCTCGACGACGACCACGAAGTGGACCACGTCGTGATGTACGTCGGTAGCGGGCCTTACGGCACGTCGACCGTCATCGCGGCCGCGCACACCGGCACCCTCGTCAGTTACGAACCGCTCTTCACGTTCGGGTTGGTTGGTGCCACCCGGCCTTGAATTACGATTTGAAAATCCGAACGTCCATCATCATTCCCGCCTATAACGAGGCGTCACGTCTGGCTTCTGGCTACGAGCGTTTGCACCCGATCCTTGAAGAGCTGAACCCCGATGACACCGAGGTCATTGTGGTCGACGACGGTTCATCCGACGACACCATGCATGCGGCGAACGATTTGTACGGGGCGCTGCCCCATACGCAGTTCATTCACCAGCCCGTCAATCTCGGCAAGGGCGCGGCGGTTCGTCTGGGCATTGCCGTCGCGCACGGCGAGAAACTCATCGCCGCCGACGCCGACATGTCTATTAACCCGCGCCACTTTGTTGAGATCCTGGCCGCACTGGACAACGCCGAGCTGGCACCCGGATCGCGCGTGGATCGCGGGCACATTGACTACGACTCACCGATTCGCACGTGGGCCGGCAAGGTGTTCAGCCGCCTCGCGCGCCATTACAGCGGCACGACGCTACGCGACACCCAGTGTGGCTGCAAGGGCTTCCAGCGAGGACCGGCACGCATGTTGGGACTGCTCGGCATGATCGACGGTTTTACCTTTGACGCGGAGATGTTGTATCTCGCCAACCAGCTCGCCCTCACGATCACGCCGGTCAAAGTGACGTGGGACGACGTGTCAGGCTCGTCAGTGCGAATCGGCCGCGACACCATCGCGATGGTGCGCGACCTTCGCGCGTTGCCGCGCACGCGCTACGCCAATCCCGTCGTGGAACTACCACGCGACGCCCTCATTGGCGACATCGCACTCGCCGCGCGCCAAACACGCGTGCACGGTCTGTGTCTGGCGCGCGGAGAAGAGAACGCGCTGTTGGTCCTGCCGCGTGACGGATCGTTGGCCGGTTTGGGCATTGCCGAGGCGCTGGGTGGGACCCTGCGCACGGCGTATCTGAATGAGCTGCGCGATCGAACCTACGACGCCGTCTAACTCGGTCGCGGCAATATCCAGTTGGCTATCAATTCCGGCGCGCGGTCGCCCCACTCTTCGGCGGTAATGGCGTAGCGCGCGTGGTCCTCCCAGGCGCCGTCGATCTCGAGGTATCGCTCGGCGACGCCCTCGCTTCGAAGACCCAGTTTCTCGACCACTCGTCGCGAGGCTCCGTTGCGCGGGATGATGTTGACCTCCACGCGGTGTAGGCGCAGGGATTCGAAGGAGTACTGAAGGATCGTGACGACCGCTTCGGGCATGAGACCCTGGCCCGCGACCGCTTCATCTATCCAGTAGCCAATGAACGCCGACTGCAATGGACCCCGCTGAATCGAGGACAACGTGATCTCTCCGACAAAGCGTCCACCGAAAAAGATCCCGAAGCCGAACGCCGTTCCCATCTGGCGCTCGCGCTCCCGAACGGCGCAACGGCTGACAAAACTTCGCTGGTCCTCGGCCAGTGACGACGCGTGCGCCGAACGCGGTTCCCACTTCACCAACCAATCGTGACAACGAACCCGGACCTCGCGCCAACCCTCGTAGTCGAGCTCATTCATGGTGCGCAGTATCACGCGCCGGCCGTGCAGCGTGATGGGCGAATAAATGGAACTTCTAGTGGTCACCACGAACTACTCCTCAACTACATCGTGACATGTCACGGCGACCCACGCACCTTAACCGTGCAGCAACGACGCCGTGATGCCGTCGAGAATGTCGTTCTCGCTGCTCAATAGTTCACTGACCCCGAAGCGTTCCATCACGGCATCGAGGACGAAGAGCCCGGCCACGAGGACGTCTTCGCGACCAACGACCATGCCCGGATGCGTGAGGCGCACCGCCGGCGTCTCTTTACCTAAGCGATCGCGCCATTCAACCACGGTCTCGCGACTGAGCCGTCGGTGATGTACGGCGTCGCGGTCATAGACGGCGAGCCCGGCGTCGAGTTGGGCCAGCGTCGCGATCGTCCCCGCCAGACCCACGAGTCGCACCTCACTATCGAGCGTCGCGAACGCCGGCACCATGCCGAAGGCGCGGTCGAGTTCTTGATCAATCATGAGCCGCGCGGCCTCTTCGCCTTCGCGGGTCACCACGTCACGCCCGAGCGCACGCTCACTCACCCGCACACAACCCAGTTGCATCGAGTAGCTGAACATCGTCGAACCCAGCATCATCGCCATCTCTGTTGACCCGCCGCCGATGTCAAGTACCACTGTCGTGCGCGGGTCGGGAGCCAAGCCTGACGTTGCGCCGTCGTAGGAGTACGACGCCTCTTGGGCACCGTTGAGGATCTCGGCCTCGACACCCGTGATGTGGCCGGCTTCATTGAGGAACTCTTCTCCGTTACTCGCATCCCGCACCGCCGAGGTCGCGACTAAGAGCCCGCGCTCAACGCCCGCCGCGTCCATGTACTCGCGATACTCCTTGAGCACTTCATAACTGCGCGCCATCGCTTCACCTGTCAGCCGGCCCGACGCGTCGACGCCCTGGCTGAGCCGCGTGATGCGCACCTCTCGTCTCAGCACGTCGCCGATTGAATTTTCGATCAAGAGTCGCGTGGAGTTGCTGCCGCAGTCGAGCGCGGCAACGACCTCAGTCACGTACGCTCACTTGGTTCAATGCCGGCACCTCGATGTCGGCCGCAACCAGCGCGCCCACCGGGTCGTCGGCGCCCACGAGAAAATTGGCCAGATGGGCGTGCAGGCACTTGACCCCAATGCGAGTGCCGCCCACGCCGCCGCTCGCGGCGACGAGGTCGCGGCGCACCACGGCGTCGCCGCGTCGTTGCGCGTAATCGTCATGGGCTCGCTGGAGATGCTCGGCGTCGACCAGCTCTTCGTAACGGTGCACGCCACCGTTACTCTCCAGGCGGCTCACCTCGTCACGCAACTGCGCGTCAACGAGCCAGTACAGGGTCGGCATCGGGGTGCCGTCACGCAGGTGCGGCTCATTCTCAATGACCACGGGCCGGCCGTCGAGTCGACGCGCCACCACGGCACACCGGCCGGCGAGCGGACGGCCGAGCAGCTGCTCTACGACAAGAAGGTCAGCGGGCGACGCGTCATGAAAAGTGCTCAACGCCAGAATTCTAGGGTGCGCTCGAATCGCGTGAGAAAGCTGTCGGAAGAACCGTGCTTCTTGGCGTGGTTCGTCGCGGCGCTCGCGGCGAGCGACGAGACCGACGACGGGGCAACGAGTGGTTGCAGTCCGGGATCGCCCGTCGACTGGGAGACCTTGCCGGAACCATCGCCGGGCAGCACCTGGATCAAGCTTTGACCCGGTGCGACCAACTGGTACTGCGAACGTGCCAGCAGCATCGCGGCCGCTTTGGACGACACCGACTTCGCCTGGAGCTTGAGTGCCTGGTCCTGCTGTTTGATCGCGGCGATCTGGGACGCGGTGGCGTTGATCTCACTCTGCTGGTGCCACAGGGCGCTCATCGGGAACCAAAACACGAGCGTCGCGAGGGCAGTCACCACGGCCAGAGGCAGCATCCAGTGATTGCGGTCACGGTTGATGTAGTTATGTGTAGCTGTCACTTACCGCCCCCGACAAAGACGTTGCGCCCAGAAAACGGGCCTGATCCCCGAGTTGTTGCTCAAGTCTCAGCAATTGATTGTACTTCGCCACGCGCTCAGAACGTGCCGGCGCGCCACTCTTTATTTGTCCGGCGTTCGTTGCGACCGCAAGGTCGGCAATCGTTACGTCCTCGGTTTCACCCGATCGGTGCGAAATTACGGTGCTGTACTGGTGTGCGTGCGCGAGTCCGATGGTATCGAGGGTCTCGGTCAGCGTGCCGATCTGATTCAGCTTTATGAGAATCGAGTTGGCGACGCCGCGGTCAATGCCTTTTTGCAAGAGCTCAGAATTTGTGACGAAGTTGTCATCACCCACGAGCTGAATCCTCTCACCCAGTCGCTTCGTCAACGTCTCCCAACCATCCCAATCCTCTTCGGCCATGCCGTCTTCGAGTGAGACAATCGGGTACCGGCTCACGAGGTCAGCCCAGTAGTCCACCATTTCGAGGCTCGTAAGCACCCGGCCCTCACCATCCAAGTGGTACGAACCGTCGCGGAAGAACTCACTTGACGCGGGGTCCAACGCAATCGCGACGTCACGTCCGGGCGTGCGTCCGGTGGCCTCTATCGCTTCAACGAGAATCTTCACCGCCGCCTCGTTGTTCTCGAGGTCGGGCGCGAAGCCGCCCTCGTCACCCACCGCGGTCGCGAGTCCGCGCGAATCCAGCACGCGCTTTAGAGAGTGGTACGTCTCCGAGCCCCACTGCAGCGCTTCGGAGAACGTGGCGGCGCCGATGGGCATCACCATGAACTCTTGGAAGTCAATGGAGTTCTTCGCGTGCACACCGCCATTCACGACGTTGAACATGGGCACGGGCAACACGTGCGCGTTTACTCCCCCGATGTAGTGATAGAGCGGCAACCCACACTCCATCGCGGCCGCCTTGGCCACGGCCAGGGACACCGCCAGGATCGCGTTGGCCCCGAGCCGGCTCTTGTTGGGCGTGGCGTCAAGGTCGATCATGGCGAAGTCGACCGCGCGCTGGTCGCCGGCCTCGTAGCCCTCTAGGGCGTCGTGGAGTTCTCCGTTGACGTTGTTAACGGCACCCGACACGCCCTTGCCGCCCCAGGCGTCGCCGCCGTCACGAATTTCGACGGCCTCGTGGCTCCCGGTCGAAGCGCCCGAAGGAGACGCGGCCCGGCCAAATGCCCCTGATTCCAGCTGCACTTCGACCTCCACGGTGGGATTGCCCCGTGAATCCAAGATTTGGCGGCCGACGATGATTTCAATTGCGCTCATGGCGTTTCTCCTAAAGATCCTTCCCAAGGTTACTTCGCGGACAATTAGTCCTTAGTTCTCGATTCGCCACTACGAATCTCATCGCGCAACATCTGCGCGCGCTCACGCAGTACGCCTTCGAGGTCAACACCCGACCACTGGGCGCAACCCACTATCGCGACCACGAGATCGCCCCACGCGTCATCGACGTCCGAGGTTGATTGCGCGTCGCTCGCGCCATCATTGCGAAAGCGAAGTGACTCGAGAGCCGCTAACGCGTAGGCCCTCGCCTGCTCGCCATTCACGTGCGTGACGTCGACGTGCGCCGCTTTACGCAGCAGCTTGGCGTAGAGCGTCAGTGCCGGCAGTTGCCAGGCAATGCCGTCGGTCACGCTGGTGCGTCCCTTTTCTTCGCGCTTGATCACTTCCCATCTCGAGGCCACGTCATCGGATCCGGTCACGGACACGTCGCCAAAGACATGGGGATGGCGGCCGATCAACTTTTCGCGCACCGCATCGGCGATCGAAGTGAAATCAAAGAGATCTTCTTCGTCACCGAGCTCCGCGTGGAAGATGATCTGAAACAACAGGTCACCGAGCTCTTCTTGCACGTGCGCGGTTGCCGCTTCTCTTGACGCACCGTTGGCGTCGGTGCGCACAAAGTTCTCCAACGCGTCGAGTGCCTCGTACGCCTCTTCCAGCAAGTGGCGGGTGAGCGAGGCGTGATCCTGTTCTTGGTCCCACGGGCACTCTCGGCGAAGCCTTCTCATGAGGTCCAACAAGTCGTCCGTCGCCTCACCGCCAGTGCGCAGTTCATCGATCCACAACGACGTGAGGTGGTCGGCGTGAGCGAACGTGGCCAAGTCCTGAGCACGCAACGTCACGACAACTTCGTCGTCGAGTCCTACGTGATGCAGCACCGTCACCATTGTCGTGGTCGCGACTCGACTCGCGATCGTCGCCAGGACCTCGGGCGCGTAGGTCTGGAGCACCAAGAGTGGACCGGGACCCCGCAGCATTTCGTTCGACTGCAGTGCGTCGATCACTCGAAGGCCGCTCGACATGGGGTCGCGTCCCAACGTCGCGCAGGCGATGTCAATAATGGAGACCGCCGGTTCGAGGACGACGCGTACGTCACCGCGCGCGCGCAAAATCTCGACGGTTCGTTCGGCGACCACGGGCGAACCGGGCACGATGTAGAGCACCTCGCCCGTCGGCGACGTTGCGGCGAGCGACACCAGATCATCGACGATTGACGCATACAACTCGTCAAAAGAGTCGGCCCGCTCGTACCAGTCGTCGTAACTGACGATCTCTTCGAAGTGGGAAGCGGCGGGATGAACCCTCGTGCGTAGTCGCGCCGTCGACGCGTCGGCAATCAGGTCCAGCGTGCGCTGCGTGACGTGCTCGACGCCAGCGGGACCCAGCCCGACGATCCGAACTACGGGTTGGTCAGTGATAGGTAATGACGCTCGTCGTCAACGACTTGTTGCCCGTGACGTCAACTTTGGCCGGCAATGACGGCACCAGCACGGTGGGTCCGGTCGACTCGACCGCCCACTGCCCGAACGCCGGATCGACCTCAATGGCGGCCCGAGAGAGTATGTACTCCTCTTCGGTGTTCGCCTCGCTGGCGTTCTGATTTTGCACGTCGGCCAAGACGGCGCTTTCTGACTGCGCGAAGGGGGTCACGGTGCGCTGCGTGGGCGCGACGAACAGCGCCTCTTCGGTGCCGTTGTCGTTGATGTACTGGGGCGTCGTGTTAAACGTGTTGAGCGCTGTCGACAGCACGTCAGAACGAACGCTCGCGTAGGACGCATTCGACGGCGGGAAACAGCCAACGGCGCCGCCCTTCGTCTTTGACGTGTCGATGGAGAACTGCTTGGCCAGGTCGGCCACTGACTCGCCACCGGACTGGGCCGTGGCGAAGGCCGTCGTCTGCGACAGGGGCACCACCGCGATGCTCACACAGAGCGTGTCGTAGTCCGCGGTGTGACTCGTGTAAAACGCCTCCAATGACTTGGCCGTCAGCGGAATTGTGGAATTGAGTTTGCCCACGAGATAGAGCGATGCGGCTTGACTTTCAATCTCGGCGTTGCGCATCTCCGTGGGCATCGCGGCGAGCGCCGCCGACGCCGTGCCGGGACAGGCGCCGTCCTTGCTCGCAGCGGCCGACGCCGCTTGGGTCAGTTCACTCTCCAGCGACGTTTCGGCCCGGTTCAAGGTCGCGGCGGTCGCGACAAACTTCAATCGACTCTTCACGTACTGGGTAATGGAGAGGCCCTCGATGCGCAGCCTCGTCCACGCGGCGACGCCAGTTGCCGCCATGGTCTGGCTCCCTCCACCCGTGCCGAAGTCCACCGGGTCCAGTGCGGTCAGGTAACACTGCAGTATCGGCGATGTCGAAATGGTCGTGAGTTCAGAGCGAAAGGTGTTGGCCGAGACGCGCGCGCCGTTGACGCCGAGGCCCGAAGAGCCATTACTGAGGCCAAAAACCGTGGCGCCGACAAGCGCTACAACCAGGAGGGCAATGAGACGACGCACTTCATCCATGCTAACGAATGGCTACTACTGGGCCGTCACCGCCATCAGTTCATCCAGTAATTGAAGCAGGGCCTTGGGAGACGCCTCCTCCGGCGATACTTCGATGCGCAGTTCTTTTGTCGCTTCCACGTACGCGCGCGAACCGTGCATCCGGCGCAGTCGCATCTGCTGGCTCAGGGCGAGGTCCAACGGTCCGACCTTGACGACCGGATTCGAGCGCACGCCCACCTTGGCCGGCATCACCACCACCGAACTGACGCCCAGTTGAAGACAGACGAGGCGTAGTTGCGCGAGTTCTAACAGTCCGGTCGCGGCACTCGGCAGCGGGCCGTAACGGTCGAGCCACTCGGCGCGCAGATCCTCGAGCTCGTCCATGGCCTTTACGCCCGCCAGGCGACGGTAGGCCTCCAAACGGGCGTCATCGGCTTCGACGTAACCCTTGGGCAGATGAGCCTCGCCGGGTACGTCGAGATTGATCGTGACGACCTCGGGCATGACAAAACCCTTCGCGTCGGCGACGGCCTCGGCGACAAGTTGGACGTACAGGTCGTAGCCCACCGCGGCGACCGGACCCGATTGGTCGTGACCGAGCAAGTTCCCGGCGCCGCGGATCTCCAGGTCGCGCATCGCGATCTTGAACCCGCTGCCCAACGCCGTGTTGTCACCGATCGTGCGCAGTCGCTCGTAGGCAGTTTCCGAGAGCACCTTGTCGGGCGGATGAAACAGGTAGGCGTAGGCGCGCTGCGCGCTGCGTCCGACCCGGCCGCGCAGCTGGTGCATCTGACCGAGTCCCAACCGTTCGGCGCGGTCGACGATCAACGTGTTCACGGAGGGCAGGTCAATGCCCGACTCGACGATGGTCGTGCACACCAGCACGTCAAAACGACGCTCCCAGAAGTCGACCATCACTCGCTCCAGCGTCCCTTCGTCCATCTGGCCGTGCGCGACCGCGATCCGGGCGTCGGGCACGAGTTGACCGAGGCGCTTGGCAGCCTGGTCGATGTCCGCCACGCGGTTGTGCACGAAGAACACCTGACCTTCGCGCAGTAGTTCGCGACGTATGGCTTCGACGACCGCGGGCTCGCTGTACTCGCCGACGTGGGTGAGTATTGGGCGGCGGTCCGCGGGCGGCGTCGTGATCATTGACAGATCACGGATGCCGGCGAACGCCATCTCTAATGTGCGCGGGATGGGACTGGCGCTCAAGGTCAAGACGTCGACGCCGATTGAACGCGACTTGATGGCTTCTTTGTGCGTGACGCCGAAGCGCTGCTCTTCGTCGACCACTAAGAGTCCGAGGTCCTTGAAGGACACGTTCAGTGACAAGAGTCGGTGCGTGCCGATGACCACGTCCACCGAACCGTCATGGAGTCCCTCCAACGTCTCCTTGGCTTCCGCGTCGTCGACAAAACGACTCAACAACGCCACCCTGACGGGAAATCCGGCAAAACGATCGGTCATGGTGGCGAAGTGTTGACTAGCCAGCAAGGTCGTCGGCACCAAGACTGCCGCCTGCTTGTTGTCCTGGACCGCCTTGAATATTGCGCGCACCGCAATCTCGGTCTTGCCGAATCCGACGTCGGCACATATCAATCGGTCCATTGGCCGAGCGAGTTCCATGTCGGCCTTCACGTCGTCGATCGCTTGGGCCTGATCGGCGGTGAGCGTGTACGGGAAAAGTTCTTCCATCTCGCGCTGCCAGGTGGTGTCGGGGCTGAAGGCGTGACCCACGGCGACGGAACGCAGTCGGTAGAGGTCCACCAGTTCCTGGGCCACCAAGAAGGCCGCCGCACGGGCCTTGGCCCGGGTCTTCTGCCACTCGGCCCCACCCATGCGTGACAGGGCCGGGGCGTCGCCGCCGGAGTACGGCGTCAGCGCGTCAATCTGCTCGGTCGGCCAGTAACTGCGCCCGTCCTTGAATTGCAAGATGAGGTAGTCGCGCGTCGTGCCGTTGATGGCCCTGGTGGTGGTGCCCGAGAACTTCGCCACACCGTGTTGGCGGTGCACGACGTAACTGCCTACCGCGAGGTCGTCAAAAAAGCCGTCCACGTTTCGCGCGCGCGTGCGCGCGACGCGATGCACCATGCGCCGCCCGGTGAGATCGCTCTCGCTCCAGACAACAATGTCGGGATTGTCAAACGTGAAGCCCGAGGGCAGTGCACTCTGCAGGACCGTAATGCGCACGTCGAGCACCTTGTCGGGATCGGTCGTCACCTCGAGTCCCTCGGCGCGTAACTGCTCCGCCATGCGATCAACCGCGGCCGCGTTGGACGTGAGCACGACGCCACGCCGCGCGGGCGACCAATTGCGCACGTGGGCGGCGATGCGTGCGGCGTCACCCTGGACAATCGGCGGTGAACCGAGTCCCGTCGTACTGGCCGACAGCGCGCCGACCGTCGCGTCGAGGGACACGTCGACGCGGGCGTTCATGACGTTCGTCCATGGTGCGTGCAGCAGCGGGATCGGCGACGTTGCCTGCCAGGTGGCGGCGACGGCGTCGGTGAGTTCGCGCTCTTCATCGAGCAGGTCGCCGAGACGCTGACGAACCCGCTCGGGCTCGACGACCACGCAGATGGCGCCCGTTACGTCGTCGAGCAAGGTGCGCGGCTCATCGATGAACAGCCCCATCCAACCTTCCATGCCGTCAAAGAGTTGGCCCGTCGCAATGCGGTCAAAGTTGGAACGGCCCCACGGCGCCGAAGAGATCATCTCCTCGGCGCGAGCCCGGGTGACGGCACCGGGAATCCATTCACGAGCGGCCGCGATGCTCGCGTGCTCGAGGTCGTGCAGCGAGCGCTGGTTGGCAATGTCGAAGGACGTGAGGCGCTCAACCTCGTCGCCGAAGAAGTCCAGACGGATGGGGTCGTTGCCCTGGGCCGGCCAGACATCAACAATGCCCCCGCGCACCGCGAACTCGGCGCGGTGCTCCACCAAACTCTCGCGCCGATAACCAAAGGCGGTGAGCTGACCGATGAACGTATCGCGGTCGAGTTCGCTACCTCGAGCGACGACGAGCGGAGGCACCGGCGCCTCGGGTGACAAGAGTTGGGCGATGGACCGCGCGGAGGCCACAACAATGTGCGGGCGCTCCTCCTGGCTCAACTGCCAACGCAGCAGCGTTCTGTTCGCCATTACTGACGCGTCGGGACTCACTCGTTCCAGGGGATGGGTGTCCCAGCCCGGCCACAGGACAACGGACGCGTCGTCACTAAAAAGCGCGGACAGGGCGTCGCGCAGTTGCTCGGCCTCGGTGGAGGTCGCCGTGACCGCGATGACGAGCGGCGCCTCTAGCGCGCAGGCCGCCACCGCGAGCGGCGTGGCGTAACTGCTGGGCGTGAAGGAACCCGTGGCGTTGGCCTCGCGTAACGACGGTCCGAGTAGATCAAGTACGCGCCTCAGTCCTTGCGACTCAGCCACTGGCGCCATTCACTCGCCGCTGCGCGTCTTCAAATTCGTAGTCGAGCAACGTCTCGATGGCGTCCGCGGCGGCGGACACGTCCTGGGCCAGCGCGATCTTCCTCGCGCCCGTTGGACGCTGCAACACGTAGTCGGCGCCCTGCTCTTTTCGCACGGGCTTGCCAATGCCGATTCGCAACCTCGCGAACTCGTTGGTTCCCAGCGCCTGGGCGATTGAGCGCAGACCGTTGTGCCCCGCCAGTCCCCCGCCCTGCTTTACTTGCAATCGACCGGGCTCGAAATCGAGTTCGTCGTGGGCAATGACCAGTCGGGAGAGATCGTCCAGGGACGTGCGACGCAACAGGGGCGGCAGTGCGGCCCCCGACTCATTCATGAACGTCGTGGGCACGGCCAGGGTGACGGGTCCTTGAGGTGTAGGAATCGTTACCGTGACACATCGTTGTCGACGCTCGAGCGAGAATTTGACGCCGCGGCGTTGCGCGACCATTCGCACCGCGTCGCCGCCCACGTTGTGGCGCGAGCCCGCGTACTCGTCGCCGGGATTGGCTAGACCAACAATGACCAGGGTGCTCGAGCTACCTCGGCGACCCTCATCTCGCGAGCGCCGAAGCGCCACGACGAACTATTCCGCAGCGGCGACGGGAGCAGCGACGACACTTTCCGCCGGCTTGGCGGTCAGCGCGACGCGTCCGGCGCGGGTAGTGACCACGGGGGT
>Ga0182030_10019554_pt1 | contig 12867 bp, 9 predicted proteins | sample 812S3MmetaG_FD_121299 | JGI IMG/M metagenome (GOLD analysis project Ga0182030, IMG submission 121299) | Permafrost microbial communities from Stordalen Mire, Sweden - 812S3M metaG (Illumina Assembly) | ecosystem: Environmental > Terrestrial > Soil > Wetlands > Permafrost | place: Sweden... | reverse complement strand
GCGATCCAGTCGACGACAAGGCGCGGGAGGTAGGGGGCAAGCAGCTCCCGCTCGGTGGTGTCGCGACGGGTACCTGAGACGCCGGGACCCGCAGAGGACGGGGCTCCAGACTCGGTGACGACGATCAATCTCATTCCCCCCATGAACCAGCCGGTTCAAGAGTACGCGCTCGCCATTGGTCTCGGCGTGGAACACTGTGGCGATGCGAATCTGGATCTGCGGTGTGCGAGGCTCCACGCCGACGCCCGGGATGGCCTTCGACCGCTACGGCGGCCACACCTCTTGTATCGCCTTCGGCCACGACGAGGAGCGACCGAGCCTGATCCTCGACGCCGGCACCGGTATTCGTCTGGCCAGTGACCTCTTCGGAGCGAGCCCCGGCCTCTTCGACGACCAGCCATACGAGGGCGCCATCGTGCTCGGCCACATGCACTGGGACCATACCCAGGGGCTCCCGTTCTTCGCCGCCGGGAACAACCCCGGCTCCAAGGTTTCCCTCTATGCACCCGCGCAAGGCGACACCGAGGCTGTGCTCGGTCGTTTCATGTCGCCGCCACACTTCCCCATCGCGCCAGAGGGCCTCGCTGGGTCGTGGACCTTCCATGCTCTCGACCCGGGAGTGACCGACATCTCAGGCTTCTCGGTCCTCGCCCTTGAGATCCCCCACAAGGGCGGCCGCGCCTTTGGCTACAGGATCTCCGACGGTCGGGCGACAATCACTTACATGTCGGACCACTGCCCGACGAACCTCGGCCCCGGCCCATCGGGGATGGGGGAGTACCACGAGGCCGCCCTGTCGCTTGCCGGCGGGTGCGACATCTTGTTTCACGACGCCCAATACCTAGATGAGGAGCTGCCGGCGCGTGCCTCGTTCGGTCACGCCTCGACCGGGTACGCGGTCGGCCTCGCCGAAGCCGCCCAAGTACGCCAGCTCATGCTCTACCACCACGATCCGGCACGGACCGACGACGATATCGACTCCATCGTGAGCTCATATGAGGATGCCGCCATAACGGTGACAGCGGCGGTGCAGGGAACCGTTTTGGACCTGCCCTGAGCCAGGTCTGCCCTGGCAACGTGAACGCCGACATCCGGTCGAGCCAGACGCGAAATCCCTGGCAGGCTGACAAGAGGTATAGGCAGGCTGACAAGAGGTATAGAAGAATACGGTACCAACGCGGCTCCGCCGCTTGAGCGAGGGGGTCATATGTACAAGAACCTGTTGGTCGGCGCGGACAGCTCGTCGACGGCGTTGCGTGCTGTACAAGAAGCCGTTGAGCTTGCCGGTGCCTTTGGCGCCAAGCTTCATATCGTGACGGCGTACAAGCCTGAATCGGTAAGCGTGCCCGACTTGCCGGAGGAGTTCCGCTACACAGCGAACGTCCACCCGGCCGACGCGTTGCTCGACGAGCTCAAGGCGATGGCCAAGCGAGCCAGCGTGCCCGTCGAAGTCCACGCCGCTACGGGCGAGCCCGCAGAGGCGATCTGTCGCGTGGCGACGAGGATCGGCGCCGATCTCGTTATCGTCGGCAACAAGGGCATGCGGGGTGCCCGAAGGGTGCTCGGCAGCGTCCCCAACTCCATTGCCCACAAGGCCCCCTGCGCGGTCTTGATAGTCGATACGACCAAACCTGAGTAGGCCTGGTCGCCCGAAGGGCACCACAGCGGTTCGCCGTTGCAGCCTATGTGCAGTCATGGTGACAAGAGCCGGACAAGAAATCGACAGTCAACGCGGAATTTGGCTGTTGTTCATCCTGCGTTCACTCTCATGGTGACTGCTGTTCACCTCTCTCCGCAAGAGTGGACTGTTGGACAGTGGGGCGAGCGCTCCGCTGGATGGAGTGCCTCGCCTTGCTTGGTAAACCAGAGATACTGAGAGAAGAGCTCGCGCCTCTCGCGCCTGTCACGCTCAGCGATCTTCTCAACGAGGCACCCACCAGCAGATTCCACCGCCGGGCCGTCCTCATTTCGGGCATGGGCTTTTTCACCGACGCCTACGACCTTTTCGTCATTGGGACCGTCGCCGCCATCGTCACCACGCAGTGGCATCTCGACACGACCGAGACGAGTTGGGTGACAGGGTCGGCCCTGCTCGGCGCGGTGCTCGGAGCGTTCGTGTTCGGGCGATTGGCGGACGTGCTCGGGCGTAAGAGTGTTTACACATTGGTGGCCGCGATCATGATCGTTGGAGCCGTTGCGTCGGCATTCTCTCCGGATTTCGTGTGCCTCGTCGTCGCCCGCTTCGTGCTCGGCCTCGGTGTAGGCGGTGACTACCCGGTCTCGGCGGTGCTGATGAGCGAGTACTCCAACCGCCATGACCGCGGACGTCTCGTGAGCATGGTCTTTTCCATGCAGGCCCTCGGGCTCATCGTCGGCCCTATCGTGGGCCTGACGTTGTTGGGCTCAGGCATCAGCCAGGCCCTGAGCTGGAGGCTGTTGCTCGGTCTCGGCGCTGTACCCGCCGCTGCTGTTATCTACCTGCGATCGAAGATGCCCGAGTCCCCCAGATTCCAGGCGCGGGTGCAGGGTCACGCAGAAAGCGCCGCCCGCGATGCCGCCGGGTTCTCCGAGGGAGTGCTCGACGTCTCCAAGGTTTCGGTCGGGGCGACGAGGAGGATGGGACTACGAGAGTTCCTCAGCAATCCCCGCATGCTCTTGCTGTTGGTGAGCACTGCAGGCTGCTGGTTCCTCTTCGACTACGCCTACTACGGGAACACCTTGTCCCTGCCGGCCATCTTGAAGAGCGTCGACGCTCACGCGTCGCTCGAGGCCAAGCTCGCTTTCACCCTCGGGATCTTTGTGGTATTCGCCCTGCCCGGCTACGCCATGGCCGTGTTGCATATGGACAGGATCGGGCACAAGCGGTTGCAGCTCATAGGCTTCAGCGTCATCGCCGTGGCTTTCCTGGTGCTCGGTGCCATTCCCCAGCTCACCTCGAGCGTCGTCCCCTTCCTCGCGGTTTTCGGGTTGAGCTACTTCTTCGTTGAGTTCGGCCCGAACACCACGACCTTCGTTCTGCCATCGGAGGTGTTCCCGGTGAGCATGCGCGCGACCGGGCACGGTTTCGCCGCCGGGGTCGGCAAGTTCGGCGCCTTTATCGGGGTGTTCCTTGTTCCGCAGTTGCAGCGGCACATCGGCCTACGAGGGATGCTCATTGTCGCGGCCGGAGCGGCGATCTGCGGATTGTTGTTGAGCCTCGTGCTGCCTGAGCCCGCGCGACGGTCTCTCGAACAGGTGTCGGGGGAGGACGAGGAACTCGCGCTCGGATCGGACCCGAGCGCCGACCTCTTGTCACAGGCGTCCTGAAGGACCAAGGCCCGCGGGCGCGGCCATTACCGTCTCGGCGGTGTGATCGTCAGCCGCAGGGCGCCCGGGGCGTCGGGCGGAACTTCGGGGCTTTTCGGCGCCACGGGGTCGAGGCGCCTGTATGGCTCGCCGAGAGCCGGCCGCGGGTCCTTGTCGCCCCGGTTCGGCCAGAACGCCATTGCCCGCTCCGCCTGGGCGGTGATCGTGAGGGACGGGTTGACCCCGAGGTTGGCCGAGACGGCAGCGCCATCGACGACATGGAGACCCGCGTGACCGTAGACCCGGTGGTACGGATCGATCACGCCCGCTTCGGGGGAGTCCCCGATGACTGCACCGCCGAGGAGGTGAGCAGTCATCGGGACGTTGAAGACGTCGTTCCAGCCCCCGGCTGCGAAGCCGGAGATATGTTTGGCGAGGCGTCGCACGACCTCGTGTCCGATCGGGATCCAGGTTGGGCTCGGCTCGCCGTGGCCCTGGGTGGAGGTGAGCCGGGGACCAAGCAGCCCGGTCCTTGTGTAGCAGGTCATCGAGTTGTCCCTCGGCTGCATCACGAGCGCCGCGATCGTCTGCTCCGACCAGCGGTGCATGCTCAAGTTGCGGGCCATCATCACGGGATGGCGCAGAACCTCCAGCGCCCATGTCAAAAAGCGTGACCGGCCGCCGCCGTCGGCGAGGGCCGTCGCCAAGAGCCCCATGGCGTTGCTGCCCCGACCGTAGCGAACGGGCTCGACGTGGGTCTCGGCATCCGGATGGAACGAAGAGGTGATGGCGACGCCCCGTGTGAAATCGACGTCGCGGCGGAATGTGCGCGCTCCGAGGATTGCTTCGGAGTTGGAACGTGTTAGCTCTCCGAGCCGTGGTGAGAGCCGATCAAGCACACCGCGGTCGCGCATCGAGTGGAGCAGTCTTTGGGTTCCGAGTGTCCCGGCAGCGAGCACCACGTCGTTGGCCACATAGGCCCTCCGGCGCCTGCGCACAAAGGCGCCGCTGGCTTCGGTGGTGACCTCGTAGCGACCGTCCGCGCGGGGCCAGATGCCCGTAACCGTCGTGAGCGGGTGCACCTCGGCACCGGCACGCTCTGCCAGGTAGAGGTAATTCTTCAAGAGCGAGTTCTTGGCTCCGTGACGACACCCGGTCATGCACTCGCCGCACTCGATGCAGCCGGTGCGAGGCGGCCCTGCTCCGCCGAAATAAGGGTCGGCGACCTCGACACCCGGTTCGCCGAAGAACACCCCGACAGGAGTGGGCACGAAGGTCTCTGCGACCCCCATTTCTTCGGCAATTGACCGCATGACCTCGTCGGCCGGCGTCATGGTCGGGTTCGTGACGACGCCGAGCATCCGTTTCGCCTGGTCATAAAAAGGGGCCAGCTCAGCGCGCCAGTCGGTGATACGGCTCCACCTCGTGTCCGAGAAGAAGCCCTGGAAGGGGTCGTAAAGCGTGTTGGCGTACACGAGCGAACCCCCACCGACCCCGGCGCCAGAAAGCACCATGACGTTCCTCAAAAGTGAGATCCGCTGGATGCCGAAAAGGCCGAGGTGAGGTGCCCAGAGGAACGAGCGGAGCCGCCACGACGTCTTGGGGAAGTTCGTCTCGTCATAGCGACGCCCCGCCTCCAAGACCGCCACCCGATAGCCCTTCTCCACAAGGCGAAGAGCTGCGGTGCTGCCCCCAAAGCCGCTGCCGACAACAACTACATCGAAATCCTCCCCGGCCATCCGGCGATGATACGAGCAGGGCCGGCCAATCGCCGCGGACGGCACAAGGTGAACTGGAGGACTTGCGCTAATTCGGAGACGGGCCGGTGCCCGTCACTACCGGGCACATCGTCGGGCACCCAGGCGGATCCGTCCCAGCGCATCCGGGTCGTCCAGGTCGATCCGTCCCAGTAACGAGCAACGCCAGGGTCGCCGTCGGCACTCTGCCGGCCGACAAAACTGCCGCCGGACGGCGCTTGGGTCGCGTCGAGGGACAACGCGTGCTGAGGCACAGCAGGTGGACTTGTTGACCTGGCGGTGGATGGAACGAGGCCGAAGGGGAGCTAGCTTGGTGGCGGAGAATACGAGCCCGATGGCGGATCTTCTCCTTGCCAGCCCGGGAAGTCCTCCAGTGCCGACGAGTTCGGGCCGGGACCTGTCGCGACCGGACCTACTCCCTCGTCATTTCGCGACCTGCGCGACCTCGAGGCGAAAAAGGCGACGAGGGCGGCGACAATGACAAGACCAAGACCGCCGCCGATCGCCGGAGCGGAGCTCGACGTCGGTGTCGGCAAGAGGGCGTACTGACGGGCGGCGAGAGCTTCCACGGTGGCTAGAGGGAGGGGCTTGGCATCTATCCCGATGTCCTCGACCATCTCGAGATAGTCGCCCTTGCGGGCGACGACCGCGGCGAGAGTATCCCGTGCTCGCGCTGAGCTGCATGTGGCTGCCAGCGAGCCGGCAATTGTCGGAGCGGGGCTCACCGACGTCGGGTCGATGCCGCTCACCGATATGCACTCGTCGTCGAGGCCTGTGCGAGCTGCCTGGTCCAGATTGGCGACGTCGGTCGGCCACCTAGACCTAGATAGCGTGATCCCGAGTACCTGTTTGCTGTCCACCGAGCGCCAGAGCTCGGCTGCCGCTGTGACCGCGTGCCCCTCGGCGGCTTTGGTGTCGGTCTTTTCCAGACGCGCGACGATGCCCTGCACCGAAGATTTGGGAGCTCGTACCCAACCAGGCTCCGGGTTGGGGAGGATCAGGCTGGCAAGTCCGGTGTTTCCTGCCGCCCCGGCTGGAGATGGGGCCACCACAAAGGCGCCGACAAACAAGACGGTGAGTAGTAGAAGCGCTCCGCCGACGCGCCGTCTCGAAAAACGGGACGGCAGGAGTGAGCTTCTTGCCGATGAGCGTTGCCGGCGTCTTTGTGGTGTCAAGTCAGCGTGGCCAGGTCGCCTGGCCTATATCGCTTTGGCGCACGAAGTCGACCTTGGTCGCAGCTTGACCGGGCCAGGTCAGCGTGGCCGCGACGGGGGGTGTCTCGGCCACGACCCGCCCCTTGGCTATGACGTACCAAGGGCGCACCTGGCGCCGCACGGCATCGAAGGCGTCGGTAGCGGGGAGCACAATAAGGCTTGCCGGCCGTCCGGCCACGATCCCGTATGAGTCACCGAGCGACAGTGTCTCAGCCGCCCGGGAGGTGACCATGGCGAAGCACTCGGCGATCTGGGCGCGAGAGGTCATCTGCGTGGCGAGCGCCCCGACGTGTGCCACCTGGAGCGGGTTGGCGGTCCCCATCGGGAACCACGGGTCCATCACGTCGTCATGGCCGAAGGCAACATTGACTCCGGCACCGAGCATCTCTTTGACCTGAGTGAGGCCCCGGCGCTTGGGGTAGCCGTCGAAGCGGCCCTGAAGGTGAAGGTTGACCATCGGGTTGCACACGAGATTGATGCCCGCGCGGGACAAGATCCGTTGCAGCTTGTAGCTGTAGGCAGCGTTGTAGCTGCCCATAGCCGTCGTGTGGCTGGCCGTGACCCGTCCCCTTAGCCCCGTGCGGGCGGCGTGGGTGGCGAGCACCTCCACGAAGCGGGACTGCTCGTCGTCGATCTCGTCACAGTGAACGTCCACGAGCAAGCCCGCCTCGAGGGCCGTGGCGACGGCGATCTCGAGCGAGCGGACGCCGTCCTCCCTGGTGTCCTCGAAATGCGGGATCGCCCCGATCACATCGACACCGCGCCTGGCGGACTCCGCTATCAGCTTCTCACCGTCAGGGAACGAGACGATGCCCTCTTGAGGGAAGGCCACAAGCTGAAGGTTCACGACATCTCGTACCTCGGCGCGGACCTCCACCAAAGCGTCGAGGGCGACAAGAGCCGGGTCTGTCGTGTCGACGTGGCTGCGCACGTGCAAAACGCCGTTCGCGACCTGCCAGCGCAGCACCTCGTTGACGCGGGTGACAACGTCGTCATGGGTAAGCATTGCCTTGCGCTCGGACCAGCAGGCGATCCCCTCCCACAGTGTTCCGCTCTCGTTCCAGCGAGGCTCGCCCGCCGTCAGGCAGGTATCCATGTGCACGTGCGGCTCGACATAGGGAGGACTCAGCATCGCTCCGCGAACGTCGATCTCCTGGCCGACATCGCCGACCTCGACGCCGGCGCGCTCCACGGCGACGAAGCGCCCTTCATCGATGAGAATGTCGACGGGCCCGTCGGACAGCTCGCCTTTGACGTCCAGCCGACCGTTTCGGATCACCAGTTGCATCACACACTCACCTTCGCCGGCGCAGGCTTGTAGCCGGGAGCGTAGAGTGACGACCGGCTCGGCCGCCCGATCACGAGATAGATCGCGCCAGCGACTACGGAGCCGACGAGCCAGGTCAAATCGACGTCACCGATGGCGGTGGCGCCTGGGCCCATGAGCCAGCCGACCTCGCCGTATTCAAAGCACCAGGCGGCGAAGGCTCCTACGGCGAAAGCGATGATCGCGGACCAGCGCACGTCCGCGATGCGGGCGCGCCCTGGCGGGTCGTACAAGAGGTCGACGTCGATCTCTTGTCGCAAGAAGTAGTAGTAGTGGATCAAGGTCACCGTCCCCCAGGGGGCGATCCACATCACCAGGCCGGAGAGCCAGCTGTCCAAGGTGTTGGCAAAACTCGACTGGAAGACGAGGTAGACCGTGAAGCCAAGGGCGATCGCCCCTACCAAAAGGGCGATCTTGCGCCGGTTCAGCTTCCAGTCGAGGGTCTGGGCGCACAGCGAGCAGCTGTAGATGTTCAAGATGTTGGTAGCGATAGGCCCATGTAGCACGAGGAGGAGGACCGGTATGGCGAGGACACCGAAGTTGGACACTACGAGGGCGCCGGGGTCGACCTTCTGGGTGACCGTGGCGAGGGTGGCGCCGAAAACTCCGAGCCATACGACAGGCAGGAACTGACCGAAGACGCTGGCGAAGAAGACCTTCTTGCGCGACATCTCCCTTGGAACGAATCGCGAGTAGTCCGAGGCATAAGCGAACCAGGTGCAGCCCCAGCCGATGCCGATGGCGGTCATGATCGTGCTCTCGGCCGACCACAGCGCGGCGCCATGCAGGTGGGCACCGGCGTAGGCCCAGTGGACGTTGTTCTTCGACCAGGCGACGATCGTCATCGCGATGAGAACACAGAACGTGATCGGGACGGTGTAGCGCTCGAACTTGGCGATCGCCTTGAAGCCGGTCGCGGCGAGCCAGATCTGCAGGCCCATGACGACGATCACGATGACGATCTTGAGTCCCGTGCCGCCGTGGTAGCCAAGCTTGCCGATGAGGGCGAGGACGAGATCGAGCACGATCCAAGTGTTGACAGCACACCAGCCCGCCGAGATCAATCCTTGGATAGCCGTTGGCAGGTAGGCACCGCGGCGGCCGAAGGCGCTACGTGCCATCACCATTTGACTGACGCCGGTCCTTTGCCCGGAAAGGACGAAGAACCCGAACACGGCCATACCGATGACATTGCCGATCACCAGTACTGCCACTGTCTCGAACAGGCCGAGCCCAAGCTGTATGCCGAGCGAACCAAGCACCCAGTTGATGGGGGCGATGTTGGCTCCCGCCCAGATCCAGAACTGGTGGCCAGCCGTCGATGTCCGAGCCGAGTCCGGCACGGGTAGGAGAACGGTCTCGACCTGCTCGACTGCTGCGTTATCTATAGCGGGCGTGCTCATGAGAGCGACCCGATGGCGGCGATTGCACTTGCTTGCATCATCCTTCCTTTCAACGCAACTAAGGAAAAATTTCACAAGGGCGTTACATACTGCGCCGGAGGCGGCGACGCGGGCAACGCCTAGGCCCGCGCTCTGCAACTTTCAGATAGATCGCGAGTGACGCGTCAATTGGCAGCGGCGTCGGCCCGGCCGCTCTCGGGCTTCTTGGTGACCCAGGTGTCGACAGGGTGCTTGTTGCCCAAGGCCCGCCAGACATCTTCGAAGCGCACCGGCATGTGGGTGAGGTCGGCCCCGGTGGCGTCGTGTATGGCATTGGCAAGTGCCGGCGCCACCGAGATCATTGGGTGCTCTCCGACTCCGCGGGCGCCGAATGGCCCGTCGAGCTGTGGTGTCTCGACTGCGATGCACTCGATCACCTCAGGCAAGTCCTTGGCGGTCAGGATCTTGTTGTCCGTGAAAGACCCATTGAGCAGATGGCCCTGATCGTCGTATAGGTAGCTCTCGCACTGGGCAGTCCCTAGGCCCTGGATCATGCCCCCGACGCATTGACCGCGCAGTGTTCCAGGGTTTATGACCTTGCCCACGTCAAAGGCCGAGGCAATCTTGATTACCTTGTACTCCCCGGTCTCCGGGTCGACCTCGGCGATCACGCCGTGGGCGCCGTAGGTCCAGTCGAGGGCCGGGAGCCCTTGACCGGTCTCCTTGTCGAGGCTCGTCAGGCCCTGGGCGGTGTAGCGCCCGAGACCGATAAGCGGGCCGCCGATGCCGTTGCCGTTGGGGTAGATGTAGCCAATCGACAAAGCCGCGAAGGTCACCGATTCCTCGGGACGCTGTTTGATGAAGATCTTCTCGCCATCGTGGCCGAGGTCCGCTGGTTGGGCGCGCAGCACCTGGGCAGCGTCCGCGTAAGCCTGTTTCAAGAGATCGTCGCAGGCGGCGATGATGGCGTTGCCGGTTAGGAGAAGCCCCTTCGAGGCGACGGTCTGCCAGTCGAAGGGGTCCTTGTCGGTATCACGCTCGACAGCGACTTTCACCTGCGAGATCGAAAAGCCCAAGCGCTCGGCGGCCATTTGGGCGACAACGGTGGAAGTGCCCTGTCCGATTTCAGTAAGGGCGATGTTGACGATGACCGACCCGTCGGAATTCATCTTGATGATCGCGGCCGTTGAGGTGAAGCTCGGCATTGCAGGCGCCTTGTGGAGGGTGGCGATGCCCTTTCCGATCTTGCGGCCGGTCCGGGCCTGGCGCTCTTCCTCCTCAGGGGTGAGTCGCCCGTAGTTGATCGCCTTCGCCGCCGCTTCGAGGCACTTGAGCGGATTGCCCGTGTGCTCGTTGATCCTCTCGCCTGTGAGGGTGGTCGAGCCGGGCTTCAAGAGGTTCTTCTTGCGGAATTCGAAGGGGTCCATCCCGATGACTTCAGCGACGAGCTCCATATGCCGCTCCAGTCCCCAGAAGAACTCCACGTGGCCAAAGCCACGGTAAGCCGTGCCCCACGGCTTGTTCGTGTAGATCGTGTAGGCGTCCACCCAGGCGTTCGGTATGTCGTAAGGTCCGGCCGCCGAGTACGCCGACGCCCGAGTGACGTTGACGGCGTAGTCGGCATAAGCACCCGAGTCCCAGTACATGATCAGCTTCTGGGCGGTGATGCGGCCGTCGGCCGCCACGCCTGTCTTGATCTTGTAGGTGAGAGCGCTGCGACAAGGCAACAGGCTGAACTCTTCTTCCCGGCTGGCGTGGAACTTGACGGGCCTGCCTCCTGCCTTGCGCGACAGGCAGGCGAGAAGAGGCTCGAGATGGATCCCGGCCTTGCCGCCGAAGCCGCCCCCTACGTGGGGTATGACGACGCGCACCTTGTTGTGCGGGAGTTTGAACGTGCGGCAGAAAAGGTCCCTCACAGTGAATGGAGACTGGGCACTCGTCCAGATGGTGACCTCGTCCCCGGCCTTCCACTCGACGATGGCGACGTGGGTTTCCATCGGTACGTGCTGCACCGATGGGTTGGTGTAGTCGCGCTCGACGATCCACTTGGCCTCGGCGAAGCCTGCCTCTATGTCACCTTTGCGGATGCGGGTGATGTTGGGGATGTTCGTGCCGGGTTGGGGGTTGAACGAGGCCTTTACGTAGTCGTAGCTTCCGAGGTCGGGGTGCACGCGGGCGGAGCCCTCTTCGAGCGCCTCTATCTGGCTGAGCACAGGTGGGAGGACCTCGTACTCGACGTCGATTAGCTCGACGGCGCGGCTGGCAATGTCCAGGCTCTCGGCCGCCACGGCGGCGACGGCTTCGCCGAAGTGGCGAACGACGTCTTTGGCCAAGATGTCCTTGTCCACCACGTACAGCCCGATGCGGTAGTCGAGTTCCTTCCCGGTCAGCACGGCGTGGACACCGGGGAGCTTCTCCGCCTTTTCGGTGTTGATGGCGAGGATCTTTGCCCTGGCGTGCGGGCTCTTTTTCACCTGGGCATGGAGCATGCGGGCGAAGACGAGATCACTCGCGTACATGGCGTCGCCGGTCAGCTTGGCGTCGTCGTCTACGCGCAACACGTTGTCGCCCACATGCGTTGGCACCGGGATAGTGGCCTCAGACATATCTCACTTCCCCCTTCGTCTCAGCGTTGAGCTGGCCCGAGACGTCGAGCACAGCCTCAATTATCTGCTGGTAGCCAGTGCACCGGCACAAGTTGCCCTCGATGCCTTCTTTGATCTCGTCGACCGTAGGTTTCGGGTTGCGCCGCAGCAGCTCGCGGACCGACATGACCATCCCGGCGGTGCAGTAACCGCACTGCACTGCGTAGTTGCGGGCGAAAGCCGCCTGTACGGCCGAAAGGGCCCCGTCGTCAGCCTCGGCCTCGATGGTCTCGACCACCGCGCCGTCGGTCTCCACCGCCAGCACCATGCAGGCGTTGACGGCCTGCCCATTGAGCATCACCGTGCAAGCACCGCACTCGCCGGCCGAGCAACCGTCCTTGGTGCCAGTCAGCTCCAAGTCCTCGCGCAGGAACCGGAGCAGGGTCCAGTGCTCCGCGACCTCACGCTCATAGGTGTGTCCGTTCACTTCAACTGACATCCACATCAGCGCACCTCCTCGAGCAGCCTGCGGACATAGACCCCGATCATGTGCTCGCGGTACTCCTTGGAGCACCTGAGGTCGCTGATGGGGCGGATGGCGGCCCTAACAGCGGCCAGCACCTGGTCTGGCGAGTTCTCCTCAAAGAGTCCGCCTATGAGAAGTGGCGTCGGCGCGGCTGAGGCGATGCCGAGGCGCACTGCCCCCTCATGCTTCGCGAGGGCCACACCTACAAGGGCGAGGTCGTGACCGTCGATCCTCTTTAGTTTGCGATACGAGCCCCGGGCTCCGGCGCTCGAGGCAGGGACTGTTATGGACTCGACTATCTCGTCTGGACTGAGGGCTGTCCGCTTTACCCCGGTGAAGAACTCCTCTAGCGGTATCTCTCGTTGTCTTCGCTGCGAGCCGATCTGCACTCGGGCGCCCAGGCACATGAGGCCAGGTGCCATGTCCGCCCCGGGGGAGGCATGGGCGATGTTGCCTACAACCGTCGCCCGGTTTCGCAGCTGGTGCGAGGCGAGCGTCCGACCGCACTCAGCGAGCAATGGGAAGGCGTCGCGAACCGTGCTGTCGTCGAGGATCTCGTTGACGGTAACGGCGGGGCCGATGATGAGCCCGTCGGTCTGGCTCCACGACAGTCCCTGGAAGTCGTCGACCTTTTTCAAGTTGAGCACCATCTCCGGCCTGCACAGGCCGTTGCGGATGTCGACGAGAAGGTCTGTACCACCGGCGAGCACCTTCGCTCCGGCGCCGTGGTCGGCCAAAACGGCGAGCAGCTCGGCGCGCGACGTCGGTGCGCGGTACTTGAAGATCTCGTT
>Ga0182030_10019553_pt1 | contig 12867 bp, 9 predicted proteins | sample 812S3MmetaG_FD_121299 | JGI IMG/M metagenome (GOLD analysis project Ga0182030, IMG submission 121299) | Permafrost microbial communities from Stordalen Mire, Sweden - 812S3M metaG (Illumina Assembly) | ecosystem: Environmental > Terrestrial > Soil > Wetlands > Permafrost | place: Sweden... | reverse complement strand
TTATTGAGTCCTTCCAGGACGATAGTGCTTATGAAAAAGCTGCAAGAAAATGCCGCATAGCACTCGATGTTGGCTTTGAGCACCTAAGGAAAATCTGGTTGAAGCAATGTATTCGTCTCAGCGAGCTGAAAGCGGCCGAGGATACCCCTTCAATTGCCGAACGGTTTGCCTCTGAATATGCAACCGCTTTGGATCAGGCTCGCCAGAATTGTTTTCCCGATACGCCTGAATACACAAACGCCATCCTGCAGGAACAAATCGAAATTGCCACGAAACGGAAAAAGCTTGATGCGCCGGATGCTGACAAGTCAGTGCCAGAAGCTAATCCAGAAGCAAATGGTGAGAATATTATCAACAACAATAACAACGTTAATCTCAACAACGACAACAACGCAAGTCAGTAAAGCCAAGACGGCCGGCCATGGATTATCTCCATGGCCGGTACCTACTACTTAGGCGCGCCCATACTGTTCACCATCAGAATCGACATCCCAAACATCAGCAGGTTAATCCCCACCAAAGTTCCAATCGCCCAGAATGAGCTGATGGGATAGCTAACCGTCAGAATCACAGCCAAAGCAATGGTCACAAGTCCGTTAAAGATTGCCCATCCCCATTTCTCCGTTTTTTTGCGCAGCTGAAGGCCAAAAAACAGCATCAGAACGCCCTGGGTGTAAAAGAGGGCGATCAAGATAAAAGTAAGAGCAAGAAGCCCTGCCACGGGATGACCCAAAAGATAGACACCCGCAAGAATATAAAGGACACCAATACAGAAACTCCACAAACGGCCCGTATCGTGGGCATCCTCAAAAGCCCCAAACAGCTGAAATATACCACCCACAAGAAACAACGCCCCAAATAGAGTCTCAAAACCTATTGAGCTATAAATCGGGTAAGCAATTGATAGTATACCGCAGAGTAAGAATATAATGCCTGTAGCACTTGATATTGATGATGCACTTGTTGTTGATTTAGCTTGCATGATTCAAATGTCCTTTTCTTGTTGTTATTAGTGAAAGTCTAATACAAATATCAAGGCATGACAAATTAAAATAATAACGTAACTACCCAGGTAGTTATGGGTAACTCTTCAGATGGTAGGCCAAATGCAGGTAAGATCGAGCACCGGAGGGGAGCGTACTTTTCGACACGTGAGCACCTGAGTGCAGTTCTGACGACGTAGCTGGCCTGCCAGATGGGGAGTTACAAATAATCTAACCAAGCATGACGCAAAAAAAGATAGCCCTATCGTTTATTCCTCTTGCAATTTAAGTCCTCTAGGTATAAACATTATCCTCATGAATGCGTCCCCATCGTCTAGCCCGGCCTAGGACACCACCCTTTCAAGGTGAAGACACGGGTTCGAATCCCGTTGGGGACGCCATCTTTTCAGAAACTAGAATCCAGAATCCAGAATCCAGAATAAAATAGAATACAGAACCATAAGCGGCCACAAAAGGCCGTAAATACATTTTGCGCCCTTTTCAATAAGCTCCATTTGGCGAAATCACCTCTCCCCTTGTGGGAGAGGTCGGCCGAAGGCCGGGTGAGGGGTATAAATATTGCTTGTAGGTCCCCCTACGCTTCGCTCCGGACCTCTCCACAAGGAGAGCGGTGAAATAGGGCTTTGAAATGGTGTCAGTTTATACCCCCCAGCCCGTCACTGCAAGGTGCAGCGCAAAGCGCGGCGCCGTGACAATCCAGTACGGCGGTCCGGCACACCGCACTGAATTGCCACAAAGCTTCACTTCTCGTAATGACGGAATAGAGGCTTACACATAATATAAAACTTAAAGCAAAGATCACCTCTTTTGAAATATAAAATCGTAAAGTTACAGTATAGTTTTATTATTTACCAGTTTATACTTCTGCTTTAACTATATCAATCCGCATTTATTCTTATTTCTGGTTTCTGGTTTCTTATTTCTGGTTTCTGGTTTCTGGATTCTGGATTCTGGATTCTGGATTCTAAACCCTACATTACCCCAACTTCTTAACCTCTTCCATAATCTCATCCACATGCCCAGTCACCTTAACCCCACGCCATACCTTACGCACAATCCCGGCTTCATCGATCAAAAAGGTAGAACGCTCAATACCCATATAGGTCTTACCATACATACTCTTTTCCATCCAAACACCATAGGCCTCACACAGCGTACCCTCCTCATCAGAAAGCAGCGGGAAATTCAAATCAAACTTCCCTTTAAACTTCCGATGTGATTCCACTGAATCCCTTGATACACCAAGCACTGACACACTCAGATCATTCAATTTCCGGAAATTATCCCGAACATCACAAGCCTCCGCTGTACAGCCTGGCGTATCATCCTTGGGATAAAAGTACAAAACCAACTTTTTCCCCTTAAAATCGCTCATACTCACAGTGTTGTTCTGATCATCTGGCAACTTAAAATCTGGAGCAACGCTCCCTACAACTATAGTCATATGGTTTCCTTTCATGTTTAATATTTCTACCTTATCAGTTTTTAACTGCCCTTACGAGCAGCAGCTCACAGTTTCAATCTGCCAGCGGCCAGCTCCTTCTTTTGCGCCTTTCCTGATTCATCCCATTTGATCTTATAGTAGTTTTTAACAGGATGATAAGTAAGGTACAGATCACTCGCCCCAACCCCAGAGCTGGTTGGATAACGCGTGTCCGCTTGGCTATGAGGTTCTCGGGTACAATCAATAATTCGTAAATGCTGAAATTCAGCCTCTGCCATTATGACGCTCTGCACGATCATCGCATGGTTTCCTGGCTTCCGTTTTAGATTCGGTGATTTAGGGGGCTGAAAATTCCTCGGCTGACAGACAATAATGTCGCCCGGCTGAATTTCTGCAATAGGGACATAAGTCCAGTATTCCGAGGGCTTTTCAGACAAAGATTCGAATATGGCAAACAGGTTAAATGGACAGGGAATGCCATCCGAAGACACAGGCACCAGATGTGCCATCTCTGCCATCCTCTGGCAAAGAGCGTGGTTTGCTTCAGGCAACACCCGATCTATCAAATGGTTCACGAAACCATAGCAATGCGTATGATAACTGGATTCCGAAATCTCATTATTGTGGCTATAAGACGACTCATAGTGACCCGCTGCCACTTTGCCTAAAACGTCCTCAGCATGCGCCAAAAGCGAAGCATGTACCGCTGTAGAACTGAGACTAATTGCCAAGACGGATGATATGGTAATTCTGAAAGCAATCTCCTGAATAGGTTGTATGGCAAGGGACTTCTTCTTTCTTTACCACTAAATTAGCCCGCCCGCTACCAGAATTCCTACACACGGGTTACCAATTTTTTTTCGCCATCAATGCCAAATTTTGTTGCATAAACCCGCATCAGTCATTATGCTCCTGAAATCATATGTCGGAGCGTAGCGCAGCCTGGTAGCGCACCACGCTGGGGGTGTGGGGGTCGGAGGTTCGAATCCTCTCGCTCCGACCATGATCAATAATGATTCAAGGATTCATTCATGACATACAGCGCGACTGTACAAAAAATACTCTCCAATTATGAAAGCGACAATCCCGGGACGAAAGCCAACCTGGCCCGGCTATTGATGCACGGACGTCTGGCCAATACCGGTAGGATGATTATCCTACCTGTGGATCAAGGCTTTGAACACGGCCCCGGCCGCAGCTTTGCCATGAATCCCGCAGCCTATGACCCGCATTATCACTTCCAGCTGGCCATAGATACGGGAGTCAATGCCTTTGCAGCGCCTTTAGGCCTGCTAGAAGCTGGCGCAGATACCTTCGCAGGCCAAGTGCCGCTAATTCTCAAGATTAACAGCTCAAACGCCATGATCCCCGCCAACGACCAAGCAGTCACCGGCTCTATCGAAGATGCCCTCCGCCTTGGATGCAGTGCCATTGGCTTTACCATATACCCCGGGTCCGATGATTCTTTATACATGTTCGAGGAAATCCGCGAACTAGCCGAACAGGCCAAAGCATGCGGTTTAGCGGTGATCATATGGTCCTACCCCCGTGGCAATATGTCTAAAGAGGGAGAAACAGCTCTTAACACAATCGCATATGGCGCCCACATGGCGGCTCTTTTGGGGGCGCACATCATAAAAGTCAAACTGCCCTCAGCCTTTATAGAAGATGATGAATCTAAAGCAGCTTACGTGGCCAACAACATCGACACATCTACCCTGGCAGCCCGGGTTGCCCATGTAGTTCAATGCTGTTTCAATGGTCGCCGCATGGTTATATTCTCCGGTGGCAGCACCAAGGACACCGATGCTGTAAGCAAAGATGCATTGGCTATCCGCGATGGTGGCGGTAACGGATCCATCATTGGACGCAACTGTTTTCAACGTCCTCATGCGGAAGCGTTAGAAATGGTGGACAAAATGGTAAAAATCTATAAAGATGGGACCGGTAAGTAATTTTTAAGGGATTTCGGGGCCATAGCCCCTTCCCCTAGGGGTAAACAAATGACAATCTATCTCTACAACACAAGGAGTAAAATGATGAGAATTGGTGTTCCAAAAGAAGTCAAAAACCACGAATATCGCGTTGGTATGGTTCCCGCATCGGTGCGTGAGCTCGTTCATTTCGGCCATCAAGTATTTGTCGAAACCGGCGCCGGCATTGGCAGTGGCTTTGACGACAGCGAATACGAACTAGCTGGCGCGACAATGCTAGGCTCCGCCAAAGAGATATTTGACAGCACAGACATGATCGTCAAGGTCAAAGAGCCTCAACCGGAAGAATGTGCGATGCTGCACGAAGATCAGATCCTGTTTACGTTCCTGCATCTAGCACCCGATCCTGAGCAAGCAAAAGCCCTAATAAAGTCCAAATGTATCGCAATCGCTTACGAGACTGTTACTGACAACTACGGACGCCTTCCACTCCTTGCTCCGATGAGCGAAGTTGCGGGACGCATGTCCGTACAAGTTGGTGCTCACGCCCTCGAAAAAGAGGCTGGCGGCGCTGGTATACTGTTGGGTGGCGTTCCTGGTGTAGCACCTGGCCGCGTGACCATTATTGGTGGCGGTGTAGTTGGTACCAACGCTGCGCGTATGGCTGTAGGTCTTGAGTCTGAGGTTGTTATTTTGGACCGTTCCTTACATCGCCTGCATCAGCTGGATGAACAGTTCGGCTCGCGCATCAAGACCATCGCGCCGAGCACTCAAACCGTTGAGGAATATGTGGCTTCGGCCGATTTGGTCATCGGTGCGGTTCTGGTTCCTGGGGCCGAAGCCCCCAAGATCGTAACCCGCGACATGGTCAGCAAAATGCGTCCAGGTTCCGTATTGGTAGACGTAGCAATTGACCAGGGCGGTTGTTTTGAAACCAGTCGTCCAACCACCCATACCGACCCCACTTATATGGTTGATGGCGTGGTTCATTACTGTGTAACGAATATGCCCGGCGCTGTGCCGCGCACATCGGCCTTTGCGCTAAACAACGCTACATTGCCGTATATCATGGCCTTGGCCAATAAGGGGTATAAGCAGGCTCTGATGGATGATGCTCACCTAATGAACGGCTTGAACGTTTGCCAGGGTGTTGTCACCTATAAGGCCGTCGCAGACGCCCTCGGGTTTGACTATCTTCAAGGTCAAGAAGTTCTGAAAGCAGCGTAAATTGGAAAAGGCCTATGCTAAAGAGAATATTCAAATACCTAACTCCAGTGTGCTTGATTTCTTTAACAGCGGTGCTGGTTTACGACTATTTTGATTCCTTCGACGTGCCTCGTTTCAGGCGCGTCGATGGTCCTTTTAAAGTCCCCAAGGAAAGTATCACTATACCTACTCGCGCGGGATTGGACACACTCCATATCTCAGGCAGTAAAAGGCCCTCCCCTGAGGGATTGCAGGCCCATTTGAAAGATGTAAACATGCCAGTTTATGTCTTCGATTTGCAGTCGGAGGATCACTACTATATCAATGGCGCCCCTCAGTCCTGGTATGGATACAAATGGGACGGTGAAGCCGGTACAGATGCGGATGATGTCCGTCTGCGTCATTATTTACGCAGGCTCATCTACACCGGAAAATTACACCACGGCCCAAAAGATACCCAAACCGAAGAACAAGTTATGGCCGATATGGGATTCACATACTTGGTTATTCCGGTCTCCCGAGGCACTATTCCCACAGCCGCACAGGTCGATGACTACATACGCGTTGTAGAGAGCCTGCCGCAACCCTCATGGGTGCACTTCCATTGCTATAACGGCGGCGGACGCACATCCATCAGTATGATTATGTTCGACATTCTCAAGAACGGCAAGGATTTGTCCATCGAAGAAATTTGCCTGCGCCACCGCCTACTCAAGTCTGAAAATGTTTTCGACACAGAGGTACGGCCCGGTGGCACTTATACCAAAGAGGCTCTAGAACGACGTCGAGATTTTCTCATCGCCTTTCACCGCTACGTAAACGATCCGGAAGGCTATGGTCGATCTAGCTGGCAGGAGTGGACAGACAAACACGATACCTACAAAGCCTGGGATATCGAGCAATAATGGATCAAAATGAACTTCCTACCACCCATCCGAAGCCCACCTATTTATTTGATAGTGTGGAACATTATTGTGTAACCAATATAACTGGTGCTGTGCTCCCGAAAGCCGCGTAAAAAGGATAAAGCTCCATGATAAAGAGAATACTTAGGTATCTGATCCCCGCTTGTGTTGTATCCTTAGCGGGGGTACTGATTTATGACTATTTCGATTCTTTCGATATACATCGTTTCAGACGCATCGACAGGCCTTTCGAGGTCGCCAGCGACACTTCTTTACCTAGGCGTGAAGGGCTTGATACACTTTATATCTCTGGGGGAAAAAGACAGTCCCCTGCCGGGGTGCAAGCCCAGTTAAAAGATGTAAACATGCCAATTTATGTCCTCGATTTACAGTCCGATGACCACCATTATCTGAATGGCTCGCTCCGGACCTGGTACGGGTATAATGCTGAAGGAGAGGTTGGTGTAGATAAAGCTAGGGTTAGCCTGCGCCATTACGTGCGTAGAGTCCTCTACACGGGTAAATTACATCACACAGCCAAAGACATGCAAACCGAAGAAGAAGTCATGGCAGCGCTTGGTTTTAAATACTTGAATATTCCCGTGACCCGCAGAACGATCCCCACGGAAGAACAAGTTGATCAGTTTATCCAGATTATAGGCAGTCTCCCTCAACCCTGCTGGATACACTTTCAGTGCTACAACGGCCAGAACCGCACATCCGTCGGCATGATGATGTATGATATTCTGAAGAATGGTAAAAACCTATCCATGGAAGAAATCGGCAAACGTCATGCCCTTTTGGGCTCTGAAAATGTCTTCGATACAGCTATCAGGCCCGGTGGCACTCATACCAAAAAAGCCCTTGAAAACCGTCGAGATTTTCTCATCGCCTTTCACCGTTACGTTAATGATCCGACAGGTTTCGGTAAATCTAGCTGGAAAGAATGGTCAGACAAGCATGGGATCTACAAAGTCTGGAATCTAGAAGAATAACGGGCTCGTTTACAAGCCTTTACCTTACTCGCACATAAGCCTTAATTCGCGCAGCATTACCGTCAACAACGCAAGATCCCCTTGTGCCATGGATGTGGCGTCTGCTAACAGTTGATCGACCACCAGTACGTGTTGACTGTGATCCGCTATCCAGAATTCCACCGCTTCGATACCTTTACCGAAAGGCTCATCCCTATTTACGGATACATAATCGTGGATTTCCTTTGTGAGCAATCCCTGATACAGATACAAGTCCTCAATCAGAGCATTCACAGCCATGCGCTGCCATGTGGTATTGGATAGAAGTGCTGTGGCCATGGCCCGTAATCTGGTAAAACCAAACCGCTCGCCAGCAGCAAAATATAAGGCTGCAACTTCAACGATAGAGGCACGACTTTCGTTAGCAATTTGGATAATATCAGGCGAGGCGGCAACAACTTCCAAACGGGACAAACGCCTGGCCAAGTTGGTGGGCAGGCCCAGCCCCTCGTAGAAAGTGAAATCCCGCGCGACTCGATCTTTCACCTCTTGAACCATGCATGAATCAAGCTTGTCATAAAGCACACCTAGGGGCCCTTTGTACAATTTGACCACTTCTGAAATCACGATAGGTGTACCCGTATTCCGCAAAAGCCACATAGTCACGCGTCGTATCATGTTCAAGATACGAATATATGCTTGGACCTGATTTTTAGCTTCAAGTGCACCATCAAGCTGGTCCATTTCGCGCCAGATTTCATCCAGACCATAGATATCCAAAGCTGTGAGATAGGCTCTAAAGATATCCTCATAACTTCGACCCAACTTGTCCGCCAGGTCATGGACAAAGCTTGGTCCCATGCGGTTAACCACGTTATTGACCAGCAGTGTCGCAATAATCTCGCGCTTCAAGGGGTGGCTGGTCGTATAGGGTTTGTAATCCTTTTGGATCTGGGTCGGGAAATAGGAAATGAGGCTGGGCACCAATCTTGGCTCGTCGGGCAAATCGGTCTCGACCATCATAGAATACAATATGTTCTTGGCATAAGGCATCAATACTGCCAATTCAGGCCGACAAAAAGTCTTCTGAGAAGCCTGATACTCAGCTATTGTTGTGTCGTCCGGCAACGACTCAAGTGCGCGATCTAGACGTCCTGCTTTCTCAAGCAGGCGCATCAAATGCACATGGGAATCAAAGACCTTTGTGCCCTGTGCTTGTGATAGGCTCAGCGCCAGGTTTTGGTCGTAATTTGTGCGCAAGACCAAACGGGAAACCTCATCGGTCATAGACACAAGCAGCATGTTCCGATCAGGCATGCTCAGCCCATGAATCATGGCGTCCCGCAACAGGATTTTAATATTTACCTCATGGTCGGAACAATCCACCCCAGCGGAATTATCGATGGCATCCGTATTAATCGCGCCGCCGGCATGGGCATATTCGATACGGCCTTTTTGGGTCACGCCCAGGTTAGCGCCCTCAGCAATGACTTTGCAACGCATATCCGCACCATCGACCCTTAAGTCATCATTGGTACGGTCGCCCGCATCTGCATTGCTTTCATACTTAGACTTAATAAAAGTGCCGATCCCGCCCAGCCATAGTAAATCTACTTGCGACTTCAAGATCACTCGAATTAGCTCGGAAGGGCCTATGGTACTGACCGTTAGGCCAAGTAGTTTCTTGACCTGGGCAGTCAGATTTATGGTTTTGGTTTTTCTCTCGATGACCATACCGCCTGTTGACAATACTTTCGGGTCATAACCATCCCAACCCAGGCGGTTGTCAAACAAACGCTGTCTTTCCGCGAAGCTCTTGGCGACATTAGGATTTGGATCAATGAATATATGTCGATGGTTGAAAGCGGCAACCAACTTGAGCTTATTGGACATCAGCATGCCATTACCGAATACATCTCCGGCCATATCACCTACACCCATGGCGGTAATTTCCGTATTGGCCACATCGATGCCCAATTCCCAAAAATGCCGTTTGACCGATTCCCAAGCACCTCTTGCGGTAATGCCCATCTGTTTGTGGTCATAGCCTTGGGATCCACCAGAAGCAAAAGCGTCTCCCAGCCAGAATTTCTTCTCTTCTGCAATTTGATTGGCTGTGTCCGAAAAAGTCGCAGTACCCTTATCAGCCGCCACAACCAGGTATGGATCGGAAGCATCCCAGCTCTTCATACCTTCCGGTTGAACGGTGGCTCCCTTGACCAGATTATCCGTCAGCTCTAACAGAGCCCGCATCATCTGTTTGTAGCATTCTACGCCTTCGGCGGATAACTCTTCCCGGGTCATCTGGCCGATAGGGCCTTTCAAGATAAAGCCGCCTTTGGCGCCTTGCGGGATAATCACAGCGTTCTTTACCATCTGAGCCTTCAATAAGCCTAAGATTTCTGTGCGGAAATCTTCACGGCGGTCGGACCAGCGGATACCACCACGGGCGATTTTACCGCCCCGTAAATGGACTGCCTCAAAGCGAGGGGAATACACAAATATCTCAAACCGGGGCCTGGGGGCTGGCATTTCATGGATAATAAAAGAGTCAAACTTGAAGCTTAAATATGGCTTGGGATCGCCCTTTGCGGAGATCTGGAAATAGTTGGTGCGGACCGTTGCGTCCACCAGATTCATGTAGCGCCTTAAAATTCGGTCCTCATCAATGTTTTCCACATTATCCAAAGCCTGGGAAATTTTCTCATTGAGGGACTCCACTTTCTTAATATCTTTAACGCTATTGGCCACATCGAACTTGGCTAGAAATAAGTCGCGAATTAGTCTGGTAATGGTCGGATTTTTGGCCAAGGTGTTTTCCATGTATTCCTGGCTGAATTGAATGTGGAGCTGGCGCAAGTATTTGCAATAGCTGCGCATCATCACACATTCACGCCAGTTTAGACCCGCACGGATAACTAAGCGGTTAAAGCCATCTCCCTCAGCTTGGCCAATATGCACCCGATGGAATAGTTCTAAAAATTTATCCCCTATAGCGGGAATATCGATGGGGCAATCACCTATGCTCCTGGCTTCAAAGTCATGAATCCAGATGGGAATGGCAGCCTTATCAGGGTTTAATGAGAAAGGATTCTCGCTCAAGACCCGCAGGTCCATATCCTCAAGTCGAGGGATCACATCAGACAAAGCTAGCGCAGAACCTATGTTATAGAGCTTGATTTTCAGGGTCTCAACAGGCGCCCCTTCCGCACGATAAATGCGAACACCTAAATCCCCCGTTTTATATGCTTCTTCGATATTCCGGATGTCAATAACGGCCTCATTTGGGGTAAAACGCTCTTGATAGGCTTTGTTGAAAGCATTAGCATATTTTTGGTAAAATCGATTGCCATCCCACTCACCCAATTGTTCCATGAGCTCAAGTTGCAGGCTGTCCTTCCACGAATAGGTGGCCTTGACTAGCTTTTTCTCAATATCTGCGATATTGAATTCGATCTCACGCCTTTCCTTGTTCTTCACCATATAGTGAATGCGGGCAAAAGCGAGATTGCCGTATTGGGCGCTCACCAAGTCTACGGGACTATCCAAGGACTCCTGGAGGATTTGTCCAATGCGCTCACTTAAGGAATATTCGAAACGGTCTCTGGGTACATATACCAAGCAGGATAGGTAACGATCAAAGTGGTCCCGGCGGATGAACAGTGCCGTGCGCGGTTGTTCTTGTATGGAAAGAACCTTCTTACCAACGGCCAGCAGTTCATCTTCTGAAGCTTGAAAGAGCTCGTCACGGGGAAGACTGTCCAAAATGTGGATCAACGCCTTTCCATCATGCCATTGAGGTGAAAAGCCTGCTTTATCAACGATTTTCAAAACTTTACGCCACAGCATAGGGATATCCCGGGTACTGCTGCTGTAGGCTATAGATGTGAACAGGCCTAAAAATTGTTTGAGGCCGATAAGTTTACCTGTCGGGCTGTAGACCTTGAGGGTAATAGAGTCCAGAGGTACAGGACGATGGATCGTGGAAATGCGCTCTGTTTTCGAGACCACTATAATGTTGGACTGGAAGATAAAGTCCATGGCCTCGGCCGTAACAGGCTCGCCCCTATAGAATAAACCCAGGGCATAGTTGGCTGGATCTGAGGCCAAGCCCAAAGCATTTTTGTGATCCGCCTTGGGCAGATATACACCTTTGTTTTCTTCTAAGGTGTACTCGCGGTAACCCAGGAATGTGAAGTGATCGTTGCCAAGCCATTCCAGAAATTCCACACATTCTACGACCTGATCAGATTTTAAAACCTTAGGGACAGGTTTTATATCCGTTCTCGCCTTCATGATCTGCTCACGCATTTGTTCCCAAGCGGTAACAGCTAAGCGGACATCGCGGAATACTTTTGGTATTTCTTGGCGTAATATTTTGATGGTTTCAGATGTATAGGCATCACTTATCTCGCAATGGATAAGGGATTCTTCTTTCATTCCTTCGGCAGTTGTCGTTGCCTCAAAGATGCTTTCCAAATAGCCTTCTTCGTCACGATGCACTTGATACATGGGCCGAAGGAGCACCCTGGCACGCAGATTATAGGTGCTCAGCAGGCCCACAAGTGAGTCTACCAAAAAGGGCATATTATCGTTGAGGGCATTAATGATTATACGATTACCGCCTGCTTTGGCAGGCAGTTTTAACTCGGAAATCTGGGTCTTGGCTTCGTTGGGCTGCCTTTGCCCAAACTGTTCCCATGCCTCCCATGCCAGGTCGGCAACGACTTTGGGCGTGAGTATCTTGATATCCCCATGGACCTGCCGGCACAAAAAGCCTTCGAGGAACGTTCTAAGCTTGGGCTCTTGCTCCTTTTTACCACGAGCAAGAAAAAGCTGTAAGACCTCGTCCATTAGGTGATGACTAAACATGGGCAATTCTACATTAGGGTTCGGATCATTCATGTTCTTATTGTACACTTTAATTCCTTACCTAAAAATAAATTTATTGTATCAACTCACATTACACGTCATTGACGTGCGAAGGCACTATCTGAGTTGTTAAGAGGAAGGAGGTGAATGTTTTCATTTTAGGGTGTATTTAGAACATGATTAATGGCTGTCGAAATGGTTTTTTTTCCATCTCAAACATGCGTTGGAAGTCTTATGTGATTGGGTGTCATCTATATGGTTTCGTGGGTTCGACGCGGACTCCACTCTAGCCACGAACCTTCACCGTCAGGATACTTGGGACCTGAGTCTGATGTTACCAATTAACTATTTTTACTCTTTTAAATTTATTCTTTATTCCCTTTCCTTTCATCCGCCTTAACAAGGCCCGGCGGGGATCTCCAGTTTTACCTTTTGATCCCACACCGGGGTTTGTTGGGCATTTTTTTCACTAAGCAGGTTGCGTCTAAGCGCTTCGCCGAGCTTTACATAAACCAGCTGGAACCTACC
>Ga0182030_10019551_pt1 | contig 12868 bp, 9 predicted proteins | sample 812S3MmetaG_FD_121299 | JGI IMG/M metagenome (GOLD analysis project Ga0182030, IMG submission 121299) | Permafrost microbial communities from Stordalen Mire, Sweden - 812S3M metaG (Illumina Assembly) | ecosystem: Environmental > Terrestrial > Soil > Wetlands > Permafrost | place: Sweden... | reverse complement strand
GTGGTATAGGATGCCTTGCCGCACTTATCCCATTCTTCGACAACGGTATGTTCAGCGCCGGCGGCGAGCGTCAGTGTGGTGTTCAGCTGGCTCCCTTTCACCGTGTACGTGAGCTTGTTGTTGACATAAATGCCCATGGAAGCGACGCCCTTGGCGCAGGCGGGTGCGGTTGCTGTGGCGAGGTAGCTGACGGGCGAGGTGACGGTGGAACCGGGTGAGGGGCTGGTGACGGTGACCGACGCATAGGTTGACGCGGCGAACACGAAGATCAAGGACAAAACAAGGCGAAAGTACTTCATGATGACTCATCCCTCCTGCAGTGATGCGGAGTTGATGTGCCCGAGAGAGAGCCCGGACACGCGCGGAGTCTCAGGCCATGGCAGGCTATTTCGGAGGGGGGGTATGAAGCTTCCGGGTTGTAAGACACTGCCTAACTTGTCCCTGGTCGGGAGAAACCGGCAACGAGGCGCGGCTGCAAGTATCAGTGCTATGAAGTATACAACTAAGTCTTAGTAAGGAAAGAAAATATTCTAAGTTCTTAATATGTGATTCAGGTCACTAAGGCGTCCGTGAAAAGACAGTAACTTCTTAGCGACGCGAAATAAGTATGTGAGGTAAATCACATTCTGAGCCGTTCAGTTGCGCCGTGGGAGTTAGTCGCCGTGTTGCACCGATCGTTGGAGATATGTTTCGACCCGAGAGAGCAGCCGATGCTACGGCACACCGTGGAACCGGTGCATGAAAATCGCGCCGGCAAGGGACAGGAGCAGGGCTACGGGCATGGCGATGATTCCAACGCGCAGAAACTGCCAGAAGCCGACCTCGATTTTGTGTTTGCGCAGAGCGAGCAGCCAGAGGATTGTGGCGAGTGAACCGGTGATGGAGAGATTGGGGCCGAGATCGACACCGATCAGGACCGCATGGGCGAGCAGACTCTTGCTGTGCGCTGCCTCGAGCGTTCCGCCGGCGATCAGGCCGAGAGGAAGGTTGTTCACCAGGTTATTGGCGACGCCGACGGCGAAACCTGTGAGCAATGTTGCTGCCACAGGCTGAAGGCGCTGGGCCAAGGCGAGGCACGCGAGCGCGAAGTGCATGCCTCCGTTCAGTTCGACCGCGTCGACGAGGATGAACAAGCCGGCTACGAGCAAGATGGTTGCCCAACTGATTTCGCGAAACAGCGGCATCGGGTTGCGGCGGGATTTGATGCTGAGGACGGCGGTGAGGGCGAGTGCGGCGAGGCAGGTGGGCAGGCCGAGATCTTTCTTCATTGAGGAGGCAGCCAACAGAACGGCGACCATGCAGGCGAGTCCGGCAAGAACGAGTCTTCCGTCGGCGGTGAGTTGCGCAGGTTGCACGGCCAGATGGATGCGGGCGCGAAGTTCTTTGCGGAAGACTATGCGCAGCACGAAGAAAGTTGCGGCGATTGACAGCAGCGACGGGACGAAGAAGGCGATCATCCACTGGCCGAGCGGAGGCATGCCGGTATGGAAGACCACGAGGTTGGCGGGGTTGGAGATGGGCAGAACGAAGGAAGCCGCATTGGCGATGAGAGCGCAGGCGAAGAGGTAGGGGAGCGGCGCGATTTTTGCTTTGCGGATGGCGGCGAGGATGGCCGGTGTAAGCACGACCGCCGTGGCGTCGTTGGACATGAAAATCGTGACCAGAGTTCCGATTGAGTAGACCAGCGTGAACAGCCGGGAAGACGATCCGTGCGCACCGCGAACCGCGGTCGAGGAGAGCCAGTCGAAGACGCCGTGCTCGCGCGCAAGTTCGGAGAGCAGCATCATCCCGATAAGGAAGAGGTAAACGTCGGATCCCTCCGCCACGGCATTCGTGGCGAGTTTAATCGGGACAAGACGCAAAGCGATCAGCAGGAGTGCGCCGGCGCCAACCCAGTAGACCTCAGGAATGCCGCGCGGGCGCACCAGCATGAGCAGAATGCTCAGGCCGACGATGAGATAGAGAAGGACGTACTCAAGCGCGGCGAAGGTCAATCCTCAGCTTAGATGCCGTAACCGGCGCTGCGCAGCCGTTGCCGAGAGAGATGAGTTAGGTGTTATTTGGAGGAAGGCACGGGCCGGAAGAGCCAGAGGTTAAGCAGGGCAAAGAGAAGGCCGCCCACGGTGAACTTTAGCCAGATTGGCGCTTGCGATGGCGAGAAGAAACCTTCGAGGCAGCCGGCGATGACGAGCAGAGGAATAATGCCGGAGACGAGGCGGGTGGCTTCAATGCCTCCCTGGGCAACGGAGTCTTTCCAGCGAAGCGCGCCGGGGAAGAGCGTGGCATAGCCCAGGCGGAATCCTGCGCCTCCGGCGATGAGGATAGAGGGCAGTTCGAGCGCGCCGTGGGCGGCAACGAAGCTCCAGAGCGCCAGCGACATGCCGTACTGGTGGCAGGCGGCGCCCACCACGCCGAGCATCATGCCGTTGAAGAACAGATAATAGAAGGTTCCGAGGCCGAAGGTGATGCCACCGGCAAAGGTGACGAAGCTCACACTGAGATTGTTGGTCATGATGTGGCTGGTTTCGCGCGGGGCCACGGAGACGATGGATTCCGTCCACATCTGATGGCGCTCCATTGTGGCAATCATGTCCGGGCCGACAAAGTGGCGCATGAATTCGGGGCGTGCGGAGGTGAGCACAGCGCCGAGCAGCCCAAACGAAACGGAGACGATGAGAGAAGCGAGGACGAAGGCGATCTGGCGCTGGAAGACTGCCGGGTATTCGTCGCGCAGAAAAAGGAACAGAGAGCGCACACTCGTCTTACGGCCGGAATAGATGATATGGTGAGCGCGAGCCAGCAGTTGATTCACGTGATCGGCATAGGTGCGAGCGGTCGCATCCTGTCGCAGGACAGAGAGATCGGCTGCCACCTGGCGGTAGAGGAGGGCCATCTCCTGCAATTCCGAGCGAGAGAGCTGTTTGAGGCCGCCCGTGCCGGATTGCGCCAGAAGTGCGGAGAGGCGGTCCCAGTGGGGCCGTCGCTTGGCAATCCACTGGTTTGAGAGGATTTGAGCCATGGACGTTGGCGGAAACCTGCGGCCGGACCAGCTGAGCCCAGACAATCTTAGCATCGACACTCCCGAACTGGTGAGTATCGAGATGCCGCTGGCGGGAATCGGCAGCCGCTTCATCGCGCTGCTGGTCGACTATTTGATCTGGGGCGCAGGTTTGTTCCTGGTGGGGATTCTGGCGCTTCTCTTTTTGCCGGCCTTGCGGGCTTTTCGGCCCAAATCGGCGCAATGGGCCGAAGCTATCGCGATCTTTATTCTGTTCCTCTTCAACTGGGGCTACTTCACGCTGTTTGAAGCGTTTTGGAATGGCCGCACCCCCGGTAAGCGCGTGGCGCGGGTCCGGGTGATTCAGCGATCAGGCCGCTCGATCAGTCTTTTGGAGTCGATGGCGCGCAACCTGGTTCGCTACGTCGACCAACTTCCGTTCTTTTACGCGGTTGGCGTCATCGCGATGTTCGTGACCAGGCAGCACCAACGACTGGGCGACCTGGCGGCGGGAACGCTGGTCGTGAGAGACCGGGATCCGGATGCGCCTTTGGGGGGCGATGCCAGCTCGAGGACCTTCACGGCTCAGCTCTTCGAGCGGACGCCGATGCCGGAGCCGCATACGGCGATCACTCTTCCCGCTATGGTCGTTGGCAGGCTTTCCGCGGCGGACCTCGAAGTGCTTGAGGGGTTCTTTGCGCGCCGGCTGGACATGAGCCTGGAAACGCGCGAAAGGCTGGCGGCCCGCATCGCGGCGGCCATCCAAGCCAAATCCGGTTTAGAACTGCCTGCGGGCACCAGTGTGGAGACTTTTCTCGAGGCGACAGCCCGGCAATTGAGAGACCAGGTTCGGTTGCAATAGAGAAATATCTTAAATAGACACAATTTGAACCCTCATCGGGTCTTATCGGCAACCGCGATGGATTGGTGTTCGATCTCGTCGCGAATTCGTAAGGGAAAATGACGGGCTCTCCCCTCCTGCCGGTGAATTCTTTCGAATTGGAAGAATCGATTTACAACAGGTGTCACGTAAGTAATCCCAGCTAGACCTTGTTCTTTCTAGGGTTTCGCGCCACTGGCCGGCTATGGAGCAGAAATCGGCGCGCGGAGCCGCGTAATCTCCCACCAAAGCGGCTTGACAATCGTTCGGCAAGAGGAATTAAATGTCTCCCGGCTCAAAGACAGGTGACTTGCACGCAGGCTGCTTAAACGTTTGAGTGCGCGGATTCCAAAAAGTGGAGAATGACGGTTTTTCATCTTCCATTCATGGGAAAAAGCTGGGACCGTTTGCAGTGTAATTCGGGTGAGATTCTGACCCGAAGGAGCGGTTTCAGGAGCCAAAGGATTGCCGAAGGATAAGAGGAGCACTTCGGCAGAAGTACGAAGTAGACAACATCCCGCATCCGGCACACGATTGCCGGCAGCCAATTTCAGGCAGTTCTGAAGGAGGCTGAATAGACGGGCCGGGCGGACGGAGGGTTGTTTAGTAAATGGATTTTCTGCTTGACAATTCTCAATTCGCGCGCGTTAAATGGCTCGGTCGCAATTCAGGACAATCAGGTAAATCGGTGTATTTGAGCGAATTTGTGCCAGAGTGCCTGCCTTCGCGGCTCTCCGTAAATGCGGATGAGACCGAGGGGGCGTCGTTGCATCTGGCGGCGAAAGGGACGATCGAAGCGGAAAACGCAGATCGCCCGGCGCGCAAACGGCAGCGATTCAACCCGGAGTCCGAATCCATTTTGACGGCTTCATACCGTGGCGATGGGAACGCGATCGAAGAACCAACCAACCAAAAGCAACAATTTGAAAAGGAAGGTCACATGAGACAAGCGAGATACATGTATCTCCTGTTGCCGTTGTTCTTTGTGTTGGCATGCGCGGGGGCATTTGCGCAGGCTAACTCGGAGATCACCGGTATCATCACCGACCAGACGGGGGCGGTCGTTGCGGGAGCAAAGATCGTAGTCACCGATCCTGGAACGGGCGAGAGTCGTACGACTGCCAGTGGCTCCACCGGGTTGTACGACATTCCCGGTTTGAACCCAGCCAATTACAACATGAAGGTGACCGCCAAGGGCTTTGAGTCGTTTGCCCAGAACGGCATCGTGGTCAACGTATCGCAAACCGCTCGTGCCGATATCAAGCTCACCGTCGGCGCGGAAACGCAGACTGTCACCGTGGAAGCCGACGCCCTTGCGGTGCAGGCCGACTCGAACGTGGTCAGCACGCTGATTAACTCGGAACAGATCAGCGAAATCGCGACCGAAAACCGCAACTTCGCAGCTCTTGCCTCGCTGGGCCTGGGCGTCAGCTCCGACCTGCCTGACTCGAACACGCCAACCTCAGTAGCGGCCAGCTTCACCATCCAGGTGAACGGCCTTCGTCAGAGCCACAACATCTGGCTGATTGATGGCGGCGAAGCAGATGACCGCGGCGGCGCCGGCGGCATGGACATCATGCCTTCTCAGGACGCAATCGCCGAGTTCACGATGCTGTCTTCGAACTATCCTCCGGATTACGGTATCTCCTCCGGCGCCACCATGAGCCTTTCGCTCAAGAGCGGCACGCAGAAGTACCACGGCGAACTGTTCGAGTTCAACCGCAACACCGATTACGACGCGGACAGCTTCTTCAACAAGCTTTCGACGCCGATTACGCCGCGTGCAGCCACGCACTACAACATCTATGGTGGCAATATCGGTGGTCCGCTGTTTATTCCGAAGCTGTACAACCAGGACCGGCAGCACACCTTCTTCTTCTGGAACGAAGAGTGGCGCAAGATTCTATCGAGCGCCGGCACCAACGAGCAGAACACAATCGATGCAGCCGACATTCCAGTTGCCGGTCAGAACCTGACCTATGTGGCACCTGGATTCAGCAGCGGCAACAAACTCGTAGTGCCGAATATCTCCACTTCGTCGCAGTACTACATCAACAATCTACTTCCGCTGGGGCTGGTTCCCAACACGCCGTTCCCGAACAACACGATTCCTGCGTCGCTGTTCGATCCGAACGGAGTTCTTTACCTGAATTCGGGCGTGTTGCCGAAGTCGAACGTGGCCGGGCAGGACAAGAACATCACCAACGCGTCGAACCCGATCAACGTCCGCGACGATGTCGTCCGCGTCGATCACAAGTGGAACGACAAGTGGCAGATCCTGGGCCACTACATGCATGACTCTGTGCTGCAAGGCTACGCACAGCCGGAACTTGGATGGCTGTGGGCAAGCTACAACACCATCACCAGCACACTCAATAACCCGTCGAACTCTGCGGCTTTGAAGTTGAGCGGCACCATCAATCCGAACCTGCTCGTTGAAGCCAGCATCAACTACGACGGCAACATCATCAACATCGTGAACAGCGCCAACGGCAACAAGCCGGCGGGCTGGAGCGTTAACCCGGTAGCGCCGAGCTTTGCAATCACGCGCAAATCGCTTCCCGGCATGGGCTACCTGGGACCCTATGGAACTGCAGAAGATACGGGTTCTGCACCGTGGCACAACGCGGCTGAAGACTACGAGCCCAAGGTCGATCTTTCATACACCATGGGCAAGCACGCCATGAAGTTCGGCTTCAGCTACAACCGCTACACCAAGAACCAGCAGCTGTTCGGTGACGAGCAGGGCGACTATAGCCCCAGCAGCACCACCAACGACAGCTTGATGGACCTGCTGCTTGGCTTGACCAGCAGCTATTCGCAGTACCAGGCTGTGCCGATTCGCCACTACGTGAACCAGACTCCCTCGGTTTACGCGATGGATAACTGGCACGTCACTCCGCGGCTTACCTTGCAGCTCGGGCTTCGTTACGATGCCCTGCCGCATGCATGGGAGCGCCAAAACCAACTCTCCAACTTTGACCCGACCACCTACAACCAGTCGGAACTTCCGGTCTGGACCACTGCCGGCACCATCGATCCGAGCAGCCCGACCGTCACGACCGTCAACTCCGTACAGTTCTATTTGAACGGCATGGGACTGGCAGGAGTGGAAGGATTCCCGAAGGGCCTGGTCAAGAACGTGTACGACACAATTCAACCTCGCGTGGGCTTCTCTGAAGATCTCTTCGGAAACGGCAAGACCGTTCTCCGCGGCGGCTTCGGAACGTTCTTCGAGCGCACCCAGGGCAACGACATTTACAACGCGGCGACCAACGCGCCGTTTGCCTATAACCTGGGCATCAACAACACGTTCCTGAGCAATCCGGGCACGAACTGGAACACTGGCGCGAACGCAGCTGCGCTTGGTTTCCCGATCTTCGCCACCAGCGCCGAGAATCTGGCGCCGCGCGACTACAACCCACCCGCCGTAGCCATGTACAGCCTTGGTGTGCAGCACGAACTGAAGCCCTCGATGATCTGGGTGGTTCAGTACGTGGGCAACCTGGCGTGGCATCAGTGGGATAACCGCTACATCAACAACATGCCGTTGTCCGATATCGGTGTTTCAACCACCGTACCCAATCCTTACGGAAGCGGCACGGTCACTGCTCAACTCACCTGCCTGGACGGCGACGGCGGCAACTATGCCGACGGCAACAAGGGTGCAGCCGGTGTGGACGCCAATTGCAAGAACGGTTTTGGCGCTCAGTACTCGAACGGCGCTGCGGTGTGGCCTGCTGGTCTAAACCAGTTCCGCACCTTCCAGGGCTATGGCAGCATTACCCAGCAGGAAATGGGCACCAACGGAAACTACAGCGGATTCCAGACCGGTCTCCGTTTGCAGAACAAGTGGGGCCTGAGCGGCGAACTCGATTATACGTGGTCGCACGAAATCGACATTCAGTCGTACGACAACAACTGCTGCGTCAGCAACCCCTGGAACCTGAAATACGACAAGGGCTCCGGCGCGCTGGATCGGCGCCAGATGCTGAACGCCAACTACGTGTACAAACTGCCGTTCTTCTCGAAGGGCACGGACATTGCGCACTCGCTTCTGGGTGGCTGGGAACTCGCCGGAACGTTCATCGACGAGTCCGGTCTGCCTTCGCCTGTAACGGGCGCCGGCGGCGTAGCCAACAACAGCAACAACGGCTATGACCCGGTCGGTCTGGGCGGCGGCTACACGGTTCGCCCCAACGCGAGCGGCAAGATGGACTACCCGAAGAAGATGAACGACTACTTCGATACGTCGAAGTTCTCGAGTGTAACCCCGCAGTGGCTGGGCGGCCCGAATATGGGCTTTGGCACAGCGGGCAAGGACGCAGTTGTAGGCCCGGGCCGTGTGAACTTCACGACTTCGCTCTACAAGTCGTTCTCGATCACAGAGCGGGCGCACTTTGAACTGCGCTTCGAGTCGTTCAACACCTTCAACCACACTGAATCAAACGGCATCAACACCAGCTTCAACCCGCAGAACACGTACCCGTTCAGCACCAAGCTGAGCTCGGGTGACACGTTCGGCCAGGTCACCAGCACGTGGGATCCCCGCGTACTGGAACTGGGCGGCAAGTTCGTGTTCTAACTTAACTCCGTAACCGGGCGCGGCGAGTGACTACTCGCCGCGCCCTTTTTCTGCGCCCGACACGTCTTATAAAATTGAAACGAGGAATCCGTGAGACCGGTTGCGATCCTAAGCATTCTATTGGCCGTGGTTGCGAGCGCAACTGGATTTGGCCAGAATGCGCCGGTTCCCGATCCGCAACGGCAGGCCGCGCTCATGCTCGAACAGCAAGGCAAGAATCGGGAAGCCGTTGCTGCCTGGCATGTTTACCTAAAGACCCATCCCAAAAGTCCCGAACCCTACGCACACCTGGGGCTGCTCGAATCGCGGCAGGAGCACTACAAGGAAGCAGTTTCGCTTTATCGCAAGGCACTTGCGCTTGGGCCGGATGTAGCGGGGCTGCGCCTGAACCTGGGCCTGGCGCTCTTCAAGAGCGGCGACCCCGAGGCAGCGATTCACGAGTTTGATCCACTGCTCAAAGCGCAGCCGGGCAACCTGCAATTGACGACGCTGATCGGCATGGCGCACTACGGCCTTGCCCAGTATGCCGAGGCTGTCCCATATTTGCGCGACGCGGCCGCACAGGATACGCAGAGCATTTCGCTGCGCCTGGCGCTGGCGCATAGCTGTCTCTGGTCGAAGCAATCGCAATGCGTGCTCGACGTGTACAAAGAGATTCTTGCCTTGAATCCGGATTCCGCTGAAGCCGATATGCTGGCCGGCGAAGCACTGGATGAAATGAAAGACAACGAAGGTTCGACCAAGATGTTCCGCGCTGCCGTCAAGGCTGACCCGAAGTTTCCCAACGTTCACTTTGGACTGGGCTACCTGCTGTGGACGCAGAAGCAATACAAAGAGGCGGCGAGCGAGTTCCAAGCGGAACTGGCGAACGATCCTGACCATGTGCAAGCCCTGCTCTACCTGGGCGACACCGACATTCAGCTGAACCAGATGAACGACGCGGCGCCGCTTCTTGAGCGGGTGGAGAAGCAGAATACGTCGATTGCGCTCGATCACCTTGATCTGGGTATCGTCTACACCGAGTTGGACCGAAAGCAGGATGCGCTGCGGGAGCTTGAACTGGCGGAGAAACTCAATCCCAACGACGTGAACGTTCACTGGCGGCTGGCTCGACTTTACCGGGCAACCGGCAAAGCGGACGAAGCCAAGGCAGAATTTGAAAAGGCGGGGAAGTTGAACCAGGCGGCCGATGACGATCTCTATAAGAAGATTGCCAACGGCAAGCCGCGTCCGCCTCAGACGCAAGACTCTCCAGCCCCCGATGCGCCGCACTGAGAATGCGCGAATATCAACACGCGCAGGCAGCCGGCTCTAATTGAATTGCGGGTGCGCGGGCTGCGTAGTGTTTTCGGCGTTCAGCTCCGCAAAGATCCCCTCCGGGCACATGTGATTGGCTTCGAATGCCTCAAGTGCGGCTTCTGTTTCCACAGCGGATGCGATGGTCATAAAGCAATGCAGGCAGCGGGCATTCCATGTGCCGTTTTCGTTCAATGTACGGCAATACATCGCAGCTTGGCCTTTCCACAGACTTGGCGATGGTACATTGTCCTCTGCGTTGGTGGAGTGCCGGATATCACGAATCGCTGTGAGCACGGGCCGGATCGGAATACCGATCGCGGGAAGCTTTACAGACTCGTTGTCTGGTTGGGGTGGCTGCGGAGATACCAGCAAGGGTTCTGGCCGGCTTGCGGAAAAAGCGAAACGGAACACGACACCTGGGCCGTGCCTTCGTAGTCGTATTCGATCTTGTTGCCCTTGAGGGGCACGGTAAGAAAGCGGCTGACGGTGACGTTGGCTGTGGGTGCCCCACGCATCTTGTAAATGGCCCAATCCCCTCCGTAAACCAGTACAAAGGCGGCTACCACTCCCACCAGCGCGCGTTGTAGCCACCGTTTGATCATCGCTCAGCCCTCTTTCAATCCAGGTGCAGCTTCCTTAAGTCCAATGCCGGTCAACTGTCGAGTTCGCGCCTCAGTGAGATAGTAGCTGAGTTGAGCGGCTGCCTGGGCGTAGCTGAGGCCTTCGCCGCGGATGTTCGAGATGCAGTTGCGCTCGGCATCGGTGCGGCCACGGCGAGGCTGCCATGTAATGTATGCGCCCAACGAGTCGGGGGAACTCAAGCCGGGGCGCTCACCGATCAGGACGATGGAGAGCTGTGCGTGCAAGGCCTCGCCGATCTCATCGCCAATGGCGACGCGGGCCTGCTCAACAACACAAACCGGCGCCAGCTTCCAGCCGTCGAGGCGCGGCAGCAACTCCTTAAGCAGCGGAACGGCGTGGCGTTCGACGGCCAGCGCCGAAAGGCCGTCGGCAACGATCACAACCAGTGTGTCCGCGTCCCCTTTATCTGCGGAAAGGGACGCCCCATGGCCGGCAACCTCGGCCTGGCTCGACTCGTTGAGTCGACGGCCCAGGTCCGGGCGCTGCAGATAGGTGGCGCGATCTGGCGCGGCGGAATGCAGCCGCAGTACCGCAGTCGCAGTGATCTCGCCGATCGCTGCGCATAACGCCGCGGCCTCCAGGCGACCTTGCACAGCGTCGCGAGCCTGTGCGTGACTCAGCTGAAAGTCGAGCAGGTCGCTTGTGCCAATGCTGATGCCTGTGCGGGTTAACCCCACACGCGCTGGTGTGAGCGCGCGGAGCTTTCGAGCAAGATTCTTCGACGCAGCGAGGTTGCTTTCCTTATTGAACTCGTCGCTCATACGGCCAGCAGCCTTTCCGGCTGATTGGCCTCAAGCGCAAGGCGTTGGAAGTTGTCGCCCGCGAGCCACGCTTCAAACTCGGGTGCAGGCCTCAGGCCCAGCGCACGGCGCACATAGAGCGCGTCATGAAAGCTGGTGCTCTGGTAGTTCAGCATCACATCGTCTGCGCCCGGAACGCCCATGATGTAGTTCACGCCCGCCGCGCCAAGCAGCGTGAGCAGCGTATCCATGTCGTCCTGGTCGGCTTCGGCGTGGTTGGTGTAACACACGTCGCAGCCCATGGGCAGTCCGAGGAGCTTTCCGCAGAAATGATCTTCGAGCCCGGCGCGCGCGATCTGCTTGCCGTCGTACAAATACTCTGGCCCGATAAAACCAACTACCGTGTTCACCAGCATCGGCTTAAAGTGGCGCGCCACCGCGTAGGCACGAGCCTCAATGGTTTGCTGATCCACGCCATGGTGGGCGTTGGCTGAGAGCGCAGAGCCCTGGCCGGTTTCGAAGTACATAAGGTTGTCGCCGCGCACGCCGCCGGCGCAGATCGCGCCGCGCTTGAGCTCCTGGCCAGCCTGGTGCGCTTCAGACAAGAGCGCCAGATTCACGCCGAAGCTGCGATTCGCGTCTTCAGTGCCGGCGATGGATTGAAAGAGCAGATCGACGGGAGCCCCGGCGCGCAGTGCATCCAACTGGGTGGTGATGTGTGCGAGCACGCAGCTTTGCACGGGAATTTGAAAGCGCTGGCGAAGGGAATCGATGATGCGCAGGAGAAGCGTTGTGACGGCCACGTTGTCGCCGGCGGGATTAATGCCGATAACCGCATCGCCGGAACCGAGCAGCAGTCCGTCGAGAATCGCAGCGGCAATCCCGATGGGCGCATCGGTAGGGTGGTTGGGCTGCAGGCGCGCGCTGAGGCGGCCCTTCAAGCCCACCGTCGTGCGGAAACGCGTGACGACGCGGATTTTCTGTGCGGCAACGATGAGATCCTGCACGCGCATGAGTTTGCTGACGGCGGCGGCCATCTCCGGGGTAATGCCCATTGCCAGTTCAGCGATGCGTTCGCCTGTAGCCTCGTCAGAAAGCAGCCAGTTGCGAAATTCACCTACGGTCAACGAGCCGATGGGCGCAAAGGCTTCAGCATTGTGCGTGTCCACAATGAGGCGTGTGACTTCGTCGGATTCATAGGGAACTATCTGCTCGGAGAGAAATGTGGCGAGTGGCAGATCGGCGAGTGCGAATTGAGCGGCTACGCGTTGCTCGGCGGATTCCGCAGCTACGCCGGCGAGGGCATCGCCGCTGCGATAGGGCGTGGCCTTGGCGAGCAGGTCGCGCAGATCGGCGAAGACGTAGCGCGAATTTCCGAGAGTGGCGGCAAAAGGCATGCGGTATGCATCAGCCTATCCGAATTGGATGGGACGAAGCCAGTTCTGTGCGGGATTCCGTGCTAAACCAAACGTCGGACTAATTTGATACCAGGACAGAAGGCCTCGGTGCTCCTTCGGGCAGAACGAGTTTCTGCGGCGCGCAGCAGGCGCGGTCAAGCCTGGATACATCGAATTGCATTTGCCTGTCGGATCGCAAGGAGTTCAGCGTGGCTTCGAGAATGGCGGCGGCCGCGGGATCGGATGGCGAAACGATGCGGTAGTGCATCCACTTGCCTTCGCGGCGCGCGGCAACGATTCCGGCCCGGCGCAGATAGGCCAGATGGC
>Ga0182030_10019549_pt1 | contig 12869 bp, 12 predicted proteins | sample 812S3MmetaG_FD_121299 | JGI IMG/M metagenome (GOLD analysis project Ga0182030, IMG submission 121299) | Permafrost microbial communities from Stordalen Mire, Sweden - 812S3M metaG (Illumina Assembly) | ecosystem: Environmental > Terrestrial > Soil > Wetlands > Permafrost | place: Sweden... | reverse complement strand
GGTGTTGAAGAGCTCGAGTAGAGTTCCCCTTTTTACGCTTGGTGTGGAGGCAGGACCCGGCATGACTTGGGCCTTTAGAGGAAGAGAAAGCTCTCTTCGTAAGAAATCGACCCGAGAAATATGACAAATTTTACATTCAACATATGAGAAAAATTCCAAGAAATAAATTATCATATTATACGCGACTATATATTACACCCACGATTGGTTGAATCGACCTCCAAATTACGGTACAAGCATGGGGTAGTTTAAATCAGTCCCATATCTATCAAATGGAAGAAGAGACCTGGAGCGATGTATCCCTATCCGAAAGCTACCATTCTTTATAACACGAGTAAAAAGGACTAAAGAAGATTAGCCAGTGATCTTTGCACTCAAGAGAAGGGAAACTCACTCTTGTTCACCCCGCCACCCAACACATTTGAAGCAATCAAAGATATGAGTCGGGTCATATTTATTCTTGATCTCCAAGAGCCTGTCGTAATTTGCACCAAAAAATGTCTCCTCCCAAGAAGGCTCACCATAATGAGCTTCATTGAAATAAGCTCCTCCACCAGGGCTCAATGCCTTAAGAGGATCCAATAATTGCAGAAAGCCACTCGTAGCGTTCTCAAGAACTTCTGGAGCTAATGGCTTCTCCCATTCCCCAACGTGGATGACATGCCACAGCGCGTTTCTCCAGGCTGGAAGAGCTGAAGTCATATTGTTGCTGTCGAGATTGGTCACTGGTGTTTCCAAGACAACTTGGGTTCCAGTGAGGTTAATGAGACTTCTGGCTTTCAGGATACCCTCAACCACCCCGTCTACCAATGCTTCCACTGTTTGAGGTGTTGTGAATACCTCGCGAGGGATAAGTCGGGAGGCGAGTTGCGAAAAGATACCTGCTGGCTCGGTTTTTCTGGCGTCGGCCGCTGTTACTGCAAGAAAGTCGGTGTAAGTGGCGTATGAGGTATATCCAGCTTGAGTAACACCTAAGTCAGTTCTGTTCCTTAGGAAATGGTCGAATGCTGCAGTTGCAGATTTCAATTTAGAACCGTCGTCGCCATATGGAAGGTTCATGCCAACGGATACTTTCCCAGGGAAGTACTCGATTTGTCCAGTGACTAGTTGTGCAGACCATTCAATTTGACTATTGGCATGGGCTGTCATAATCTCGCGGAGAGTCTGAGTAGCATTGACACCAGTGAAGTTTGCGTCGAAATTATAGGCATGAATGGGTAACGAGGGGTAAACCTGGACTCGATATTTGGTGAGTACAGCATATGTGCCTCCTCCACCACCTCGCATCGCCCAGAAGAGTTCCGCATCATTACATTCGTTGATAATTCGTACTTGACCATCGGCAGTGACAACTTCAAATTCCACTGCATTGTCCACCATCAAGCCATAGGTTGTCGTGTAAGAGCCCACCCCTCCTCCTTGACCAAATCCACCTGCAATCCCTACGGATTCTTCATATCCACCTGTGATATCCATACCATGCGAGTTGAAAAAGCGATATGCATCTCCCGCGACAACTCCAGCTCCTATCTCACCAACGTTTTGCCCATTAGCAGACGGACAATTAGATGCAGTGAAGTTTTGGTGAAAATCTAGGGTGTCCAGATTGTGTGTCCAGATTGCCAGGGAGTTGGGTACCGTGGAGCGCCCGAAAAAGTCATGGCCTGTATTTTTAACACTGATGCGAATGTTGTGGGCTTGTGTGAATTGGAGTGTTGCTGAGATATGAGAGGCATTACGGATGTCGACGTAGTAAGATGCTAGTCGTCCTAGAGAGCAGGTGCTGTACAAAGTTTCTTCTGGATTGGCAGACTCTAGGGAACAACCCGATGTGCCACAAGTTTCCCAGTTCAACCAATAAGTTTGTCCCAAGTAAGCTCCTCGGGAGATGCTGTCGTTATAATTACTCTCGACGACATTGCAAACCCCTGCGTTGTAGGATGTTGAGTTCTCGTAGCAAGGTGCAGCCATCGGGATGGTTGAATATAGGTGGCCATTGACAGTGTTATTCAGTTGTTGCCATTCTTGCCACGATGGCCAACATTTCTGTCCAGGGCGACAATTATAGCCAGGATCCGTCGCTGCTATGCCCACGGTAAAACCGAAGGAGGAAATTAGAGAGGCAAGAAGCATTACACCGATATGTTATGCAAAAGGGGGGATCTCTAGGAGATGGAAGTGTGTGATAAAAAAAGCATTATGGGCGGAACATATGGAATTTATATGCGATCTGACGCTTGGGTTCTAAGTTCTTCTGACCGCTACAGTATCCGAAAGAGGCATTCTGATCGAAACTTTAAAGGGAGAAGTTCGTATGTGTCCGCTTTAGGAACTCGCTGAGTAGCGGAATAAGCTGCATTCCCCCTCCCACGTGATAAGAAGTGAAGTGTATGCCGATCCTTTCTGGGGGGAAATGACGCGTTGGCCCGTACAAGCTCTCTGTTCATTCAATACTCTTTGTGGAGAACTCATAGTTCTAAGAGTAATCTAGTTTCATTGCAAGGTGGTTGTAAATTGGAGGATCAGAATCATCACCACCACCAATCCCCTCCACAGACTGCACCGCTGTCAGAAGACTGATACTGCAATAACCCAGTCATATCATTCCAAAGATCGATGTCTTGGGTAGGCAAGGACATGGGAGTGTGCAGTTGGTGGGTTTCTCCTGTCGGATTGACTTCTGGAGCACCCAAAAACCAATCGAAATTCTCAACAGCAGGCCCGACGTCTTGGAACTGCTGTAAGTTCCACTGCTCTAGTTCAGCTGCTTGCGAGATATGCTGGTCCACAGGCCTTTGCGAGACTTCATCCTGTTGCTCCAACCGCCGTTTGCGAGCCCGTGCTAAAAGTTTTTGTATCGGGCGGTCAATAGCCACATTCGACCTATCCGCCATCAATTCAACCGCGTCACGAGAGAGCCCATCAATTGATCTCCATGCGCGATCCACCAAAGGACTATATTTTCTTGATGGGCAGCTGAGCTCTGTCAAAACGTATGCTACGGCATGCCATTGGACGTATTTCCTAGACACCCATGCCCATTGTTCAAGTACAGGCGATGATTCTATATACTTTTGGCTCTCGAGAATGGAGATACTCATCACGAAAAGCTCATCTCGGGATACTTCGGGGTTTTCTGTTGTGCTTGGAACGGAATGTAATTGCTGGTTCCGGTACGGGAAATCTGGACGGTGGACTAATAAGGACAATTTGGCGATCCAGAATTTAGCCATCGTATAGATGAATACAGCTATTGGGACATTGGAACGACAGTGCTGGAGATATTTTTGATGGAGGCTGCGTTCAACTGTTTTGATGTGGTCTAACTTTTCGCGAAGGTCTAAATGAGTGCGATCAAGTGACAACCAGTGATCGAGTGCCATGACTTTCTGTCCCAACCCAACAAGTTCGAATCGAACAAGAGGCCCTGTCATCTCAGAGAATCCAAGACGAGGTGGAGGGAGTACGGTAGCATTTATGTCCAAGTCATCATCATCAATGCTGAGAGGCATTTGAGTGTCGAAAGAACCCTCTGCAATGGACACTTCACAATTCTGATCCTCAGCCGCTCGGACATCCAACATGTACACTATCCACCACTTTTATTTTTAGCTAGCATCAATTATTGAATATGGTGGAAACGTACTAGGCGACGGCGCATCTCAATGGCCCATGGGCTGATGTTGAATTTTGTACCATCATGCTGAAGTCCCATTCCAATAGCAATGCGGACTGCCAGACCAACCAATGTCCAAACTGTTCGGTAATCCTCGTTACGGCGCATACAAATGAGGAATAGTACAAAAGCTTGAAGGGTCCCAAGTTCCTGAGTATTAAGAAGACCGGCATGGGACAGCGACTGTTCTAGCGCGCAACGATACCGAGCTAACAGGTTATCTTTACTGTCTCGGAAAGTGCTCTCGACCTTTTCTGGACTCATGCTGGTGATTGCTGTGAAATAAATGGCGAATAATAATGCTTCGTTACTTGGCGAGATAGAAGCGTTGGGGAGAGAAGCTTTCTCGACGATTCTTTCCACGGTTGGCCGGTGCAAGAATTTGTACACTGGGTCGACACGCTCTTTAAATAATTGCCAATATAACGGAATTTGATATGGTGGAGGTCGAAGCATGGTGTGGCTGATGGACCCGCCTGGCGATTCAAAAAGAAGGGTGTGGGACGTGAAAGGGGTAGAGTATTGGCTCCTCGGAGTAGGCAAGCTATCATCAAGCAAACCCTCGGTATCCGCGAGCTGCTTCAGTCAGCTTAAGAATTTTGATAGGTGATCGGGGCTTACCTCGTTGTTGATAGTTGCCCAATATCTATTTCGAATGTAGTGGCTCTTGTCTCCTTTCACTTCCAACCGAGTTATTGATTCATCAGAGTCTTTACCTTGACCCAACCGGACGTCAACATCTCTTGAATTTGGTGAATCCTCGATTGGGCTTGCATAAGCATTAGGAGAATTTCCATGTTGCAGCTTCTCTAAGACATGCTCCAGTTGTGCCACTCGATTTGTCATTTGCTCCAACTTCTCTATGGAGCGATACTTCCCCGGCCCTCTCGTCCTCGTCGCCCTTTCACTTGCCAAATATTTACAGTCTGAATTCCGGCGCGTGCAATTTAGGCATGGGTATTTCTTGTCGCATTTGACTTTACGTTTCTTGCAAGCTACGCAAGAAAGGGCATGTTGCCCCTCATATGGCGGAGTGATCCCAGAAGCTGCACTGCTTGTGGCGCTCATTGTGGAATTTTTTCAATGTACAGAATGATGCTTGAGGGTTAAATGTAAAAGGGGATCTTCGATGAAATGGATTTCGTTGGTGGGTAATGCGGTTCAAAGGTGAGCCGGTCATTTGGTAGATATGACGCCACTACGCGCTTTTCACGCGGATGACTTGACTGATCTGGAATGATAGAATAACGTGTAAGGAGAGGGTATGCAGAAGTTTGAGAACTTGTGAGAAGAGCAGATGAGAGTCAGATCCCGGACTTCGGACACCTTTTTTGAGTACCGAGTTATCCGCGCCGCTAGTCATCCCACACTCTTTTTGGTGTAAAGCCAATGAATGATTAAGCTTGTGGGACAGCGCATTCAATTGTTAAGCAGCAGAAGATATTGCCTAGAGAATGGGAGCAGGTGAAACAAATATTCAAGCGTTTATATATTGAAGCGTATTGAAGAGAAGACTTGATGCGGTCAAAATTTTGGCGGTTCCCACTAAACTCACCTTCTCCTTCGCTAATTGATAGTGATCCAAGCTTCGAAGAAGCTTGAAGAGGTTCATTGATCAACGTCGCACAAATTCACAAACATGTCTAAGATATAGTCCGCAAAGTGCAGGAAACATTTGTCTTTATTCTCATTAAGTACTTCTATTTAAGAGTTTAAAGTTCTAAATTATTGAATAGCCGTCATCATCGTCAGTGGCAGCGGGACCTCTGAAGAGAGTGCATTTGTGTGCTTCCTCCAGAAATTACTACTTTCAGAACAGTGTCAACACCTGAACAAGGTGGAGTTTCTATCTCAAAGCTTGCATCTCCCAATGATTGTGTTTAAAACATTAACTCTAGCATATCGTTCCCACCTCTAACCTGCACAATAACGACTAGTCCTCCGTATCGTCTTCCCGTGGTAATAAAACACAAAAGGAACCGGTATCAAAGCCACCGCTAGAAAGCCAAGCAGACTCATCGCCCATGGCACCGTCAATTTATGGAACATAGCGGTTGCAAACATTGGAAACCCAGCAGCAATAAATCCGCGAAGAAATGTACTGGCTGCTATAGCACTGTTTGCCCGTACTCGGTATGCGTCCACAATATAGTTGAGCCCTTGCATAAAGATACAGATAATTCCGGTGCCAATTGGTATGCATGAGAGGACTTGCGGCACCCAGGTGATGTGAGGAGATGATGTCCATCCAAACCACTTTTCATTTCAAAGTCAGCAGAGCTCATCAGATGGGTCATTATAGAATATACGTACAAAAAGACCAATTGGAAATGCAATTGCACCAATCATCATGGGTGGCAGGCGAGCTTCAGGCGGAGCACCACCGTTCTCCCGAAATAGTTTTGCATATCCATGGTAATTCTGGAAGAGAATAATGCCGCCGCCAATGAAGAAGCCAATAAGTAAGGCTAGAAATGGAAGAGATCCTACCCCGCCCTTCCAACCACGTTCTTCCGAGAAAGAAATAGGTAAAGATTCGAGAGAGAGATAAAGGACAGCGTAGACAAGCGACAGGTAGAGCGCAACCAAGAACAGGATAGTTTCTTGGAAGAGCATCCGGATGGGAAGAAATAGATATGTATTGATGATTGTGTTGAAGTCGAGCCTCTTTTCATCGAATTTGGAGTGGAGCGACCAATTTTTTGTTTCGTGACGCATTTTCGAGGCTCTTCTGGAAAGAAGGAGTGGTGCGTATGTTTCAGGGATTATTGTAAGACCGATGAGACCGAAGAATGATCCCATGATGAGGGTAATCCACGCTGTCCATCGCCAACCAAGCGAGGAAGCGGTAAGGAATCCACCAGCAACTGGAGCTAGAAGCAGGGTTAAACTCGGTGGATAATGACACATTCATAAAGCTTACCTGCTGCAGGTCCCACAAAAGTTGCAAGGCCGAAAATAACAATACCGGCCCCGCAATCAATAGGATCCCAGATATCTGCCATAACACCAGCGGTCACTGCTAGTGGCGCTGTGCCAAAAAGACCGCTAAGAAATCGGAAGAGTATCACTGTCTCCAGGTTTTGGGCTACGGCAACAGGGATTTGAAAGATACAGAATACAATATAGGCGCCGAAGAATGGGAGCCAGCGACCCAAGAACTCAGAAGTTGGACCCCACATGATTGGTCCTAATGCAAACCCCTAAGAGAGAATAAGTATATTTACAAGATGCGAGTGATTAGAACTCTTACCAGAATATATACTGAGGTTCCCAAAGTCGTGACTTCTGAGGATACATGGAATTCTTCTGCAGTTGCCCTAGTGGCTGTACTGAAGACACTGCTGGCAAAAGTGACTACTAGAGTCATTCCGCCCATGGCAAAAGTTATAGCCCATTTTCGACGGCGATTCCATTGCCTGGGATTTTCCGGATCGTAAGGTAAAGCCCAAGTTACAAGTTCATTTTCTTCGAACTCATCGCTTTTGTCGTTGAAGTCCTTGCCTTCGTCCTTGACATCCAGGTTGCTACCGTTTTCAACATCAACGCCTACAATTTCCTCCATGACCCTGATAGTCTATTTTATGAGAGATCGAGGTCTTGGAACAGATTGAAGGAATGCAGAAGAACTCAAATAGCACGCTCCTATTATATAAATTTGGTAAAGCACAAGCCTCATGAAGCCTTACATCAGCCCTAAAACTATTAGGGATTGATAAAAGAGATTAGTCACTTGTCGCACACTGATTTGAGCTCCGAGGCCGAGAAAAGGATACAATCCATTCCATGCGAAGACTCCGACACGCTGACTCGTCTTCTTGCAGCTGCCGAAAATACGGCAAGCAAATTTGACCACCGAAAGCGAATGACAACGATATCGCTCTGATATATTTAGATGTGGAACCTTCTGTGAGTGAACTCCAAGTGTCGCTTTCGTCTCTTTCCGTTGTCTTCATATCAGCTAGTCAGCTATCTCAAATCGTTGGAAACGGCTTTAGCACTTGCTAGTATCCAGCTTTCTGGTCGATGACAGAACCCCGCAGTCCTCTTCCTTCGATCCCTCTTTCGTCCAATAGTCTGTTCCAGATCTCCTTTCAGATCTCCACTATGGATAGCGCTGGCAAGTATCTTCACTTAGTCGAAGCAGCGGGCGTGCGAGACTTGTTGTTCATACTGAACTTCAAGATGCCGGCCATCAACGTCACCAAATAACACGTGATGCGGAGATCCGACCCCGCATCAACATTTCTACATTCAGCCTATACAGTTTCTCCGTTCTTGCCTGGCCCATTCAACCTTTACGCGCATCAATCGGAACCTCTATTCCCTCCTAATCATGTACGTGAGGGGTCTTCGGCAGTGAGGAAGCGGAAATTCAGCCTCCTTCATAGTACAAGTTCAATTTCGGATCAATGTATGAATTGAGGAGAAATTTTGCTTCCGAGGATATAAGGTCATGATGTTTTCAAAATGTTTAGTGTGCAAAGATGTTGTTCTTGTCAATTGGCCTCCTGGCTAGCGTTGCTAGTGCTATCAATTTGAAGGTTGCTAGTAGTGGTGGCAATGCTTCTTCTCCGTTGGCATATGGTCTTATGTTTGAGGATATCAATCATTCGGGTGATGGTGGAATATACGCTGAGTTGATTCAGAACCGAGCTTTTCAGGGCAGCACAGAGTTTCCTTCTACACTGGAACCATGGGTTGCTGTTGGAAATGCGGTATTGAGTCTGCAGACTACTACACCATTGTCATCGGCCCTTCCGACCTCTGTCAATGTTGCGTCCAATGGGACTGGGAAAGTTGGGTTACTAAATCCTGGCTGGTGGGGTATTGATGTGAAGCCGCAACCATATACGGGGAGCTTTTGGGTGCTGGGATCATACAGCGGATTCTTCACGGCGAAGTTACAGTCGAATCTTACATCAGAAGTGTTCGCGACGGCGACAATACCTTCAAAATGTCAGCCAGGGAAGTGGGTTGAGCACAATTTTGAACTGTTTCCTCGATCTGCGGCTCCGAATAGCAACAATACTTTTGTGATTGAGTTTGACGGTGGGAATTCTTTGAATTTCAACTTGATTAGTTTGTTCCCGCCAACTTATAAGAATCGACCAAATGGAAATCGAGCGGACTTGATGGCAGCATTGAAGGCGTTGAATCCCAGCTTTTTGAGAATGCCTGGTGGGAATAATATGTAAGTCTTTCCTTGCTGGTAGGCTTTTGCTGATTTGATAGTGAGGGGCAATCTGTATCTCAATATGCTTGGAAGTGGAACAACACAATTGGACCACTTACACAACGCCCCGGGCGACCAGGAACCTGGGGGTATGAGAATACCGACGGATTGGGTCTGGTTGAATACCTTCATGTATGTTTTTCGCTTGGGCTTAGGCTGAGCTAACATTTTTAGTGGTGTGATGATCTCGAAGTCGAACCAATATTAGCTGTGTGGGATGGTCTTTACCTCAATGGCTATGTCACTCCACCAGACGTAATCCCCGAATCTGAAATTGATATATATGTTCAAGACGCACTAGATGAGCTTGAATTCATCACGGGTCCAGTCACCTCACCATACGGCAGTCTGCGAGCATCACTGGGGTACCCAGAGCCGTGGAAGATTAACTACGTTGAGATTGGAAACGAAGATCAGCTAGGAGGTGCTGAAGTTTCATATGTCGCCTACCGATTTGCTGCCTTTTACAAAGCTATCTCCGCGAAGTATCCCAATATCACGATAATTGCAAGCACAGGAGACACGGAAGCACAATTGGGGAATTCGGCAACTGACTTTCATGAATATTCCAGACCAGATCTCTTCGTCTCGCAGTTTGGATATTGGGACAATGTCGTTGATAAGGATCACTTGACATTGATTGGGGAGTATGCTGTGATTCAAGGCAACAAACCTACCGTTGTGCCGGTTGATTGGAGTGGGGATGAGAAAATGATCACTTATCCGAGTTGGGTGGGTGCTGTTTCAGAAGCTATTTTCTCTTTTGGGGCCGAGAGGAATAGTTATGGTATAATCGGTATGAGTTATGCTCCCGGATTTCAAAATTTGAATAGCTATGAGTGGGCTGTAAGTCACTTCCACCTAGACACGAATTTATGACCAAGCTGACAAACAGCCCGACTTGATTTCCTTCACCGCCGACCCGGCCCAAGATGTTCTCTCCACATCCTATCACGTGATTGAACTCCTTTCAAATGCCCGATACGATGCTACAGTTCCCGTAACCTCGGATACGGAATTCGGTCCTGCATATTGGGTTGCTGGAACTTCTGGACCTGGAAAATATACCTTCAAGGCTGCGACATACAATTCGACAGAACCGACTCCGTTTAATATTAGCTTTGAAGGGCTGAGGCCAAATGCGAAAGGGGCACTGACAGTCTTGACGGCGCCAAATGGGTTGAGTGCCAATGTGCTTGATGGGAGTCAGGTGGTGAACAAGAATGTGACGGAGTTGGTGGTGGGGAAGGATGGGGCTTTTGTGTTTGAGTTGGAAAACTACAGTGTCGCTGTTCTTACCACCTAAGAGAGTGGAGTATAGCTCGCGAGAAAACCAGTTGTACCATGTACTGTACATCAAATGTGATGTTTAGCACCTTCGTTCCGTCAACCTCCAAGGGCCTGTGCAAGGTCTCTATCACTTGAACAATTCATTCCCCCTTAATTAAATCTCAAATAAATTAATATTTCTCCTACTCTCGTACATTCTTTCGGCATTATCATTCCATTCATTTCCCTCATCATCGTCACAACGCAGCCAAGACACCAGCGACACCCATCACACCAGCAATTCCCATTCCAGTCACTGCAGGAGCAGCATTCGTACTTGTCGGAGTTCCCACAATCTTCGCCCCAGCACTGTCCACGGCACTGATCTGCGCAGCAACAGCCGTTTGAACAGCATGTGGGACGTTCTTCGTATACCAAGACTCAGTCACAATCTCCTTATAGTCATATCCGCTCTTGGAGATAGAGGCTTGTAGAGAAGAAGGGGCGGCGGATTGGATGGCGGCATTGGCGGATGTGTAGTAGGAATTCGAGTGCCATGATGTTTCAATGCTATTTAGCAAGGAAGCGAGGGAAGTTGATGCGGCAGGTTTGAGGGAGGGGGTTGTAGGGTAGAAAGATGAGATTACGGAACCGCTATGGCGTATCAGCGTAATATTCTAGATGAAGAAACAGGACGAGCTTACACATCGAGGGAAGAGTCGGCTGCGGAAGTGAAGGCGCAAAGCGCGAGGGTGGAAATGATGGCGAACTTCATTTTGAGTATAGGTTTTAGAATGGGGTTTGACGAATAGTTTTGAGATTAGTTCAAATTGTTAGAAACATGCAGCACACGCACTCATATATACTTCCATCTCGTGTAGCTGTGCCTTATGACGATGTACCCACTAAAGCACAATGTCGCCCTACGCCGAGTAGCCGCCTAGAATTCTTCAACCGTTTAGTAAGCTTTCCTCAATGCATACCTGAATTCGGGGCAGTGTTTGTCCGGTCTGACAGATCCAGAGTTCTGGTTGGCAAACTTGGCTATATTTGACATAAAATCACTAGGATAGCCCGTGGCAATGCTGGTCCGGTACCTGAACTATCGATTAAGCCCCACTTCCGCACCCTAGAAGCCACTATTTGGCGAACCGATACCACGTCAAGCGTTCCGGAAATCCGGGTAAGGCGTTCTAGCTACCTATCGCGTTGATCTCTGTCAGAAAATTTCCGACACTGAGGTCACCCATGGTAAGTTGCACCAACAAACCTTGCTTTTTATTTGAAGAGTCAATCACAATTGCTTTCCTTCAAGACTTCCGTATCATCACTAATTCAAAAGCCTACTTTGGGACTTATGTACGGCTTGAATATATACAATGAAGTTCGAACTCAACCTCCCTATCACTGCGTAATCGTGACATTCACAGCATTTGCTCCAACGCTCCTCGGGAAGAACTATCACGGTCAGCATTGCCCTATCTCACCACGTAAAAACTCACCTCAACAAGCAGCGTAACTGTTTGCCCGGCACTCTGTATCGTCGTCAACCCAGTCGTATCAATTGTTAAACCAGTAGAATCCCAACCCCAGTTCCCATATGTCCATCTGGCGTTCTGAAGTAGTCCAAGATACTCAGTCCATGAATCAGCTAGATATGTTCCGTCGGCCAGAAGGCCCCGAACAGCTGCTACCACTGGGAGTCCTTTGTAGGTGATTGGAATAGTGAGCGTGGTGGAAGTTTCAACAGTGAAGGTCGTAGTTGGGATGACTGGGGTGTCGTATTGCACTATTTGGAGAGTAAGAGGTGTTCCGGCGCTGAAAGTTAGCGTGAGTGTGTCTTTGATTCCTGCTGCTGATGTTGAGGTGTAGAGTGTGCCTAAGTAGGCGGAGGTGAGGGTAAGTGAGCCGGTTGAAGAGATTGAATATTGTGATGAGGTGAGAGCTTTCCCTGCCGAATTTTTGACCGATTTCAGGGTATTTCCGTTGAGGAGATAAGGGACTGATTGATCGATGACTGGATCTCCTACTTTATGAAATATATATGCACTTGAGTTTTGGCTTGTGGCTGATGCATCTGTTGTGCTGTCCGCAAGAGAATTGATGGTTCCAGCGACGGCATCGAAGAGAATATCTATTGCTATTGGATCATTCCAGGTATTTTCCGTTCTATTGAAAAGATCGATCCCATTATCCCAGATAATTGTAGAATATTTGAAAGAATTGGCGGTTCGGATGAAATAATCAAAGTATTTCCATCTCGCAGCTGTCTCAGTATTAGCTGGAGATGCATCCCATTCTCCGACAAAGGCTGGAATATTGGTGAAGTTTCCATTGAAAAGGGTGAAATCTTCGAGAAGAGACGCTTTATCTGCATCTGAGCCCCAAATTGTCTTTCCCCATGCCGAAAAGATGAAGTCGTAGGGGGAGTAGTAGTGGAATTGTAGTCCCCATGGCTGATTTGGGTATGTGGTTGGTCGAACGAACCATTCGCTTGTTTTAATTGAATCCATTCCAAGGCCGCTGAGAGAGACGACTCTTTTCGGGTTGTATCCACCAGCTTGGTTTATTTCTTCCAAGAAGATTGCGCTCAAGTTGTTTAGTACGTCTGCTGAGGTTTGGTTGGATCCTACGGGCTCGTTGAGAGGTTCGAAGATGAGTTTTGAGGATTTGCAGGCGAATCGAGTT
>Ga0182030_10019548_pt1 | contig 12869 bp, 12 predicted proteins | sample 812S3MmetaG_FD_121299 | JGI IMG/M metagenome (GOLD analysis project Ga0182030, IMG submission 121299) | Permafrost microbial communities from Stordalen Mire, Sweden - 812S3M metaG (Illumina Assembly) | ecosystem: Environmental > Terrestrial > Soil > Wetlands > Permafrost | place: Sweden... | reverse complement strand
ACCGCCGTTCGGGTGTTCGAGTCGAATGCCCGGGCCGTCGTCAGAAATGTCGCCTGTATGGGGTTGCCGGGCTGCGAGGGCAGATGGATGGTTGCGGAGGGAGCCGATCCGAGCCCATCGGCATAATCCTGCGGTACAGCCACGAAGACTCTGAGCTTGTGCACTTCCGCGACGCTGAAAAGCTCGGTCGACTTATCATGCGCCCCGACTTCGCCGCCGCCTGCATTGACGTAGGCGCCCACATCGGTGAGACGCGCGGTTACCACTCCGTCGAATGGTGCCACCACGCGCTTGAATGCTTCGAGTGCCGCATACCGCGCCAAGTCTTGTTCCGAAGCTTCAACTTCGGCCTTCGCCGCCTCCGCGCCTGCGTTCTGCACATCGACTTCCTGTTTCGACACGGCCGGCGTTCCCGCCAGCGCCTGCCAGCGCGCAGCGGTAGTGACCGCCAGTTTGTACTTGGTTTGTGCCACCCGCAGTCGAGCCTTCGCTGCCCCATAGTCGGCGTCCAACCCCGGTGTATCAATCGTCGCCAGCAACTGCCCGGCCTTGACGCTTGCCCCGTAGTCTTCATACCAGTCGCGCACGTAGCCCGACACCTGAGCAAAAATTGGCGCTTCGTACCAAGCGCGCAGCGTCCCTGGAAGAGATAGGGAGCGCGTGGCGGAACCGGCCTCCGGACTGATAATCTCTACCGGCACAACCGCCTGCTGCTGCGCGAGACGCTCAAGGGCTGTGAACTTGAGATGGCGGGCGACGAAGCCGTAGATGAGCAGTCCCAATGCAACGACCACCACCACGACGATCCCTAGCCTACTTCGCTTCATCGCGAATCTCCTGGGCCGAGCGTGTATGCAGCAGGGCGAAGACGCACGGAACGAACATGAGCGTGGCAAAGGTCGCCACCAATAACGCGCCGATGACCGCACGGCCGAGCGGCGCGTTTTGTGAATTGGACATGGACATGGGCAGCATGCCGATGATCATTGCCAACGCCGTCATCAGCACCGGGCGTAGGCGCGTAAAGCCTGCGGAGATCGCCGCCCGGGCTGCATCGCCGTGTTCAGCCAGCTCGTCGCGGGCAAATGACACCACCAATATTGAATTGGCGGTGGCGGTGCCCACACCCATGATGGCGCCGGTCAGCGCCGGCACGGACAGGGTCGTGTCGGTCAGGAACAATGACCAGACCACCCCCGTCAGCGCTCCCGGCAGGGCCGTGATGATGATGAACGGATCCAGCCAGGACTGAAAGTTGACGACAATGACCAGGTAGACGAGAACGATGGCCAACCCCAGACCAAACAACAGTTGCCCATACGCATCCTTCATGGTCACCGTTTGACGGCGCACGTGCACCGACGCTCCTTTTGGAAGTTCCCCCTTCATCCGGTCGAGGACGCGCTCGACCGCATTGCTTACCGCGCCCAGGTCGCGGCCCTGGTTATTCGCGTATATATCGACCACCGGCAGGATATCGCGATGCGATACCACCAGCGGCCGACCGGTTTGCGTGATTTCACTGAGGCCGCCAAGAATCTGTGCTTCTGTTCCGCTTGGATCGCCGCCGCCGTTGTCGATCGGGATCGTTTCAAGGTCGTTCATCGAGGTCAGTCGTGTCTGAGGTGTCTGCAGATTCACGAGATGCGACACTCCGGTCGTCTCGTCGAGCCAGTACGTAGGCGCCGTTTGCCCGGAGCCCGACAACGTCGCCAGTGTGTCGTTTGCGATATCGGCCTCGGTCAGGCCGGCGCCGAGCGCAAACGAGCGGTGCGCAAAAATCAGCAGTGTCGGCTGGTTCAGCGTTTGCTGAATGTTCGCGTCGGCAATGCCAGGAATGTGGCGCAGCTCAGCCAGCACTCGCTCTGCATAGGCCATGTTGTCGTCAATGTTGCGTCCGATAATCTGTACGTCGATCGGTGCCGGCAGACCGAAATTCAGTATTTTTGCTGTGATATCGCCCGGCAGGAACGTAAAGCTTGTACCTGGGAACAGCTTTGGCAGGACATTTCGCAGTGCTGCGCGATATTCATCCACCGGCGAGGCTTGATCTTTCAAGCTGATGGTGAGGTCGCAGTCCTGCGGCCCGATGGTGCCGCTTGCGCTATAGGCCTCATTGATACCGCTGCTGGGCAAGCCGCAGTTAACGATGATACTGCTCACATGACCTGTCAGGGTTTTACGCACTGCAACATCCACCAGCGCCGCGACCTTGCTCGCCTCCTCGAGCCGTAGCCCCAGCGGTGCACGAAAATGCATGTCGATTTCCCCGGATTTTATCCCTGGGAAGAAATCGCGGCCGAGCGCGGGCACTAGGAAGATGGATACCATCGGCACCGCCAGAAAGCACAAGATGAACAAGCCGCGGTGCTCGACGGCTTGTGCCAGCAACCCGCGGTAGTCCTCCCGAAACTGTTCGAAACGTCGCTCGAACCCCTTTTGAAAACGGCCGAGGACCCCGCTGGGTTGTCGGCTCGCGTTTTGCGCCGCAACTTGTGCGCGCAACATGTAGGCCGCCATGGTCGGCACCAGCGTGAGCGACAAGATGAAGGAGGCGATAATGGCGAAGATGATGGATTCCGCCAGCGGCAGGAACAGGTAGCCTGCAATACCCGACATCTGAAACAGCGGTAGCCATACGATGCAGATGCACAGCGTGGACACGAACGTCGGCACCACAATCTGCTTCGCGGCGCCAATGATGGCCGGTTCGAGTTCGAGCCCGGCTTTTAAATGCGCGTCGATGTTCTCGATCATCACTGTGGCGTTGTCGACCAGGATACCAACCGCAAGCGCAAGTCCGCCCAGGGTCATCACGTTGATGGTTTGTCCGACCCACGAGAGCGCAAGGATCGAGGAGAGGATCGCCAGAGGGATCGAGGTCGCCACGATCAGCGTCGACCGGCCAGAACCCAGGAATAAAAGAACGACGAGGCCGGTCAAAAGCGCGGCGGTCGCAATTTCCTGCACTACGTCCTGAACCGACTGTTTGACGAAGATCGAGGTATCGCCCAACAACGTGATCTTGACGCCATCAGGTAACGTCTTCTCAATCTCGGGTATTTTTGCCTTTACGCCGGCCACCACCTCAAGGGTCGATGCATCGCCGGATTTGAGTATTTCAAGCAGTACAGCTTGCTGGCCACCCACCAGAACCGCATTGGTTTGAGGTGGACCGCCGAGGTAGACATTGGCCACGTCGCGCACGGTGATAATGGCACCGTCGGCTTGTTTGATCGGCAGGTCGTTGAAGCTAGCAATGCTTACCGGGGACGCATTGGTTTCAACGAGGTAATCGATCGCGCCTATCTTCTGGTCTCCTGCGGGCAGCACGATGTTCTGCTTTGCCAGCGCGCGCGAGACATCTTGCGCCGACAGTCCATGAGCCAGCAGCTTGTGCTGATCAAGGTCCACCTCGACAAAACTCTGCGTTCCGCCGTAGGGCGCCGGAATTGCCACCCCCGGCACCGCGACCAAGCCGGGTCGAATCAGGTTCGACGCGAGATCGTACAACTGCGATCCCGTAAGGTGCTGAGAGGACACCTGCAGCGAAAGAACTGGCACGGACGAAGCGTTATACGAAAGAACTTCCGGTGGCGTGATTCCTGCTGGCATCTGTTTCAACACCGTTTGCGAGACAGCGACCACCTGCGCCTGCGCTGCAGCCACGTCGGTTCCCGGCTGAAAGAAGATCTTCACGATTCCTCGGCCATAGAGCGATTGGCTTTCGATATGTTCGATGTTGCCGACGGTTCCGGTCAGCTGGCGCTCGTAGTAATAGATGACGCGACCGGACATGTCCTCCGGAGTCAATCCGTTGTAGGTCCAGACCACGGCGACGACGGGGATCCGGATGTTGGGAAAGATGTCGGTTGGCGTACGAAATGCAGCGAGCACGCCAAATATAAGGATCAGAATGGCAAGGACAACGAACGTGTACGGCCGCTTCAAAGCCATCGCTACAAGCGCGTTCATAGATGTGTTCGCGCTGGATGTTCGGCGCCGGCTTGGGCACCACTGCTGCGGTTAATCCAGCGAGGATAGCGACCTACTGGGACGACGATATTCGACGGTCTAATGCCAGTGATGGTCCGCCGTCCTCGTGGAGTGACCAACAGATGGACAACAACGATGGTCAAGGCGACATCGTCATGAGTGAATCAATGCTTGGCGTTGAAGGGAGCATTCTGGATACGTTCGCCAATAAACGCCCATAATGTCGAATTTAGAAGTCGAACACTCAACATACATGAACGCGCCTATGGCGCTCTGTACGGTGCCGCACTATGACCCGCGGTGCGATATGGATACTCAAGTTTGGACAGTAAAAGCGATGGTTTACAAGTTAATGCTATCCGCTCCAAACGGTTCCCACGACCTTCCCGTTCCTGATTTCTACCACTCGAACGGTAGCCCTAGTCTAGTGTGATGTCCGAGAAATAACTGGAGATTGGGTTTTCCGGGTCCGAGGTGCGGTGCAACCGGGCTTGATCTGCTCCAAGGTCTGGCGGCATTGAGACAACTTGGCCTGAATAGATGCGACGGTAGCGGTCCAGACGAAGGGCTTGGGGTCTTCATTCCAGGCGTCCAGAAATTGCGTGATAGCGATCTGCAAATCAGCAACGCTGCTGAAGGAGCCACGTCTTACGGCTTTGCCGGTGAGTTCACCGAACCAGCGTTCGACCAAGTTGAGCCAGCTGGAGCTGGTCGACACGAAGTGCGGAATAAAGCGCGGGTGGCGTTTGAGCCAGCTCTGCACGTTGGGATGTTTGTGCGTGCCGTAGTTGTCCATCACCAAGTGTAAGACCACGTCGCCAGGAAACTCTCTGCATCGAGGCGGCGCAGGAATCTTAAGAACTCCTGATGCCGATGGCGGCTGAGACACGCCTCGTGGGAGCCGGAGTTTTGGGACGCGCTACGCAATCTGGCGTGAAGCCAACACCTCGTTCGACGCCTGAACATTGGGCGTCGTCTGACTGCCCCGAAAAAGCCGATTGACCGATTGCCGGTTATCTGACAACTCGCCGCCCGCGCCCCAATGCGGATAGAGATCGGATTGCGCTGCGGCGGCCAGATCGCGCGCCTGGGTATATTGTTCCACGGCAGCATGGCTTACCGACACAGAACGATTTCCCTCGGAGTCCTCATGTAATCTCACTGAAAGCTCCCTGAAAGCTCCCTGTGCTCGCGGCGCAGCTCGCGCACCGCGTCGTCTTGGCCCTATGAAGTGTGACCATTCTCATCTGGCGCGAAGTACGCATGTAGGTGCGCACTGACTTCAATAACAAATAGGGGCGAATAGAATGCTCCTGACATAACCTTCGACTGCGGCAAGGAACCATCATGTTCGGCAATAACTCAAAACTCAAGAATTGTGGTCGCGGCGCGTGGACGGCTACGTTCATCGTCTCGCTCCTGGGTATCGCAGGCCTTTCGGGCTGCGTCTCGACCCGTCAGATGGTTTCTCAGAATGAAGACAATCTCGCAGCGGCGGGATTCATCATTCGCCCCGCGAATACACCAGAGCGACAGACGATGTTGAATAAGCTTCCGCCTCATACCTTTGTAAAACGCATACACGGTGACACCGTGCACTACGTATATGCGGATCCCCTTGTTTGCGACTGCCTCTACGTAGGCACACAACAGGCCTACAGCCAGTACCAACGCTACCTGCAGCAGAAGAATCTGGTGGACGAGCAGGAAACGACCGCACAGATGTACTCGGACCCGGCGTGGAACTGGGGAGCGTGGGGTCCCTGGGATGGGGGGTATGGGCCTTATTTTGGCGGCGGGTTCGGCTGGTGATGATTACAGAAAACGACGGCACCTGGTGGGTCATTGATAGGTCAAGGACACCGAAGTGCGCCGATGGTGAAAGTGTCGAAGCCGAATGGCGTGTCGCACTGGTGCTAGCTAGCGGAACACTTACGCCAGGATATGGTTAAGGCTGTGGACTGCTGAGCGCCGTCGGGACGAACTTTTCCGAGCAATCGATTGACTCGGGGTCCGTCGTCGGATCGACTCCGGAGACGCAAGCCGAACCTAAGCCTGAGGCGAAGGCTGCGACAGCGGCGGATTTAGCTCCGCGCATTGCCAAGCGAGCGTATGAACTCTACGAGCAGGGCGGCCATCAAGGCGGCGCAGCGGTTCAAAATTGGGAAAAGGCCGAAGCGGAGATCAGAGAAGATCTAGCCAAACCGGAATCCTCGCGCAAACCCAGGCCGGCGGCTAACGCTCCGGCAAGCGGCTAACCGTATTGCAGTGCGACGAAACAACGCGATCGAAGCGGCAAAGGCTGTCAGTCGAGGCAGAACATGAAAATAAATTCAAATGACTTCAGGCTACGGGAAGGCCACGAGGTCAATCTTGGTAAGTGGCCGACGCGGGTCGATCCGGTATATAGGACGAAGGCCCAGTACGAAACGCTTCTTGGAGATCATGTTGAGCAATTGAGCGCGATGCAGCAGCTTCACTATGCGACCAATCGCAACGCTCTGCTTCTCATTTTCCAGGCGATGGATGCGGCCGGAAAAGATGGTGCCATTAAACATGTGATGTCCGGGGTCAATCCGCAGGGTTGCCAGGTGTTCAGTTTCAAGCATCCCAGCGCTACCGAGTTGGAGCACGATTTTCTGTGGCGTACCACGCGTGATCTACCGGAACGCGGACGCATCGGAATCTTCAACCGATCCTATTATGAGGAAGTGCTCATCGTACGCGTGCATCGCGAGATTCTGCGCGGCGAAGGGTTGCCGGACGCACCACGTCATGACAAGAAGCTATGGCATGATCGGTACCGGTCAATCAATGACCTCGAAAAACATCTGGCAGCCAATGGCACCCGTATTATCAAATTCTTCCTCCACCTCTCAAAGGAGGAGCAGCGCAAGCGCTTTCTGGCGCGCATTGATGAACCCAATAAGAATTGGAAATTCAGCCTTGCGGACATCAAGGAGAGGGGCTATTGGAAGAACTACATGAAGGCATACGAGGCATGCCTCAGTGCCACGAGTACACGGGACGCACCGTGGTATATCGTTCCAGCGGATGATAAAAAGAACGCGAGGCTGATTGTATCGAGAATCGTACTCGATGCGTTCGAAGAGCTGAAAATGAGCTACCCGAAGTCAACTGCCAGCCGGCGCCGAGAGTTGTTGTCTATCCGCAAGCAACTTGCAGGTTGAGTGGCGAGCGCGTTGCTGTATGAAGGTGGCGGACCTCAGCGGTAGATCGTGTGGGTTTCAGGGCAACTGATCCGTATCTGCCGCAAGGCCCTCTGGCGCTCTGATTGCTGCAATCGGAAGTTGGCGCCGAGGGAAGTGCACGCGGAAACAGCTTCCGTGACCCATCCGGCTTTCGAGCTCAATCTTGGCACCGTGAGCCACGCATAGCGCTCTGTCGATGGACAATCCAAGGCCCGCGCCACCGTCCTCGCGGGAGCGCGCATCATCGACTCGGAAGAGACGGTTGAACACGCGTGGAATGGCGGCCGCCTTCGTGACATCTGAGTCCGCGGACGGCCGGAGGCTGACGCTGACAACGGTCGATATGGCGACTTCCCGGCTTCCGCTGTTACGTCGTGTCGTGCGTGACGGGTCCCCCAGCTTCGCTGCAGTTTCGGGGTTTGACACGCGATAATTGGTACCGGTCCTGCTGGTGATTTTTATACCAGCGGGGTTTTTTGCCGAGATCAATCTTTGATCAGCCGCGAGGGGGGCGCTCATTCAGCAGGTTTTGGCGACAAGCGGCCGCCCGATGCGGGCGAGGATTCCCCTAGCACCCTCCCGGCCACCTGGCGGCCGTACATCGAATCCGGTGAGTCGTGAAATTGTGCGCGTGTCGACTCGACGGAACCGCTGAAGCGCGGATCCTGCGGACGATCGTGACTGTCCATGAATGTCGCCACATCCCAAGCGTCCTGGTCGCTGAGGGAGCCCGCCTGGCTGAGCGGCATGTTGGCCTGGATGAAAGCGGCTGCGTTGCCGATATCGCCCATGCCCGCACCCCAGTTAAATGAAGCATCACCCCAAAGGGCCGGAAAGGCCATGCTGCCATCCGCTGCGTCCTGCCCGCCGCCTTCGACGCCGTGGCAGAGCGCGCAGTATTGGCCATAGACCCGTTGGCCGCGGATGTAATCCGCCGGCACAGGTGGTCGCAATGGTTTTGGATAGCCGCGACCGGTGAGATTCGGACCAATAGGCGCTCCCGTTGCAAGCCAGTATGCGTACGACTCCAGAGCCACCAGCACCGGATCGCCTAGGGGTGGGGCCTTGCCGTTCATACTGTAGGTAAAGCAACCCTGCAGGCGTTCGGCGAAGGTGTTCACGTGCCGGTTCTTGGCGCGGTACGCCGGATAGGCCACGTAGGCCGCCCACATTGGACTGGAATTCGCCTTGCGTCCGGAATCCAGGTGACAGTTGCTGCAGCGCAGTCTATTTCCAACGTACGCGGCGGCGTTGCGCGCCGGGTCATCGAAGATGTCCCGACCGCGTCGAACCACCTCGCCGAATTCATCAGGCGGAATCGTCGATTCCGGAGGGGGACTGAAGATTCGCTGCGGGCCGGGTGGCGACACCGCGCCCACATCCGGTGGCGGTATCGATACCCGCGACAACGGCATGTTCGCACGCGTTGGCGCACCTGCACTGAAATATACCGCTACGGCTTGGACGTCGGTCTCGGACAGCCTCCTGGCAATCGCCGCCATCAAACCCATGGGTCCGGGATCCCGCATGCCGCTCTGCCACGCGTGCAGCTGCGCCTGAAGATAGCTGGAGGGCTGCCGTGCCAGGGGCGGAAAGTTGGCGCCGCCCCCGAGGCCACCGCGTCCGTGGCATTGAACACAGGCCGGAAGCTCCTGCGCCCAGCGGCCGCGATTCGCCAGCTGCTCGCCGAGATTGATTGTGGTCGCTTCTATGCCGACGTTCGCAGCCGCTGCCGTATCAGGTTCACGCGAATAGAACGTCGATACCGCCTCCGTTTCCCGGGCGGAGAGCGCCCGGGCGATCGGCTGCATCACCGCGTTCGCGCGCCGGCCGCGGGCAAATGCCTGCAGTTGCGCCTCCAGGTAGGCTGCTGGCAATCCCGCCAGTCGGGGGGATCCCAAAACGGCGTTGCCAGCGCCGGAGGGGCCGTGACACGTTGAGCAGGCCGGCACAGCGCGACCATTTCCGATAGCAGCGATTCGAGCGCCGCTGCGGGTAGCCGCATGACCCGCCGCCACACCCAGCAGCGCGGTCGCCCATGCCCCGATCATTGTCGCTCGGCACCGAAACCTTGAGCGCAGGCAGTTAGTGGGAGCTCGCATAGGGTTTGAAGCCATATCGCTCGAAGATTGCCAAGGCTTGTGCCGAGTGCAGGAATTGTAGCCACAGTAGCGCGGCGCGCCGATGCGCAGCACCTTTGACGAGTGCGCCGGCGTAGACGCCGGTGCTGTTATCGGATGCCGGGATTTCGACTTGGTCGATAGGGTGTCCGACCTGCGCCTGGAACAGCGCCTCGGATTGCCAGGTGACACCGGCCTGCACACGCCCTTGCATGATCCAAAGCGGCGTCTGCCGGTGATGGATCCGGGTTAGAAGCGTACTGCCATCCCGAACCTTGTCCTCATACACCGCCTGCACCAGTTTCGCCCCGCCTGCCTTCGTCAGAGCCTGCTTGATCTGTCGCGCGATGCCCTCGAACTGCGGATTGGGCATCGCCAGCTTGAGGCCGGGGTTGGCCAGATCCGCCAGCCGCTGGATGTGGGCAGCGTTGCCGCGGGCTACCATGATGGTGAGCGTATTGGTGACATATGGCATTGCCGGTGCCTGCAGCGTCCCGTCGGCCACCGACCCCTGGACCGCCTCCATGCCCGCCAGATACACGTCAGGTTTGATCGTCCAGCTCATATTTCCGACGGTAATGGTGCCGCCTGCCTTCAGCTGCTCCAGCAGCACTCCGGGTGGAAGCGTCTCCCAGTACAGGCGGCCCAGGTATTCAGGGTGCAGGCGCTCAAACTCGTGCACCAGCGGTGCCATGGCAAAAAAGTAATTGCCGCCGACATACAGCACCAACAGCGGATGCTGCGGGTCGCCATGGAAGTCGGCCAGATTGTCTGCATCCGGCACCGTGAATTCGACGCCGCGCGAGGTCACATCATTATTGGTACCGTGCTGCCACGGCGGTGAGACCCCGTTGTCGAGCGAGCCGGAAACCTCCGCCACCAGTGCCGGTGCCGCAAAATCTCCCAGACTCAGCGCAAGCGCGCCGATCATGCATATCAGGCGCAGGCCCGCACCAGCAGCAGATCTCAATCCCATGTGCTTCACACTGCGCGGCGGATCAGAAAGTCACCAGGGCATAGCCGGCTTGCTCCAGCGTCGTGATCGTCGTTAGTGCCGATAGGCTCAGGGTCACCGACTTGTCCAACCATGCATAGTCGTACTGATGCTCGGCAACGGCCTGGCCGCAGACGGCGACATCGACGCCGGCCTTGCGCAGCTCGGCGATCAGGGGCAGGTTGGGATTTGTCGTGGCGAACTGCGCACGATAGTGCTCATCGTCCAGCGCCAGGGCGGTAGCCGGACCGGCTGCCACCGCAACGAACTTCAGGTGCGACAGCGGCACCCCAGAGGCCACGTACAGATTGACCGCACGCGCTACGTGGTCCAGTCCCGGATTGACATCAGAGGGGCTCTTTCCCGCGGCAGTCAGTGAGAAGACGATCCGGTAGCTGCTGTGCGGGTCGGGCTTGTAAGCCGCATCCGGCAGCGCATGAATCCTGCCGTAGCCGGGGATCGCCGGTGTCGTCCAGAAGTCCGGTTCGGCCGCTGCGGCGGCGCCTGCCAGGAATACTGTTGCAGCGAGCAGCGACGCAAGATGGCGCATGATCAGTTCTCCTTGCGAGTCATTGGGTTAGTATGCCTCTCGGCGCACGGGCGCGCCAACGGTAGAGGGAAGGGCTGCAGCCGTGAATACGCCGACCGAAGTCTTCCCTGGTCGCGCGCCGGCAGCCGGCCGTAGCGGTCGGCGGGACCGCGTTCGAGCCGGCTAGCGTGACGACCTTTGGGATACAGGACGCACTGGCCTGCCTGTGTGGCGGTGGCGTGGGACTCTCCCTTGGCCTGGTCGGTGGGGGCGGTTCGATCCTGGCGGTACCGCTGCTGTTGTATGTCGTCGGTGTGCGCGATCCGCACGTTGCCATTGGAACCAGCGCGCTTGCGGTTGGCACCAATGCCTTCGCGAATCTGGCAGGCCATTGGCGTGCGGGAACCGTCAAATGGCCGTGCGCCAGCGTCTTCGCCGCCGCCGGCATCATCGGCGCAGCGGTCGGATCCTCTCTCGGCAAGCTCGTGAACGGCCAAAGTCTGTTATTTCTATTCGCCTGCGTGATGCTCGCCATCGCCGCCGCGATGCTCTGGCCGCGATCCGGTACCGGTGATCCGCAGGTCAGGCTCACTGCGCGGATCGCGGTAAGGCTCGGCGGTACCGGCCTCCTGGTGGGCCTGTTATCCGGGTTTTTCGGAATCGGCGGTGGATTTCTCATTGTGCCGGGACTGATGTTCGGCAGCGGCATGCCGATTATCACCGCCATCGGCTCCTCATTGCTTTCCGTTGGCGCCTTTGGTCTGACAGCGGGTATCAATTACGCCCTCTCAGGCTTGATCGAATGGCGCATCGCCCTGCCGTTCATCCTCGGGGGTGTGCTGGGTGGCATGCTAGGACTACGTTGCGCGCTCCGGCTGGCCCGCCGGCGGCGAATGCTTACGTACGTCTTTGCCACCCTCATAATCGGCGTTGCCATCTACATGCTGTTGCGGACCGGAATTCCGCATCGAGCATGAGGTGGCGCAGCAGAACAGCGCCTGCGGCATTGCGTCCGCCTCACGAGCTCTCGCTCGCAGAGTAGCCGAAGCAGGGGGCTTGCCTATCTCGTTTGATCCTCAGGCGGCGTCCACCATCGATTGAAGCCGCTTCATGCCGATCGCGCCCTGATGCACGCCCTGCGCCGTAACATACCCCGGCGTGGCCTGAATTCCCAAAGCGGTCGCGTCCCCGAGATTCTTGCGCAGTTCGGCACTGACTCGCTCATTTCCCATGTCGTGTCGGAAAGTCGATGCGTCGATGCCGAGCGACCGTGCGATTTGTGTCGCCACGGCTCCCGTGAAATCGCCGGAGAGATGCATGAGCCGATCGTGTGCCTCGAAAAAGCACCCGTGTAGCTGCGCAGAAAGTGCAATGCGCGCCGCGAGCTCCGAATCCTCCCGGAGTACCGGATATTCCCGGTACAGGATCTGCAGGTCAGCGTTGCGCTCGGCGAGCGGCCGTAGCAGTTTGTCTGCGGCGCGGCAGTACGGACAGTGATAATCGAAATACACGGCCAGCACGCGCGGTGCTTGCTGCGGTCCGAGCATCGGGGTCAGTGGACCCAGGCGCAGCGCCGCGAGAAGCGGTTCAGCCGGCTTGACGCTCCCGGCACCGTGCCCTACACCACTGCACAGTACGGATGCGAGCAACGTTCGGCGCGTGAGTTTCATATTCGGTCCCGTTCGCGGGTGCCACATGCAAGGCCGGTGACACGGTCACCAACCTGTCCCGCATAGCGCGCGCGTTAATCGCGGATCGAGAGAATAGCAAAGGGGAGGCTTGCCACGGCTCATATCACCCAACCCCGAACTTGCGGTACTGTCGGGCGCCGTCGTCGGGTTCAGTCTTGGCCTCATCGGCGGTGAAGGAACGATCCTGACCGCGCCGCTGATGCGCTAGGAGTCTGCGCGGCAGAAAGTAAAAGAAGTGATCATGAAAATTCCGACCTCTCACGATGGCGTAGGGTCGACGATCGCACTACGGGGAGGGGTTCAAGCACCCCCAAAAACACCGGTTTT
>Ga0182030_10019547_pt1 | contig 12869 bp, 11 predicted proteins | sample 812S3MmetaG_FD_121299 | JGI IMG/M metagenome (GOLD analysis project Ga0182030, IMG submission 121299) | Permafrost microbial communities from Stordalen Mire, Sweden - 812S3M metaG (Illumina Assembly) | ecosystem: Environmental > Terrestrial > Soil > Wetlands > Permafrost | place: Sweden... | reverse complement strand
TAATGTTGCGGCCGCCCCAGCCTGGATGCCAGCCCCATCCGCCCCAGCCTCCCCAACCACCGCCAAAATAGAAGCCCATGTTGATCCCGATACCGAAGCCGTAGTAGCCCGGAGGGTAGAACCAACTCGCGTAGGGATAATAGAGAGATGGCCCCCAGATGTACGCGGGATCGTAATTCGGCAGATAGATCACCTGAGGATTACTGGGCTCGATATCGATAACGGGCTGCCCGGAGTCGTTGGCGGTGGTCACAGTCTCCTGACTCGTCGAGGACAGCTTGCCCGCCCGCTGAGCCTTGAGCCGCATTCGCTGTACGGAGTCCATCACGTCAGCTTGTTGACTCAGAAATGCGTTTCCAAGATTGGTCGTCCACGTGATGTCCTGGTTCAGCCGTTTTACGAGGTCGGGAAAGACCACTAGAGCTTGGATACTCGGGTCCCAGTTTTGCTGCTGTGCGGCTTGGGTAAGGGCGGCTCCCGCGAGCCCGGGGTTTCGCCCGAGCCACTGAAAGGCCTGGACGAGTTCGAGCGGATAGGTGGACGCTACCAGGATCTGGCTCAGTAATGGATCCGGGTAGAGCGCGATTGGCGCCACCAAATCGTCGAGTTGATTGGCCGCCAACGCTTCACTGGGAGGGGGAGGCTGCGGAGGCTGTTGGGCCGGCAACCGGCCGTCCTCAGCCACAAATAATAGTGCGGCACAGACAACGGCCCGCACGGGGAAGGACGATAAATAGGAGTGCTTCATCTTCTCTGATCCTTTCAACTTCTGTTGACGGCCGGAAGCGAGCTTGGGCGCGCGCAGTTGGCGTGCGGCCCGGAGCCAGTCCTCATCCGGCGATCCTTCCGGACAGCCTCGGCCTTGCCACAGCGAATAGGCCAGTGCGGAGATTTCACCGTTCCTAAAGAGCGCAATGCCGTGTTCATTCACAGCTTCCCGATCCATCAGTCCGGTATGCTCGTACGCCTGTTGGGAGTGCTCAAACGCTTGCCGGGAGTGCTCGTGTCCGGTTTGGCGATCTTGTTTTTCGTGCGCCTCCGCGGCAGTGCGATGAGCATGGGCGGCACTCTCGTGCAATTCGGCGGCTCGTTGATGATTCTCGTAATGCGATCCGTTGTTATAACGCTTGGACATCTATAGACTCTCTATTTCGCCCGACTTGTTATGGGCCTGCTTGGCTAACTCGTAAGCGTGATCCGAATACTCCCGCGCTCTCGCCGCATGCCAGTCGGCTGTCGTACAGTCGCCTTTTTCGTTATGTTCGGCGGCAGTGCGATGTGCCTGTGCCGCGAGTTGGTGCATCTTGGCGGCTTTCCAGTGCGCCTCGTGCATAGTCGTGCCTCCCGGGAAGCGTAAGATACGTTCCAACTCATATGCACGAGGGCGGCCAGTCTCCCCCCGGATCGGCGAAGTCTCTGGGCGCCGCTGGGAGCCGCTGAGAGCGCGTGCAGCCGTTTTGGCACCGCGCCTTCGGCTGCTGAGTTTGCACTCGCACCGGCAGATCCTGCACCGACCTCGCCCGAGTCCTGAAACGCTCAGTACAAAACATGATGCGGCGTCCGCTGGCGGCTTGAGACGTTAGCCGAGTTGGAGTGTTCTCCTCGATTCGATGTGCGGCCCTTCTCGTGCTTGGAAGTGAAACAGGAGTCCGGTAATTCTCGTCGTTGGCGAATCGCTGCCAGAGGCGCGCTATGTCGGAAACGGCAGTTGGTTTGTTTGAGCGTCCGGACCTGGAGGATCAGTTCGTCCACGACCTTAATGTTCGTGCGTACCCTCGGGAACCGCATTATCGGCGAGGCGCGGGATATGTCGGGCGACGGAGTGCCGAGTAGTCGGTCACCGGCAGCAAACGGGAAACTGGCAGTCTGGCCGGCGAGAACATGACTCCGATCCCGATTGCGCCCCCCAAGACTGGGCGGACGAGCCAAGCCGGCGGCGGTGCCCCTTTGTTTGGTACCTCGTGCAAAATGCATCCACCAAACTGGCGCGCGGTCTTCCGGTGCGGAGTTTGCAGTCGCGACAGCAACTTCTGCATCTTAGGTTCTTAAGCCCCGGGGTCGAGGACAAAAGAGACTTTCATTCACTGCCATGGAGGGCAGAGCAATGTTGACGAATAAGCACTTGCAGAATTTTGTGATTCACGCTACGGACGGCGAACTCGGATATGTGCACGAGCTCTATTTCGACGATGAGACATGGGCCATCCGGTACCTTACTGTAGACACCGGCGGCTGGCTTGGCGGCCGGCAGGTGCTGATCTCGCCATTCTCCATAATTCGTACTGACTGGGATGCCCGGCGACTGGATGTGGCGTTGACCAAAAAGCAGGTTGAGGATAGCCCCAATATCGACACACACCGGCCCGTCTCGCGGCAACACGAGGCCGCATACCTCGGGTATTACGGGTTTCCCTACTACTGGGGTGGCCCATTTCTATGGGGCACAGCGTACTACCCCACAGGGGTGGCTGTTTCGGAACCTGCTTCCGCGGAAAAGTTGGCGGACCGGATCGGCAGGGAATCGCCCGATTCGCATCTGCGTAGCACCGGGGCCGTGACGGGCTATCATATTGAAGCGACGGACGGCGAAATCGGGCATGTGGATGGATTTGTAGTGGACGATGAGACTTGGGGAATCCGCTACATGGAGGTGGCAACACGGAATTGGTTGCCCGGCAAGAAGGTCCTGGTTTCGCCCGAGTGGATTGAGCAGATAAGCTGGCTGGATTCAAGAGTCCGCGTCGGCCTCACCCGTGAAGCCATCAAGGGAGCTCCGGAGTACGACGAGTTCGGGCCGATCACCCGAGAATATGAAAATCGGCTCTACTTTCACTACGGCCGTCCGCCATATTGGCTGCAGCAAGACGCGGAACAAAGAGCTTCGTATTCGCTGACGGGTGTTTAGGCTGGAACGCGGGTGTTACTGCGAACCGCATGCTCATACTTCGGCACGCGCGGCGTTGGTTCCACGCAATCTCCTGTTCCTTTGAGCTGGACGCCGTAAGAAAGGGAAGCGGCGCCACGCGGGTTCGAACACTTCGCGCGGCATATTAGGAACCGGCCACAATTAGAGGCCGTATACCCCGGCCGTGTACTTGAAGAGGTCCAGCACGTGCTGAATAAACAGCGCGGTTGAGCAGGACAGCGCCAAGGCGGGAGGCCGGGCAGAATTTGAATGACAGCCAGCCGGGCCAGACCTTGGCGAGATTGCGATATAGCTCAGGAACCCGGCTGGGTTGGGTTCACAACCGGGATAGTGCACGATCCAAGAGTAGTGAGGGAGGTTCAGAATGGCAGAATGGCAATATCGAATTCATCGCATACCGCTTCTGCATGATGCAGAGCTCGACAATCAGATCGAAAAGACCCTTCAGGAGTATGGAACGAAGGGTTGGGAGTTAGTCCAGGTATTCCAGCGGCATACAGTCCCGGAGGATCCGATCTGCCGCCTGATTTTCAAGAGCGAGAAAACCCTGGACTGAAGTTCCAATGACAGGAATGCTACGAGCTTCCACAGAATCAACTTCCAATCCGCACATGTAATAACTCGTCAGACTTCGACGGGGAGGAGGAACGTGCAAATTCACGCGGTGATCGGCCCGGACAAGCGGCCTTGAAAGCGTCGCACACGACACGCCTGTTCGGTTGTAGGCGCAACGCACCGTTCCAACCGAACACACGCACGATCTGAAAACGTGGGGGCGCCTCGTTACGTTATCGCCACCTGTGCCGAACACCTCACCCGCAGGGCGTCCGGACGCGGCAAAGCTAGCTGAGGCCCTCGCTACCCTTACCCGATCGCCACCTTCACCGACACTTCCGTGCGCCCGTCAGTGGGCAGCGGCACAAGGTTGCCGTCGACGGTCTGCCCGTCCACGGTCAGCGCGACACCGTTCCCCGGCCCTCGCCGTTCGACCGCGATGCGGTAGGTGACTCCGCGGAATCGCCGCGTCGCTTGGAAGCCAGGCCAGCGCTCCGGGAGCACCGGTGCGATGCGCAGTCCGCCATGCTCCGGCCGCACGCCAAGGATCCACTGCGTGATGGCGTAGAAATTCCACGCCGCGGTGCCGGTGAGCCACGAATTCTTAGCCTCACCGTGGGTGGGCGCGTCGCGGCCGGCGATCATCTGCGCATACACGTACGGCTCGCAGCGATGCAGGTCGCCGAGCGGTTCGCGGGCCGACGGATTGATGCGCGAATAGTAGTCGTGAGCCTCGTCGCCGTTACCCGCCATGGCTTCGGCAATCATCACCCAGGGGTTGTTATGGCAGAAAATGCCGGCGTTTTCCTTGTACCCCGGCGGATAAGACGAGATCTCGCCCAGGTTGAGGTAGTAGCGCGAATACGCGGGCTGCTGCAAGATAATGCCGTGCGGAGTGGCCAGGTAGCGGCGCGTGGAATCGAGCGCCTTTTGCGCCATCCCGTCGCCAAGGCCGATGCCGGCGAGCACGCAGAAGCCCTGCGTCTCGATAAAGATCTTGCCCTCGGCGCACTCCTTCGATCCGATCTTGCTTCCCGAATCGTCGTACGCGCGCAGGAACCAATCGCCATCCCATCCGTGCTGCCGGACGGTCTGCTCCATGCGCCGGCCATCGGCCAGGTAGCCGTCGGCTTCCGCGTCTAGACCGCGGAGCCGGGCGATGTCCGCCAGTTCCTTCGACGCCAGCACGAACAGTCCGGCGATGAAGACCGATTCCGCCACTTTGCCTTCTTTGTTGGTAGTGGTCTGGAACGATTGGCCCGGTGTGTCGGAGAAGCAGTTGAGGTTGAGGCAGTCGTTCCAATCGGCGCGTCCGATCAGCGGCAGGCCGTGCGGACCGAGGCGCTCCAGGGTGTAGCGGAAGCTGCGCTGCAGGTGTTCGTAGAGCGGCTGCTCCGAGCCGGGCTGGTTATCGTAGGGCACCGGCTCGTCGAGAATGCTGGTGTCGCCGGTCTCCTTGAGATAGGCCGCGACTCCCACAATCAGCCAATGCGGATCGTCATTGAAATTGCCGCCGACGTCGTTGTTACCTTTCTTAGTAAGTGGCTGATATTGGTGATACGCCCCGCCGGTAGGGAGTTGCGTGGAGGCGAGATCGAGAATGCGCTCTCGTGCGCGGGCCGGGACCATCTGGACGAAGCCCAGCAGATCCTGGTTGGAATCGCGGAAGCCTAAGCCGCGCCCGATGCCCGACTCGTAGAACGACGCCGATCGCGACATATTAAAGGTGGCCATGCACTGGTAGGCATTCCACACGTTGACCATGCGATCGGTGTGAATATCGGGAGTGCGCACTTGCAGAATGCCCAGCAGGCCGTCCCAATATTCGCGCAGCCTGGCGAACGCGGCGTCCACCGCGACTGCGTCGAGATAGCGCGCAATCACCGGTCTCACGGTCTTCTTATTGACCGTCTGCGATTCCGGTGGGTCGAATTTCTCGGCCACGGGATTTTCGTGATAGCCCAATACGAAGAGCACCTGCCGCGTCTCACCCGGCGCGAGGACCATCCGCACCTGGTGCGCGCCGATGGGCGACCAGCCGTGCGCCACCGAGTTCGACAGGGTGCCGCGCTCCACCGCAGCGGGCTTGTCCCAACCGCGATAGGGCCCCAGGAACGCTTCGCGCTGCGTTTCGAAGCCGGCAGTCTCGGCCGAACAGGCGAACCACGCGAAATGGTCGCGCCGTTCGCGATATTCGGTCTTGTGATAGATCACGCCATCTTCGATTTCCACTTCGCCGATGCTGAAATTGCGCTGGAAGTTCGTGGCATCGTCCTGCGCATCCCAGAGACAGAATTCCACGCTGCCGAATACCGAGAGGGCGGCCGGGGTGAGCCGATCGTTGGTGACCGATAGCTGCCAGATTTCCAGCTTCTCGTCGAGTGGAACGAAATACCGCGTGCTGGCGGCGATGCCCTGATATTTCGAGCCGATGGTGGTGTAACCCATCCCGTGCCGGCAGGTATACTGCTCGGCGTTATGGCGCGTAGGCTGCCACGAAGGCGACCAGAATTCGCCGCTGGTTTCGTCGCGCAGGTAGATGTAGCGCCCGCCGAAATCGAAGGGCACGTTGTTGTAGCGTCCGCGCGAAATGCGGCGCAACCGTGCGTCGCGGTAAAAGGAGTAGCCGCCGGCCGTATTGGATATGATGCCGAAATATTCCTGGCAGCCCAGATAGTTGATCCATGGCAGGGGAGTATCTGGCCGGGTAATTACGTACTCTCGATTTACGTCGTCGAAGTGACCATATTGCATATTATTTTTCCAGGCGTTCCATCATTTCAAAGCAGACGCGGCTGTTGTGATACGGGCATTTCCACGGACCCACCAGGCAGGCATCGGAATCTTCGTGCTCCTGGAAAGGCGTGCCATTCGGCTTCAGTTTGGCGTGCCATTCGCCGTGGACGCGATCGACCACTTTCCGCTCGATAAACTCCCAGGCGCGGTACGATAAGTCGCGGAATCGCTCCTCGCCGGTGAGCTGATAGGCGTTATAAAAGCCCACTACCGCTTCCGCCTGCGCCCACCAGTGCTTATTCGGGTCGATGAAGACGCCCGCGGAGTTGGCCTCATAGAAGATGCTGCCATCTTTGTCGACGGCCTCTTTAGCGACGGCTTCGGCCATCCGGACGGCCAGTTTGCGTGCGCGGTCAAGCAGGGCGGGGTCGCCCACCACTTCGGCGGCTTCCACAAGCAGCCAGCTACCCTCGATGTCGTGACCGTAGGAGATGTGATCGGTAAGCGAGTTCCACTGGTTGTCGAAGAACATGCGGAAGTGGGCCGTGCGTTCGTCGACGATGTGGTCCATGGTCACTTCCAGCAGCTCTTTCTGGCGGGCCAGCAATCCCGGATCGCGCCACACGCGCAGCAGATTGGTGTAGGCCTCCAGGATGTGCAGGTGTGTGTTCATCGATTTGGGGCAGTTCAGGTCCTTCTCGCTCAGTCGCAGATCTGCAAGAGTGCCCCAATCTCGCGCGCACGCCTCGAAGTACCCTTTGTGGACGGGGTCAGCGCTGTGCGCTTCGATGAAGCCGTAAAGTTGCTTGGCGCGTTCCAGGCTTTCGACATTGCCGGTGGCGCGGAAGTACTCGGCCATACCGTAGATGGCGAAGGCTTGCCCGTAGATCTGCTTGCGATCGGAAATCGCGTTGCCCAGGTAATCCACCATCCAGTAAATGCCGCCATGCTCGGCGTCCCAGAACTTATCGACGATGTAAGTCCATGCCCGGTCGGCCATATCGCGATAAGTCGGGTCGATGAGTCGGCAAGCCGCCGCATAAGTCCATAAGATACGCGCGTTGAGGACCGCCGCACGCGGCGCCTGCACGTCGATCTTCAGATCGCAAGCGATCTTGCCGTAGAAACCGCCATGCTCCCGGTCGACTGCGTACCGCGCCCAGAAGGGCAGGATGTCCTCAGCGACTTCCTTTTTCAAGCGGGTGGCCCATTCAGTCTTGCTGACGGTCGCGGTCATTGCGTCACACCGCCTGGCAGCCGCAGGTTCCGCTCGATGAGAGCGATTCGCTGCTGGACGCACGCGGCGCTGCGCAGCGGGTCAGGAGGAGTGTTGATTACGTAGTCCAGCAGACGGTCGACGGTGGTCTCGGCAACGTTGGTGCGGGTGTCGGAAGCGCCGTAGTAGATCAGAATCTGCTCGCCCCGCTGCACCCATCCGTTGGAGAAGGCCACGTTCGATACGTCGCCGATGCGCTCCTCGCCTTCGGGCGCCAGAAAATACCCGCCGGGCTTGGCGATCACTTCCCAGGGCTGGTCCAACTCGCACAGGAAGCAATACAGCACGTAGCGCAATCCGGCCGCAGTGTTGCGCACCCCATGTGCCAGGTGCAGCCAGCCTTTTGCGGTCTTGATGGGCGCCGGTCCCAGACCGTTCTTCACTTCGTTGATGGTGTGGTATTCGCGGCGGTCCATGATGGTCTCATCTTCGATCACCGCGTGCTCCATGTTGGCCGCCAGCCCCCAACCGATTCCGCCGCCCCGCCCGGCCTCGATGAAGCTGTCTTGCGGCCGCGTGTAGAAAGCATACTTGCCGTCGACGAACTCGGCGTGGAGGACGCAATTGCGCTGTTGCGCCGACGGAGTCCGCAGGTCGTCGAGGCGCTCCCACTTTTTCAGATCGTGCGTGCGCGCGATGCCGCACTGCGCGACTGCCGACGACAAGTCGCCGGGCGCCGCCGCCGGATCTTTTCGTTCGGCGCAGAACAGGCCGTAGATCCAACCGTCCTGGTGGGCGGTCAAGCGCATGTCGTACACGTTGGTTTCGGGCTCGGCCGTCTCAGGCATCACCGCGGGGTAGTCCCAGAAGCGGAATCCGTCGATTCCGTTAGTGCTCTCCGCCACGGCGAGGAACGACTTGCGGTCTGCGCCCTCCACTCGCGCCATCAGCACCACGTTGCCGTTCCACTCCATGGCGCCGACGTTAAACGCGGCGTTGATGCCCAGCCTTTCCATGAAGAAGGGATTGGTGCCGGGGTCGAGGTCGTAGCGCCAGAATAGTGGCGTGTGGGCCGCCGTCAGCACGGGGTACCGGTAGCGGCGGAACCATCCGTTGGACTCGTGCAAGGGCTCATTGGGGCGCTGGATCAGCGCGTTATGCTCCGCGAACAGGCGTTCCCGGCCGGCGTTTAGAACGACATTACTCATCGGACTCCTGGGCGATCTGCCCACACGATTGTAACTCCCTCCACTGCAGTTTCGGAGCCGGATGTCGCGCTCGGGGTGTTTCTGGTGGTGGCCCGCAGACTATTGAACCGCCGGCGCGGCAGGTGTTTTCGGAAATTGCTCCAAACCTCTCGGAGATTCGCGTTTTCAGCGTTGAAGGATAGGTGGATCGCATGTTGAATCAGCGAAGAATGGGGTGCTCCCCGCCTGGCGGCAATAAGAAGAATCTCGCCGCGAGTGGAACGAGATGTACGGTGCTGGCCGATGCGCGCATACGCAGCGCGTGTGGCCTGTGGCGCGTGGTAGCCCTGGCAGAAATACCAATCTCACGGAGGCATGAAATGGATCGCCGGGAGCGCGCCATTTCGGAAAGGTCGAGATTCGGCCAAGCAACTCGGAGCCCGGCCGACGTTCAAAGTCCACGGGCACAAGCCGCCGCCATCGGAGCGCGAACAGGGCCTTTGCGCGGCGGTCTGCCACATTTCGAGGCGTGGCATACGGGAACATCCCTGTCGCGCGTGCGGTCGCCGCGCGCCATCCGAGGCAGCACACACCGGCATGCCGCAGAAAGCCTCAGACTACTTCTGCGTACCGCTCTGCACAGACTGCCACACGCGCGGCCCGTTGGCGTACCACCGCATCGGCAAGCGCGCCTTCTTGCGCGTGCCTGGCGTGCGCCTCGCGAGCGTGGCGGGCGCGCGCGGCGGCGTGAGGATTTCCGTTGACGCTTAGCGCTTATCGCTATACACTATAAATGTGATTCGCTCCTTTCGAGACGCTGAAGCGGAAAAGCTCTTTCACGATCAGTTCTCGAAAAAGCATCAGGCCATCGAGCGCACAGTGCGGCGCAAACTGACCATGCTCGATGAAGCCGAGTCCCTGAAAGACCTAGCCGTACTGCCAGGCACCCGCCTGGAAGCCCTGAGCGGTGACCGGAGCGGCCAATACTCGATCCGCATCAACGATCGGTTCCGCATCTGCTTTACCTGGGACGATGGGAATGCGGATAACGTCGAGATCGTGGACTACCACTAAGAGCCAAGGTAACTTCATATGACCAAGAAACTAACGCCGATCCATCCTGGAGAGATCATCCGGGAAGAAGTCCTGACGCCGCTCGATATGAGCGTAAACCAGCTCGCGAAACACCTCGCCGTAGACGCGGCCCGCCTGAATGAAATCGTGCGCGGGCGACGCGGCGTCACGGCAGATACCGCGCTGCGCCTCGCACGCTACCTCGGCACATCCGCGGAGTTCTGGCTGAAGCTCCAGGTCCATTACGATCTGCGGATGGCCCGCCTGGCGAAGGCCGCACAAATCGAGCGCGCCGTGCAGCCCAGACCTGAAGCGGCGGCTTAACCCACCCCGGCTGGCGCATCGCTGCGAATAGCGATTGAGTGCACCGCGATCGCTTCGAGACCGAGATCCAAGCCCAGGTATCTACGATGCGCGCGGCCTAGACCAGCGGATCATTCGTACTCCCGCTCTGCGCGGACTGCCACACGCGCGGCCCGCTGGCGTACCACCGCATCGGCAAGTGCGCCTTCAAGCTCCTGCACGGTGTGTGCCTTGCGAGCTTCGCGGCAGTCAAATTCGGCTAAGCAGCTATTAATATCCGATATGATAGCTCCCGGCTGGATCGCCGGCACGCGGAATATTTCGGAGTTTCGTGCCTGCTTCGATGTATCATGAACTGTAAATCGACGTTTGACGGAGGTTGCCATGGGCATTCCAATCAAGGCCCCGCGCCGAAGCTTCTTGCAAGTTGCCGGGGGCGTGCTTCTGCTGAAGCCGGAGACCGTATTCGGATCGCAGGCCAATTCCAGTGTGGAGGTGGGCCTGGTGGGCTGCGGAAGCCGCGGAAACTGGATCGCGCCGTTCTTTCCCGACCATGCGGGCGCCCGGGTAGTGGCCGTAGCGGACGTCATCAAGAGCAAACTCGATGCCACCCGCCAGGAACTCAAGGTGGACCCGGGCCGGGCGTATTGGGGGCCGGAGGCTTACCGGGAGCTGGCGGAATCGAAGCTCGATGCGGTGGTGGTCGAGACTCCACCTTACTACCATCCCGCGCACGCCGCCGCGGCCGTGGATGCCGGCCGGCACGTATTCTGCGCCAAGCCCGTCGCGGTGGACGTTCCGGACAGCCAGAGCTTTCTGGCGAGCGGGCGCCAGGCGCAGACGAAGGGCTTGAGCTTCTGGGTGGATTTCCAGAGCCGCGCCCGCCCCGTGTTTCAGGAAGCCGTTGCCCGCATGCGGCGGGGAGACATTGGGAAGATCGCCATGGCCCAGGTCTACTACTACGCCAACCGTCCTTGGGAAGACCGCTCCACCGCAGATATGGAGCCGGGCCTGAAACGGATGGTCAACTGGCTGAGCGACCGTGTGCTCAGCGGGGACATCATCGTGGAGCAGAATGTCCATGTTTTGGATATGGCGAACTGGTACCTCGGGGCACACCCGTTGAAGGCCACGGGCGCCGGCGGGCGGACGAGTTGGGCGGGAACGAAGAGCGACAAAGGCGATGCCTGGGACCACTTCGCTGTTACCTTCTGGTACCCCGATGACGTCCACGTTAGCTTCAGTTCGCATCAACTCACCGGCAGATACTCCGATTTGTGCGTCCGCTGCTTCGGACTGAAAGGCTGCGCCGACACCCATTACGGCGGACTGGTGCGCATCAATTACGACGAACTCGATGGCGCCTGGACCGGTACGCAGAAAGACGATACCTTCACCGGCGGATGCATCGCCAACGTGCAGAACTTCGTCGAGAGCATCAGGACTGGGAAGGCGATCAACAATGCGGCCGCGGCGGTGGAGAGCAATCTCACTGGCATCTTGGGCCGCACGGCGGCTTACCAAGGGGGCGTGGTGACATGGGACGAAATGATGTCCTCCCACGAGAAGTGGCAGGCCAGTTTGAAACTGAAGTGGTAAGGGAGGCCTGAATGGGAGCTATCACGCGCCGCAGACTAGTCCAATCGATGACGCTTGCCGGATTGGGCTGGCAGCTCAAGGGTGGGACCGGCGGCAAGTTGACGATCGGCGTCACCGATTGGAATCTGAAGCTCGCAGCCAACCCGGAAGCGTTACCTCTGGCGAAGCGAATCGGTTTCGACGGCGTCCAGGTTTCGTTCGGCCGGCGTATTGTCGACGGCAAAATGCCGCTGGACGATCCGCGGATCGTCGCCAACTACTTGCGCGTGGCCCACGAGCAGCAGATTCCGATCGATGGAACCTGCGTCGACCGGCTTCACGATAATGGGCTGAAGAGCGACAAACTGGCGACCGAGTGGGTGCTTGACGCCATCCGGCTCACCGGCGCGTTGCACGCACGCGTGCTGCTTCTGCCGTTCTTTGGAAAATGGGCCATTGAAAACGCGGACGAACGGAACACCGTCGGCGATGCCCTCCGCGAAATCGCGCCGGAAGCCGAAAAGGCCGGGGTGATCCTCGGCTTAGAGGATATGCTCTCCGCCGAAGACAACGTGCGCATCATGGACCGCGCCAAGTCGAAAAATGTGTCGGTGTACTACGACGTCGGCAACTCGACACAGGCCGGCTTCGACGTCGTGAAAGAGATTCGCTGGCTGGGCAAGGACCGCATCTGTCAATTTCACTTTAAGGACAATCCTCACTACCTGGGGGAAGGTGGCATTCCGTTCTCGCGAGTGATGGAAGCCATCCGCGATATCGGCTTCAGCGGCGCCGCGAACCTCGAGACTGACACCCAGCCGGGTTCTTCCGTGGAAGCGGATATGCGGAAGAATCTGGCCTATATTCGCCAATTGAGCGCTTGACCGCGCCGACAAATACCCATGTTCGCCCCGGGTTAATTCTGCGGTATCCGCTTGACTCAGGTTGGCCCTGGAAGGCAACTATGCCTGGCGCAAACAAGGTGCGCCGCACAGAAAATGTTGCGGCCACCAGAGTGAAGGGGTCTCCCATTTTGCGTTGTTCAAACGCCGCGACCCGTTCCAACTCCCAGAGTCGCCCGCCAGGCGTGATCGTCGCGGAGTCTCCGAACTCCTGATGTCGTGGAAATTGAGGTGAGCCGAGCAGCGGCGACATGCGTGCTTCGTGTGTTTTGCCTGCAGGCGGCCTTTCAGGCCGCCGGGCGGGCTGGAAAGCCCGCCTGCAGCCAGGATTGGCTGCCACACAACAGCGTTGCGGCCCAACTCAGTTTCCCCGACCGCCAAATTTGCAGGGG
>Ga0182030_10019546_pt1 | contig 12870 bp, 8 predicted proteins | sample 812S3MmetaG_FD_121299 | JGI IMG/M metagenome (GOLD analysis project Ga0182030, IMG submission 121299) | Permafrost microbial communities from Stordalen Mire, Sweden - 812S3M metaG (Illumina Assembly) | ecosystem: Environmental > Terrestrial > Soil > Wetlands > Permafrost | place: Sweden... | reverse complement strand
CCCGGTTAATCATGGCAGCCGCCAAACACACTAATACGGCAGTCATTTTGGCTGGTCATGTTACTAAGGAAGGCAGTATTGCCGGACCAAAAGTGCTGGAGCATGTGGTTGATGTTGTGCTGCAGTTGGAGGGCGATACTTATGGCGGCTATAAAATATTACGTTCCAGCAAGAACCGTTACGGTTCCACGACCGAAGCCAGCATGTTTGAAATGGCAGACGATGGCCTTCGGGTTATTGCTAATCCGTCAGCGGCTTTGCTGGCAGAAAGACAAATCAGTGATGGCTCAATTGTACTGGCGACCCTGGAGGGGAGCCGTCCATTGCTAGTTGAGGTACAGGCGTTAGTTAATCGGACTTCATTCGGCTATCCTAAAAGGACCGCCAGCGGTATTGACCAAAACCGGGTTAATCTTTTAACAGCCGTATTAGAGAAAAGAACCAAGTTGCAGCTAAGTGATAAAGACATATATTTGAATATTGTCGGCGGCATTCACTTAAACGATCCGGCAGCTGACTTAGCAGTCTGCATGGCAATCGGCTCGGCCGCCAAGGGATTCAGCCTTCAGTCAAATGCTGTTGTTTTTGGTGAAGTGGGTTTATCGGGCGAGATCCGGCATGTCCCGTTCATTGAAAAGCGAATCCGTGAAGCCAAAAAGATGGGCTTTAGTGTCGCGATCGGACCGCGGCCAACCGGCTCCACGAAGATAGCTGGTCTTACTCCAGTGACTGATGTTCGGACGGCACTCAACAAGTTTCTAATTAAGCATTAAATATAAAGGAATAAAGTATGGCAATCATAGAAATAATATTATTAATTATCATTATCTGGTTGATTCTGAAAGACCAACCCGGCAAAACCAACAAATTAAATGGTCATTTCCTAAATTCAAAACATAAAATACTATTAGACAGCTGTGCGTTGATTGATGGCAGAATAGTCAATGTCGTGCAGGCCGGTTTTCTGCAGGGCGAATTAATTGTCCCGCAATTTATTCTTAATGAGCTACAGCTTTTAGCTGACGGTCAGGATTCACATAAGCGTGAGCGGGCCCGCTTCGGACTTGATGTTATTCATGAGTTGCAGACTACCAAGCAAGTTACGCTTTCAATCGACCGCAATTCATTCCCGGCCGTTTCAGCGACAGATGACAAGCTTATTTCCGCTGCCAAGAAGCTAGGCGCCAGTTTGTACACGACTGACTATAACTTAAGTAAAGTGGCCATAGCTGAGAATATTACGGTACTGAATATCAATGAGCTGGCTCAACAACTACGACCCGTCAATTTACCGGGTGAGCAGATAGAAATTAAAATTATCCAAAAAGGTAGCAACCAAGATCAAGGAGTAGGTTATCTGGAAGACGGCACGATGATTGTAGTGGACGGCGCGGCCAGGTATATTGGCCAGCAGATGATAGTCCATGTTGATAGAATGCACCAGACCGTGGCCGGTAAAATGGCCTTCGCCCATGCTGTTAGCAAACCCGATGGCAAACCGTTGTCCGGAGTAGCGGAAAAAGGGCCCAGAACGTCTTCGAATCATGACACATCGCAAAATCACCATTCCAAGCCGTCATTGCAAAACCGAATGCGTCGCTAATTAATCAGTTAAAGAGTTTATTCTCCAGTTGTCGTTGTGGCCGGAATCTGGGCTGTTACCGTCTGAGTGCTAGTGCTATCATAGAGCACGCTGTCGATAACTTGAGCGCTGAAAGTTACAGAGCCGCTGCTGGTCGGAGTATAGGGGAAAGAAATTGTGCAATTATTAGGCGGCGCAGTACTGGAGCAATCGTTAGCGGCGGCTGTGTCGATATCAAATGATTGGACAGTTTGTCCGTTGACCATAAAGTTAACGGTCCCCGGAAATTGCGGGTAATTCGGATCGCTTAAAGCATGCGTACCCTGGCTGACAGTTATGGTAATTGTGCAGCTAGCGGTGCAGCTATTGTTATTATTAGGCGGCGTATTATCGGTTACAGTGAGCGTGATTGACGGCGGGCTGTCACTGCAATTATGGACATTATCAGTACCCTGTATCGTTGCCGTGCTGCTTTTTTGATTCAACGGCCAAAATATGTCTGCCGAGAAAGCGTTATCATTGGCACCAGCATTCGTTTGTTTAGCTAAAGCTGGTGTACAGCTGGTTGCTATCAGTCCAGAAACCTTATCAACCGTTTCGCTAGTAGATTGCTGCTTATTATTGTTAACATACCACGAAGGGAATAAGTCGGTGCTTGGACCGGGCTCAACATCCCCGTAATGTATGTGTGTTGTTTGTACGTAAGCCGGTAATACTTTAACGTCACTCGGCTGCGTCCAGTTAACAGGTGTCATGTGTAGGTCAGTCAACGCTCCTTCCATCCAATTTCTGGTTAGTGGCTCAGTCATGTCTTCCATGTGTCCGGTAGTCATGGCAACATTACGTGTGTGGTAGCCGACCCAGCTGGCAACCGCGTATTGTGTCGACCAAGCAGTCATTAGACCGTCAAAATTATCATTAGTCGTGCCGGTTTTAACGGCAATGTCCCAGCCGTCATAGTGCTGAAATTTTTGAGCGACCGGGAGATAAGAAGCATTAGGATCGCTCAATATGTTATCAATTATGTAGGCGGCATCGGGACGTACAACTTGGGTAGACTGCGGCTGGGTCCAGTTCCAAACGGTATTACCGCCGGAATCGGTTATTTTAAGAACGAACGTTGTCGGTATGGCGGCACCCAAACGGGCCAAAGATGCATCGCCGTTAACGTGTTGATCAAGATAAAGATATGCTCCATCACCGAATGCCGAAGAAGCGTAACACTGCGTTGGAGCCGTTAGGGTAACATTCGAATAGCACTGGTAGGCATTGGGGGCAGCCATTAAAGCGTCAGCAGTTGAAATGACTTTGTTTATAGACGGAACACAGGCCGATACCACGTCTTGGGCACATTGGGAATTGGGTATGACTGAAAGCATGGCTTTGGCGGCTGGTACGTTGCGTGAACCGGCCAGCGCATAACGAATTGATTCCGCACCGGGATAGAGAAAATCATAGTCCTCTAGGCAGTTACCGGTACCCTTGGGTGGCGGTAAGCTATGGTCGGTACATGGATATCCAGGCAGTGGTTCTTGGATATCATAAAGAACTGATCCGGCACCGGTATTGGTAGTGTCATTTACTAAACTGACATAGTCGTAGGGTTTAAAGCTTGATCCCGGGGGAATTTTTGTCTCAGCGTAATTTATTTGTCCGTAGCTCGGGTTGTTGAAATCAACGCCGCCGACCAGCGCCACCATCTGACCCGTTTGGATGTCCTCGGCGGCCATGGCTTCTTCATCTCCTTGATATCGTTCAACATTTGGTAAATTCTTTTGGACAAGTTCGTTAGCAAGGTTTTGGAGAGTCACATTCATTGTTGTGATAACTTTCCAGCCGCCCCGATTGACCGTTGAAGCGCCGAATTTATTTTCCAGCCATTGCTTGGCCGACAAGACAAAATAAGGATCTTGAATACCGGAATACTTATTCTGGAGCGGTTTAATCTCAGACATAATATTAATGTTATCGGCGGTTTTTGCCTGGGCTTGGGTTATATAACCTTGTTTTACCATGAGACCCAGAATGTATTGCTGCCTGGAAATTACTCCGGATTCATCAAATAAATCTTCACTTGCGGCTGAATTATATTGCGGGCTGCTGTAGGGTGAGTAAACGCCCGGAGCTTGCGGAATGGCTGCCAAAAACGCCGATTGGGCCAGAGTCAACTGGCTAGCATCAACGCCGAAATAATCATTAGCCGCTGCTTCAATCCCGTAATCAACGCCTCCATATGGTGCCACATTAAGATAACCGGTCAGGATATCAGCTTTGGAGTATTGCCTGGATAAATCAACCGCTAATATAATTTCTTTGACTTTTGTCGCTAAACCGCGGTTGCCATTCCAGTTTTCGTTTAGCTTCACGACTTGCTCAGTGATAGTAGATGCTCCCTGCAAACTGCCGCCGCCGCCGAATATGTCATGCATACCGGCCCTAATAATTCCGGTGATGCTAAAACCGCCTTCATGGTAGAAGTTTTTGTCTTCAATTGCTACGGTGGCATCCTTCATATAAGGCGCAACTTGGTTGCCGTTTATCGCTACACGCTTGACGGCATTATAATCTTGCCAGAGGACGACGGTACCGGTTCGGTCATAATAGGTAATACTGCCGCCTAGTTGGCTGCCGGAGATATTCGTCAGTTGCGGCAAATCTTTGCGGAAATAAGCGAATAAGCCGACCAGAACTATAAAGATTACGACAATGCCGATACCCAGTACTTTTAACCCCATAATGAAACCATCGCGGCTAAACCAATAAGCCGCCAAGTGCTTGGGATGTAACCGGTAAATAATGCGCTTAATCCTTGATTTAGGGAGCGTTGCTAGGCGACGAGCCCGTCTGATATAGCGATTATCTTTACGGCTGCGGATGCGGTCCGTCAGCGAGCGGTTGATCTTTAACGTAGTGCCTTTCCGAGTAGTAAAGGTGTTGGCTGACTTGCGACTACGTTTCCCACCGCGTTTGTTAGAATCACTCATTATTATTTTAGTCTCTCCATTTTGTCTCAGCCCTGTCTGATAACGGTTATTATAGCAAACAAAATCCTAAATCGCGACGGTAACTTATATACTAAATCGGTACTTTTTATAATAAAGCACAGGAGATATTAAGCTCTCGTAACAGTTGAGTGTAACTACCTTGGCAGATCAATAAAACTTGCAAGATTCGCTATACTTACTTAAAGAAATGAGATTAACGAGTTTGATAGACGAACTGGATGGAATCGGGCCGGAACTGGCTAAACGGTTTACTATTCTTGGCGTAAAAACAATTGCTGATTTAATCAATTTTTTCCCAAGACGTTATGAAGATTACTCGGATATTACTTCGATCGAGCGTATAAAACCAGGACCGGTTACGATTCAGGCCCAGATAAAACAGGCCAAGGGCCGATATGTCCGCCGGGGTATGCATATTACTGAAGCTGTCGCCAGCGATAAAAGCGGCAGCGTACGTTTAATCTGGTTTAACCAACCTTACCGAGCGGCGGCTTTGCGGAGCAAGACCGATTATTTTATATCCGGTGATTTCGCTTTGAGTCACCAGCGACTGAGCATTATCAATCCCAGTATTGAGCTGGTCAGCGCTTTTCCGCTTAACACTGCCCGGATTGTACCGATTTATCGGGAGACTAAGGGCTTGCGTTCTTACCTTATCAGACGCTGCATCAGCAAGATCATCAAGCTCATTGACGAATTCCCCGAAACCCTGCCCGAATGGTTGTTAAAGCAAGAGCAGCTAATGTCTAGATCAGAGGCCTATAAAATGATGCACTTTCCGCTAAGTTCTGACAATCTGGTTCTAGCACAGCGCCGGTTAGGTTTTGAAGAGGTTTTTGAGCTTAGTTTGGCCAGTTTGTTAAATAAGCAAGAGGTGCAGTCCGAAGTTTCTTTAGCGATCAAGTTTAATGTAGCTTTAGCTAGGGAATTTGTCAGTCATTTACCCTTTAAACTAACGGATGATCAGCGGGCGGTAATTTGGCGTATCTATCAGGATGTTGGTCGGAAATATCCCATGAACCGGTTAGTTGAAGGCGACGTGGGATCGGGAAAAACTGTCGTAGCCGTCATGGGCTCATTAATGGTATTGCGGCAAGGTTACCAAGTAGCCTTTATGGCACCAACCGAGTTACTTGCTTTGCAGCATGCTGAGACTATCTACCAGATGTTACAACCACTCCATCAGGAAAACTTATTAACCGTACTGGTTGGCAGTATGAGCAAAGACCAGAAAAATAAAGCTCACCAAGCCATATCATCTGGCCAGGCACGTTTTATTATCGGCACCCATGCTTTGATCCAAGAAGACGTAACAATGCGGAAATTGGCTTTTGTCATTATCGATGAGCAACATCGTTTCGGAGTTGAGCAACGTAAAACGCTGATGGCCAAAGCCGGTCACATGCCTCACGTGCTTAGTTTGACTGCCACACCGATTCCTCGCACTCTGGCGCTGACTTTATATGGCGAACTTGACGTTTCGCTTTTAAAAGATAAACCGCCTGGCCGCAAACCGGTTATAACCAAAATAATTTCACCCAATTCACTATCGCAACTATATAAAAAAATTGATCAGGAACTTGGAGCCGGCCGGCAAATGTTTGTGGTCTGCCCGATCATTACTGATTCGACGGTCATAAAAGTTGATTCGGTAGAAAAAATATATGAACAGTTTTCAAAAAAGGACTTTAAACACCGGCGGGTCGGGCTGCTGCACGGAAAAATGCGCTCAGACGAGAAAAATAGGGTAATGGAAGCCTTTGTTAACAAGAAGTTGGACATTCTGGTGGCGACGACAGTCATCGAAGTGGGAATAGATGTAGCTAATGCTACTATTATGCTGATCGAATCCGCTGACCGGTTTGGTCTGGCCCAAATCCATCAATTGCGCGGCCGGGTTGGCAGGGGCCAACACCAAGGATATTGTTACCTGATAATGTCAACCAGCAATCTCCCGCCCAAGCGGATACAGATATTAGAAAGCTCCAATGATGGTTTTGAACTGGCCGATCTTGATTTAACCTTCAGGGGACCCGGGGCGCTCTACGGCAGCTTGCAACATGGGGCTTTGGATCTGAGGATTGCTAAGCTTGACGATATGAAACTAATCCGTTCAGCCCGGAGCGCGGCAGAGCAATTCATTGATAAACATGAAGATTTGCTACAATATAAAGAGTTAAGTAATAAAGTAACAGCTTTGCGCGCTGTCACAAATCTGAATTAGGATAGGTATGTATTCAGGCACAACGCTAACTAAATTTTCAGGTCGGATACTAGGCGCTCATCAAAAAATTGACCGGGTTGCCCGTCAGCAGCTTTCGCAGATTTTACCCCAACGTGACAATTTTCCGACCACCAAACAGATACTACATTTTGAAGGTAAGAACGGTCCTGACGCTATTAAAAGAAAAAGCCCAGCCCACGATGAGCCGTGGCACTATTACAGTCCGTTTGATTCAAAAGACGCGCCAATACTTGGTTTAATTTGTGATCACTACAACTCTTTAATTGACTGCCTAAAACATAATGACCAGGAAAAAGCTGCTTTTGAGGCAGCCTGGTTAGCGCATGCTCTGGTTGACGGTTTAACGCCGGCCCACCACTATCCATATGAGGAGAAATTAGTGGAGTTAAGGGGAGGCAGCAGCATTGATACGAGAACGTCATTCCGCGAGAAAGTAATCATGCACGGCAAAAACCGTCGCAAAAAACTGAGTAATAACTGGAAAATGTGGGGAGCCAGGGGGCTGTTAACAACACACTGGTGGTTTGAACTCGGGGTATCAACCATCATCTTGCCTCTGCATTTTAAAAACGCCGTGCCGACCGACGCAGATGTTGAAAAGATACGCAACATCGGTGTCATAGAATGGTTTAAACAATCAGCTCAAGATATAGCAACTCTTAAAATTTATGATATATATTACCGGCGGGGCTGGACAACTCAACTTGCCCAGCAAGTCCGTCAACAGTTAGCGCCGATAATCGTAAAAACAGTTACCTTGACATGGTATATGGCCATGGTTGACAGAAAATATGCCAAACCCTGAGTTGAGAATTATTGCTGGGAAATTAAAAAACCAGAAATACTTTTCTCCCAATACGCTGGTGACACACCCGATGGGTGAAAGATTAAAAGGTGCTCTATTTAATACGCTTGGAGATATCGAAGGGCTAAGCATACTGGATGCTTTTTCGGGCAGCGGCGGGATAGGTCTGGAAGCGGCTAGCCGCGGAGCCGGCAGCGTAACGCTTATTGAATCAGCCCCGATGGCCCAAAAAGCTATTGCTGATAATATCCGGAAGCTAAAACTTGATGACCGAGCTCACTTACTGCGAATGAGCGTCCAAGCCTGGTTGAAAACTCTGTCTGGCTTGAAATTTAATATTATTATTGCCGATCCGCCGTATGATAACCTACAAACCCCGTTAATAATCGGCCTGATTGATTTTGCCGAGCCCGGTGGCATATTTGTGCTGTCATTGCCGGCGATTGCCCAAGTGCCCGATCTCCCCGGTTTGGAAACGGTAGCTGACAAAAACTATGGTAATAGCCGGCTGATTTTTTACAGAAAATCTTTAGCTTTATAAATTTGCTCTGGTATATATTAATAGGTAGTTAGTTGTAGGGTTAAATTTATTTACTAGCTGTATAATTTTATATGCGGGGATGTGGTGAAATGGTAGACACGCATGCTTTAGGAGCATGTGCCTAACGGCATGAAGGTTCAAGTCCTTTCATCCCCACCAAAACAGATACAATAGACTTCAAAAAACATAAGCAGAATGGTCTTTAGTTGTGCTATCATTACGTAGAGTACAAGATGAAAAGAGAGAAGTATGAGTAAAATTGGGCATTACTTGCAAGAACACTTGACCGGTGAAGTTGTCACCTCGGCTGAAGCCCGACGTTATTTCTCTACAGACGGCAGTATTTTTACGGTCGCTCCAGCTTTGATAGTTTATCCAAGGAATGAAAATGATGTCCGCAAAACAGCCCGTTTTACATGGCAGCTAGCGGAACGGGGCAGAATAATCCCGATCACCGCCAGGGGAAGCGGCACGGACTTAAGCGGTGCGGCCATAGGTACGGGTATTGTTTTAGTTTTTCCGGCGCATATGAATAAGATCATAGAATTTGATAGTAAAGACGGCCATGTGGTTGTCGATCCCGGAATTAATTTTGGTAAATTACAGCAAACATTAATGACGCACGGGCGATTTCTGCCATCATATCCAGCATCTATGGAATATTCTACTGTCGGCGGCGCGGTTGCTAATAACGGCGGCGGCGAAAAATCGTATAAATATGGGACAACTGGGGCATTTGTTAAAAAATTAAGAGTCGTTCTGGCCAATGGAGAAGTAATCGAGACCGGCCGTTTAGGCAAACACGAGCTTAATAAAAAGCTTGGTTTGGCAACGTTTGAGGGCGAGATTTATCGGGCAATTGACACATTACTTGAAGAACAACATCAAACTGTCGAGCAATTACGTATCGGTGTTTCAAAAAATGTCGCCGGCTATAACTTGGGAGCCGTTAAGACGAAATCCGGGTTTGATTTGACGCCGTTATTTATAGGCTCGCAAGGCACCCTTGGAGTCATTACGGAAATCGATTTGTCAACAGAGCTTCATAACCCTTCGACGACTATGCTTGTTGGTATGTTTGATGATATTAACAAGGCACACCAGGCTATTACTGAATTGCAAGCGTTGGCTTACTCGCCGTCATTTATCGAGATGATTGACGAGAACCTGTTAACTTTAGTCGATCAAATTAACCCGAACTTATTAAAAGAAATTGTCAAGAAACCGTTCCCCAAGGTTGTCCTGTTTGTCGAGTTTGATAACCCGCAGGACCGGATTCAAAACCGGATGACAAAACGGGCGACTAAAATTTTACAAAAGCATGGGACAAGCCACCGCTTAGCCAAGGACCATATCCAGCAATCACAACTCTGGAAACTTAGGCAAGCCGTTTCGATAGTGTTATTACACAGTGATGGCAATATCCGGGCAATTCCGGTTATTGAAGACGGTATTGTTCCGGTTAGAGAATATGCAGCATTTCTGACCGGTATATATGAAATGTTAGAACGCAACCATGTTGACGCGGCAGTTTGGGGGCATGCTGGCGACGCCAACTTGCATATGCAGCCGTTATTAGACCTAAGTCAGGTCGGTGACAGGCAAAAGGTTTTCCGTTTAATGGAAGAATATTATGACTTGATAGTAAAACTTGGTGGCAGTACTAACGGAGAGCATGGCGAGGGTAGGTTGCAAGCACCTTTCTTGTCGAAAATTTATAGCCCGGAAGCGTATGAATTATTGCAAAAAGTAAAGCAAATCTTTGATCCTTACGGTACACTTAACCCCGGCGTAAAGATCAATGTTTCTTTGGAAGATATTAAACCGTTGCTCAGGCACGAGTATTATCTCGGCTCGTTACATGATTATCTGCCAAGGACTTAAAAAATATTTCTAAAGCTTGAGTTTTATATCCCGACACCGTAAGATAACACAAGTAGCCAACTATTTATGCGCGAGTGGTGGAACGGTAGACACACTATTCTGAGGGGATAGCGCCGAAAGGCTTGGAGGTTCAAATCCTCTCTCGCGCACCAGATAAAATGACATTTAGGATATAAATTGATAATGCATACTATAGATTAATTCTGGCATAGCATTACCATTCATCGTACAATTACTAAGTTAGATATATATTGGGTGATTAGCTCAGTTGGCTAGAGCGCCAAGTTTACACCTTGGAGGTCGGGGGTTCGAGCCCCTCATCACCCACCAGAATTATCTTGTAATATTTTTATAGATAATAAAAAGTTAGAACCAAATTATTTCGCTTACTTCGACTTCTTGGACTCATTAGCACAAGTATGCACGTGGAGAAAGTAGATCAGATAGGATTGTAACCCGTCATATATGTTAGTATAAACATATGTCCGAAGCAGGCATTATTACAGAAGAAGATCTCAAAAAGATTTGCGAGATAACCAATTGGCACCTGGCATGGGGCAGCGACTACTTCTCGGAAGAAAAATACAATGAGGACATCTTTAACGATCTTCTGCAGGAACAACGCTATGGCTTTGACCTTGATTGGAAGTTCTTTGCTCAAGACGTGCTTGATGGTATCCGCTACTGCACTACGATTGACGTTACGATTGTCAGCGAGATTTTAACGATCCGCACCCTCAAGCCTTTTAACAAAGACCAGGAGATGTACCGGACCGTGACACTAGCTCGCGGAGATTCAACAAAAACCATCACCTATACCAACAAGGAACCATTGTATCTTGCCCAGGAAATCATGCATTTCGCAGGACGTACCGACACCGACATTGCTAGCATCAGATCATATAGTGATACCTACTATTTTGTCCTTGTGAAACCGGGCATTAATCCAAAGTTATTGTGGCCGCACATTGTCTTTGAGCCACCGATCACCGAAAGTGAGTCATGTATCCTAGTCGAAGCATCACGGCCAGCCACCGACAAATACTTCTACATGCCGATACTAACTACTAACCTAACTGAGAACCCCACAAATAACAGTGCCGGTACTATTGATGCACTTACCTATAAAAATGGTGAAACTCTTCAGCCTAACTACTATGCGTCACATGTGCAGCCGGGACAAACTTTGGCTGAAACTATCAAACGCGATTTAATGCATGACTTCCATTATCAAGGCATAATTAATGTGGCTGATTACCGGCTGTTTGATACCGCCAAAGACAAACATGGCAACAAATTACCTCGGCTTATTGTCAATGTTCAAGTTGACCAGTTCAAGACCGAAGAAATTCTGCCTATCGGCACTGCGACGGCATGGCACACATTCCCGCTTGAGCAATTTACTAGTAACCTGAACCTAGGCTTTGATATGCGGGAGTTGGCAGTTGAGAGAAGCGAAGTAGAATAGACAGCACTGTAAAAAATGATTTCAAGGATTTACAGACTATCAAAATTAAACATCTGGAGCAACCCCGATGAGTTACTATTGTTAAGGGTATAAAATTATCTAATTTTGAAGGTGGTGCTTGAGCTAGGGGTACTATATGGGAACCGAACTAATTTACACTGCATCCAGCGACATCAACTCTTCCTGCTCGATAGCTACTACCGTGTTGTTAATATAAACAAAACCAAGTTCCTCTAATTCCTTGCCTAAAGTTAATAGACTAGACAATAAGGTGTTCCACCTGAGGGACTCATCCCCCACCAGAATTATTTAAACAGTATTACTTGCATGCTTAAGAGTTATAAGAATTTAAAAGTATAACCATAAGTGTTATAATCCTTTTTAAGAGGTAAAACTAATGAAAATTAAGAAACAAGCAGGTTTCAGTGCAATTGAATTATTAATGGCGGTCGTAATTATTATTCTATTAGTGGTAGTGGGTTGGCTGGTATATAAAGACCACCATAAAACTACGACCACATCAACAAATAGTTCAAGTTCAGTAATCGTACCAAAGTTTGTTTTCAAAGAGCTGGGGTTACAAATGGACAAACCAAGTAGTTCGAGTGGTTTAGACGGACTAACCTACACTGTCCAGAATTTACCCAACGATAACGGCGTGGGTACCTCACCGACACTTTATTTATCTACTCCCGTTTTCTCAAACGATGTCAATAGATGTTACACTCAAACATTAAGCAATGGCGAAAGCTTTGCCGCAATCAGCAAGATAAGCGGCGTATATGATCCAACACAGCTCGGTGAAAGTTCATTATTAAAACAATTTGACGGCTATTATATTGTTATTGGCTATCCTAATGGACTTACGACTTGTACGGCGGCAGGTGTTGATCGAAATTTGGTCCTAAACGAAGCCAAACAACTACAAACCAATTTTGTGGATGCTTTCAAAACCGCAACAGTAATACAGTAACGTTTGATAAGCTAAGTTTTATTAGAAGAACTAACATTTAATAAAACTTTTTTTGATATTTGTTTAGATATTATTCTTAATTACGCCCATATAATAACTCTAGGCATTCATTATTTGTACTACTAGCACTTTAATGGTACTTAAAAACTTCAGACTATTATCTTTTGAAATTTGATTACTGTTAGGTAACTAGGGACTGCTCGCTAGAATAGTGGTTACAAGTGATACTCTGCGAGGGTTCGAATCCCTTATCGCCCACCAGTTAAAGCGAAAATAGTTATTTCCAGCTCAAAAACACTGCTCTATATTTTATCTTGAATTGGTTATGTTATTTTAATTTAATTAAGGTTTTTAGTTAATCAGATCT
>Ga0182030_10019545_pt1 | contig 12870 bp, 10 predicted proteins | sample 812S3MmetaG_FD_121299 | JGI IMG/M metagenome (GOLD analysis project Ga0182030, IMG submission 121299) | Permafrost microbial communities from Stordalen Mire, Sweden - 812S3M metaG (Illumina Assembly) | ecosystem: Environmental > Terrestrial > Soil > Wetlands > Permafrost | place: Sweden... | reverse complement strand
CGCGAGAAATTGGAACAATTGATCGATGTTTCCTAAGCTGCCCGTTGTCGCTTTCTTGCTTGTGCCGGCTCTTCTCGCCGCACAGGACCCGCCAGACATGCAGAAGGTCCTCGAACGCCTGGACCGCCTGGAGCAGGAAAATCGCAGTCTCATTAACGAGGTCCGTGCGCTTCGGCAGGAACTGGAGGCATCGCGCACGATTACGGGCTCGGCCGCACAAGGTTCAGCCGTACCTGCGGGAACCGGAACGGCCCAAGACGCTTCGAGCTCCGCCACGGCAGCGCAATCCACCGCTTCTTCGACGCCCGCAGTTCAACCGGAAGCGCCCGTCGCGGAGCGTGTCACGGTACTGGAGCGGCGAATGGATGAGCAGGCGCAGACCAAGGTAGAAGCGTCGCAGAAATTCCCGGTCACGCTGACCGGCATGGTTCTGTTCAACGCGTTCTTGAATGGCAAAGCGAACAATGCGCAGGAAGATCCCACCACCGCTTCGCTCACCAGCGGCACCAACGTGGCCGGGGCCAATCTCGCGCAGAGCGTCATTGGTTTTCTGTATCAGGGGCCGCGCGTGCTCGGCGGCGGGCAAGTGAACGGATCGCTTTACATGGACCTGTCGGGGGGCACCGCAAGCTCGCTCGGTCACACACTGCGCTTGCGAACCGCCACGCTGGAGATTGACTGGAAGACTCGCAGCATCGTCGTCGGCCAGGATAAACCGATCATCTCGCCGCGCGAACCCAACTCGCTGGCCCAGGTAGCGGTTTCGCCACTCACCAGCGCGGGGAACCCTTGGCTGTGGGAGCCGCAGGCCCGGTTTGAACAACGCGTATCACTGGGCTCGCTGTTCGGGGGATCGGCGGCCGGTCTTCGCGCTGACATCGGCGTCTATGAAACCAGTGAACCCACTGCAAGCGCGGCCCAATATGCGAGTACGCTCTCGACCGCCCGTCCGGCGCTCGAAGGGCGCTTCGAGTTCTGGGAGCAATTCAGGGAGGGCAGCCGGATCGAGATCGCGCCTGGTTTCCACACAAGCGACACGCATGTGGCTGGCGTATCGGCACCCTCGCGGCTGTTCTCCGTTGACTGGCTGATTCAGCCGGTTCCAAAACTGCAACTGACTGGGATGTTTTTCACCGGCGAGAATGCGGCCGGAATCGGCGCGCTGCGGCAGGGCTTTACGATCTTTGGGGAAAATGTAGTCTCCGTCGCGACGGCGGGTGGATGGGCGCAATTATCTTACCTGGCCACCAAGCGCCTGTCGTTCAACGCCTACGCGGGTCAGGAAAGCAATGCGCCGCGCGATCTGCTCTCGGGCGAAATTGCCCGCAACTTCATGTATGCGGGAAACGCGATCTACCGGCTTGGACCGAACGTACTGCTGGGCGCCGAGATTTCGCAGGTGAGAACCACGTTCGTCGGAAATACCTTACGGCTGAATAATCACTATGACCTGGCTTTGGGCTATCTCTTTTAGCACCGTTTGTATCAGCGCCGCCTCCTTGCCCGCCCTTGCCGGGACGGTCGCGGGCCGCGTCGAATTGAGAGATTCGCGCGATCCGGACGTTCGCAAGGGCCGCGATTATTCTGGTGTGGTGATATCGCTCAAGCCCGTGGACGCGGCCGCAGCGTTGCCGCCGGCGAGCGGACATTCGACAATCCTTCAAAAGAACAAGACGTTCACTCCGCACGTCCTGGCGATCGCGGCGGGAACCAGCGTGGACTTCCCCAACCAGGACCCGATCTTTCACAACGCCTTTTCGAGTTACAGCGGCCAGATATTCGACGTGGGCCTTTACCCTCCGGGGACGTCTCGATCGGTATTGTTCACGCGCCCGGGCATCGTGCGGGTGTTCTGCAACATCCATTCGTCGATGAGCGCCATGATCGTGGTACTGGCGACGCCTTATTTCGCGACCACCGGGCGCGACGGCGCCTTCAAGATTCCCAACGTCCCTCCCGGCGAGTACACCCTGCAGGTTTTTCATGAGCGCTCGACCGATCCCACTCTGCGAGCCTTGGAACGCCGGATCACCGTGGAACAAGCCTCCCTGGCGCTTCCCGATCTCAGCATCTCGGAAGCCGGTTTTCTACCGATCCCCCACGGGAACAAGTATGGCCGCCCCTATCCAACCGAGATCGACGAGCATACAATTTATCCCGGCACAAGGAAATGACCGCGGTCCCGATCCATCGCTTTTCGCTGCTGTGGAAGATCCTGCTTTCGACCTCGATTGCAGTGACCTTCCTTTTCGCGGTGACCGGCTGGATCGTATTAAACAACGCTACGCGGACCACATCACTGAGCCTCGAAGATGAGGTTCAAGCGAGCTTTCACGCGTACGATTCCCTGTGGCGCTCGCGAGCGGAGATGCTGTCGTCGGTGAGCCTTGTGTTGAGCCGGATGTCGGATGTTCGCGCAGCCTTTGGAACCGGCGACGAAGCCACCATCCGCGACACGGCGAAAGAGTTGTGGGACAAGATCTCGCGGGAAGATGCCATCTTTCTGGTAACCGATCCGCGGGGCGACGTCATCGCATCGCTCGGCGGGCGCGTGGAAACAACACTCTCCGGACACCTTCCCGCCGTGGCGGAAGCGGCGAGCGGTTTTCCGAATCAGTCGTCCGGTTTCATGCGGTCGGGCGGAGCTTTGTATCAGATCGTCGTCACGCCGGTGTATGTTCAGGCTGCCCGAGGCCCCGGATTGTTGAACGTATTGGTGGCGGGTTATGCCGTGGACGCGGCAGTGGCGCAGCATTTGAAGGAAGCAACTGGTGGTAGCGATTTCGTATTCGTATCCGGGGACGCTGTAGTGGCTTCGACGCTCGCATCTCCGGCGGATCAGGAGATTCGCGCGGTGCATCCCGGTTCTCAAGCGCTGAATTGGGTCGACGCGGGATCGTCCCGGTACGCCATGCTGGCCACACCCCTTCCCGACGTGCAGGGAAAACCGGTGGGAGAGCTTCGCATTCTCCGCTCCTTTGAAGCCGCTCAGCAGCGCATCGCGACGCTGCGGCGAAATATCGTGGCAATCTGGCTGTTCGCGATGTTGATCGGATTGGTATTGACGTACAGTCTGGCGCGTCGCATCCTCGAGCCTGTGCGTGAATTGGATCGCGGGGCATCCGAAGTCGCGCGGGGCAACTATGACTACCGGGTCCCCGTCACCAGCAACGATGAGCTTGGCCGGCTCGCGCAGGCTTTCAATGCAATGGGCGCATCGATTCAGGATGGCCGCCAGGAATTGATCCGCCAGGAGCGCATCGCCACCATCGGACGGCTTTCGACATCGATCGTGCACGATTTGCGAAATCCGCTCGCCGCGATCTACGGCGGCGCAGAAATGCTGATCGACGGAGCGCTCACGAGCCCGCAGATCCAGCGGCTCGCCGGCAACATCTATCGCGCGTCGCGGCGCGTTCAGTCGCTGCTGCAGGAACTGGTGGACGTGGGGCGCGGGAAAAGTACGGCGTCGGAGACTTGCCGCCTGAAGGATATCGTCTCCGCCGCATGCGAAGTCTACATCGGGATGGCGGACGCGCATGGCGTGAACATTCAGATCGATGTGCCGGATCAGATCGAAGTGCCGCTCGAACGGGCCCGCATGGAGCGCGTCTTCGCCAATCTGGTGGATAACGCCCTGGTCGCCATGCCTGCGGGAGGGTCCCTCAACATCTCCGCGGAACGCCAGGATGGACACGTGATCGTGAGCGTGCGGGATACCGGTCCAGGAATCGCCCCGCACATCCGCAAGCGATTGTTCGAGCCTTTTGTCAGCGCTGGAAAAAAGAACGGCGTGGGCCTGGGACTGGCGTTGTCGCATCAAACCGTGCTGGACCACGGCGGTGAACTTTGGGCGGACAACGACGTGACCGACGGAGCCTGTTTCCGCATCAGGCTGCCGCTATCGTGAGCGCGCTGCGCGCTAGCGCATGGCCGCTGGATCTCGTTCGATCACCATCAGCGTGAACGAATCGGGCAGCACGCTGGGCCGCCCCCGCCCGCCCGCAGGCGCCGGTCCGAACTTGGCCGAGACGGCGAACAAACGGTGGCTGACGGGATCGAAACCCATGTTGCGCGAACCCTGTGGCGTTTCGAGTGTTTGGAGGACATGATACTGATCCGGCGAGTCCTGGTGAACAATGGTGAGGGTTCCATCCGCATTGGTCGCGAAAGCGTTGCCTGACGACGCGTCATATCCCGCTCCGTCGACGCCGGTCCCGATCGGTATGGTTGCAACCACGGTCCCGGCTTGATAGTTGGAGACCGCGAGGAGGCCGCTGCGGCAACCGCTGAATAATCGATGATGCGCCGTGTCGATCGCCATGGAGACGGGCTGCTTGCACGGAGCTGTCGGCCAGCGCCGCGTCACGGATGCGGCCTTCGCGTCGATCTCCACCACTTCGCTCACGTCGGTCAGATTCGCGTAGACCTTCCCGTCGCCCGCGGAGACTCCATACTCGGGCTTCCCGCCAAGCGCAATATTGGTGATCAAAGTTCCTTCGCGCGGATCGATCACGGTAGAGGAATGAGCGTCACCGTTCAGGGTGAAGACTCGGTTCGAGGCAGAGTCATAGACGATTGCATCAGCGTCCTCGGCTGCCGGAATGGTCTTCAGCGGCTTATAGGTCTTGAGATCGAACATGACCACGGCCTGATCCATACCCGACGTTGCGAACCCATGTCCCGTGGACTGCGCGATCGCCGTACCATGCGCACCATGGATGCCGGGAACTTCGCCGAGGAGCTTGCCGGCATCTTCGTCGATCACCATCACGCGGTTTTGCCGCGCGACGAACACGCGGTGATTCGGCGGATCGGGCACGACGTAATCCCAACTACCGTCACCACCGAGCAGGTAGGAATGGGTGACCCGATAAACGGACGCCGTTTGCGCCAAAAGCGATAAGGTGACAGTCAGGGCCACCACGAACACAACCTTGCGCATGGGACGCACCCCCGACTGAGTATATCTGAGACGCGCCAAAATGGTCAGGGTCTGGCGTTCTCTATAGTTGCAGGTCGCCCTCGAACCGCATCGGGTCCATATCGAAGGTCTGCGTAAACTTCAGAGTGTCGACCTGAGCGTCGAAAATAAGCTTTTGATCTCTCCAGTTGATATCGCCCGATTTCAGAAATCGGTACACGATCACCGGCCCATCATCCCGCATAAGAATTTCGACGCTTGCAGGGATCATGTCCCGCTTGGCATAGCGCTTCAGCATCGCGTTCTTTTTGAGAATTGCGGTCACTTCTTTCAAATCCCCGGACACCATGGTGCGCGGGATTCCGTAGACCGCCATGACGTAGTAGTCGTCGTCCACGGTGGGCGCGGCGGGATCGGGAACTTTGCGCTCGGCCAGGCGCACAGGAAGAGCGCTCTCCCATCGAAGCTTGAGCGCCGGTGCGGGCGGGGGCTTCGGAGGTTCACTCTTGCTTCCGCTATTGCCGGTTGTATCCGCGCTCTGATGCGCCGGCCCTCCGAGGCCGATTTTTGAGCGCCAACCGTGTGCCTGATCTTTTTCCGGATAAATGGATTTTAGGACAGCCGGAGCAATGACCTTGGTCCAAGGCGAATCGCTCAGTATCTGTTTGGCTTCGGCTTCGGTCCAGTCCGCGGGCGGTTTGCCTTTCCAATCCTGGTCCGCCGCAGTCAACATCAGTCCCGAAAGAACGGCCAGTACTATTCGGAAAATCCGGAACATACTAGATAGGACGCAGGTTTTCTGCTTCGGGTTGCCTTGCCACCGCTGAAATTGATCGCGAGGGCATACCTGCCTTGCGCTTGAACCGGCAAGCGACGCAGGGATTTTTCATTTCCCGGCGGACGGAAAACTGACGGCGGATCGGGACGGGCCCGCCGCCAAATCTTTCCCGGAAGGCAACTTCGAAGTATCCCATCCCCCGCCCAGAGCTTTCAACAACTGGACGCTTGCGGCCATTTGTTGTGCGCGAAAGCTCACCGACGCCTGCTGTTGCGTCAGTAACACGGTCTGCGCGGTGATCACATTGAGATACGGGTCGAGTCCGCTCTTGTAACGCACTTCGGATTCGCCCAGACTTCTACGAGCGGCATCCACCGCGGAATCCTGCTGCTCAATTACCTGTCCCAGGATGCGCACACCGGACAGATCGTCTTCCACCTGCTGGAACGCGGTCAGCACGGTCTGCCGGTAATTCGCCACGGTCTGATCGTATGCCGCTTGAAATTGCTGGACCGTCGCCCGGCGAAGTCCTGCGTCGAAAACCGTTTCGGCTAAAGAGGTGCCCACAGACCAAACGCGGCTAGGCCATGCGAACCATTGTGCAATCGATAGACTCTGAAAACCGGCCGAGGCGCTCAAAGTCACGTTGGGATAAAACGCACTCTGCGCGATGCCGATCTGCGCGTTCGCTTGCTCCACCTGACGCTCGGCCGCGGCGATATCAGGGCGGCGCTGGAGCAGTTCGGAGGGCACGCCGAGTGGGATGGAAGGAGGCGCCAATTTCGCAACCGAAACAGGAATCGAAAAAGTGGACGCCGCTTGTCCGATGAGTAAAGCAATCGCATGCTCATATTGCGAGCGAAGAACGCCCAAGTTCGTGTCCTGCGCCTGCGCGACCTTCAGCTGCGTCTCAGCTTGCGCGACGGCTTCATCGTTGCCTAGACCCGAAGTGTAAAGATCGCGATTCAGCTCGAGGGCTTCCTGGTAGGCACGGGTTGTGGAGTCGTAGAGTTGTTGGAGTGCGTCCTGAGCGCGAAGCGCAAAATAGTCGGCGGCGAGATCGGATTGGGCGGATAAACGTACGTTCTCCAGGTCAGCCGCGCTGGCCTGAGCGGCAGCCGTATTGGATTTGACCGTATTTCGGACCCTGCCCCACAAATCCGGTTCCCAGGATGCTTCGACCGGTAGCGAAAATGTGGAATAGATTATGCCCAGCGTCTTTCCGAATCCGGTCGAAATGCGCGAATTCGTAATTCCTGGATCGACCGCGACCGTCGGCAAATACTGCGACCGGGCTTCGCGGATCGCAGCGCGAGCCATCCGGACGTTTGCCGCCGCGGCGGCCACGTTCTGATTCGAAACCGAGACCTTCTCTTCGAGTTGATTGAGCTGCGGGTCTCCAAAACGTTCCCACCACTTGCCGCGCGAGACGGCGTCGGCAGGCTGGGCGGGTTTCCATCCCTCGTCGACGATCAACGCGCCGGTTTCTTTATACGCGGGCGGGACCGGCCCCGAAGGACGGACGTACTTCGGGCCAACCATGCACGCTTGGGTAAGGAGGGTACACGTGATGATCAAGACACTCGCGGAGACCATCGCGATTTTATCGAATCGGCCAAGCATGATCATTCTCCGATATAAACGTCCACCAGTTCCCCCGGATACAGATTCAGATCTTTAGGCCGCTCCAGGCGGAAAATAATCGGCAAAACCCGGACATCCACGCGCTCGAGTCGTTGATCCGAAAGCTCGATTTTGGGCGAGACGACCGGTTGCATTCGAACGTATTGCACGGGAATCTTCACGTTCGAGCCGCGCACTGAGACCTGGGCCTTAATGACCGAGGGATTGGGCAGCCGGGGAACCAAAATTTCATCGACATAACATCGGACATTCAAATACGTAGGCGGCGTGCCGAGCACCATCACCGGCGTCAAGCCCTGCGTGTACGAGTCGTACGCGCCTTGCGCGGAAACGAAACTGCCCGGAGTGGGGCTAATCGACAGAACGATTCCATCCCGGGGCGCCCGGAGGGTATATTTGGCAAGCAGAGCGCTCGCGGACAAGAAAGATTTGTAGAGCGCATTGTACTGGCGCTCCTGATTGTGAATGTCATAGCTCCACGCGCCGGCCCGAATTAAGTCCCGCTGTTTCGCGGCGACGTCGAGATTCGCCTTCGCGTTCGCAACCGCATTCGCGGCCGTATCGAGGGCGTCCTTGCTGACGGACTTCGGATTGACCGTATAGGCGGACTGTTGCTTATCGTACTGGTCCTGCGCGGTTTTTAGCGCTGTCTGCGCGGCGACAACCTGCGATTCGGCCACGTCCAAGGTTTCTTTCCTCGGCTGAGCCTTCAATTCATCGAGGAGCGTGAGAGCGGCTTGAGATTGCGATTCGAGCTGCTCCACCGTGGCCCTTTGTACCGAATCGTCGATCACGAACAGGACGGCCCCCTTCTTCACCTCCTGGCCCTCGGCCACCGGAATTTCTTTGACAGTTCCAGGCACTTCCGGATAGACGTTAATGTTCTCTCCGCTTGGTTGATCGCTTTCGAGGATTCCCTCTGCGTAAATTCCGTTGGAATAAGGATTCGTCGCGGGACTAAAGGCCGGAGGGAGCGGCGGCTGCGTGATCCCCGAGACGTACGCGGCTACACCCCCGCCAAGCAAGCCGATGAAGGATAGTATGAACAATAACTTTCTCATCTGTTTTCATCTCCCTTCTCAATTCCGATCAGGCGGCCGTCTTCCATCTTTAAAATCCTCGATGCGAATTGATTGATCCGGTCGTCATGAGTCACGATCAGAATGCAGCGCTTGTCATTGAGCACGTGCTGCTTCACAAACCCGACGATCGCCTGGCCTGTGTCGCCGTCCAAGGACGCGGTGGGCTCGTCCATCACCAGAAGATCCGGCTGACCCACGATGGCTCGAGCGATGGCCACCCGTTGTTGCTCTCCGCCGCTGAGCTTTACCGGAGGTAGATCGGCTCGCCCTTTGAGCCCCACGATCTCCAGGTATTTTTTCGCCTCGGCGATCGCATCGTTCCAATTCACACGTTTCAGGATTAAAGGAATCGCCACGTTTTCGGCCGTGGTCAAGCGCGGAAACAGATGGTAGTCCTGGAACACAAAACCCATCTTGTGCAAACGAAAATCCGCGAGCTTGTCGCTGCTGAATTTCCAGATGTCGGCTCCTTCGACGGACACGGTGCCGGCGTCCGGCCGGAGAATGCCGGAAAGTACGCTCAATAACGTCGTCTTGCCGCTCCCGGATGGTCCGACGATGTAGAGGATTTCGCCGAAGTAGGCTTCGAGCGTCACATTCCGCAGGGCGGTCGTTCGGGCCTCTCCTACGCCGAACGACTTCACAACGTCCGAGACTTTGATGGCAACGTCCGGCATATCAACCCCGGAAAATATCGAATGGCTCGATTCGCAATACCCTTCGGACACCGAAATAACTGGATACCGCGGCGATAACCACCACCATCACGAACGCTAGACCCAAATTCCAGTACGTGATCATCGCGGCATAATCGGGCAGCCTCATCTTGGCGAGGACGATCGTGAGAGCGCATAATCCGACCCCTAATCCGTAACCCGTCAAAGCCGTGAAACTCGCCTGGAACAGGATCATCAGGATCAACTCGCGGCTCTTGGTTCCCATGGCCTTCAGCGCTCCGAACTTCTCCAGGTTTTCGAGCACGAATGTGTAGAATGTCTGACCGGAGATAGAGAGTCCGACGATGAAGCTCATTACGGTCATGATCAGGAGGTTCATTCCAAGTCCGGTCTGGAACATATAAAAGTCAGAAATCTTGGACATGAACTCGTCTTTGCTCAGCGCCAGATATCCCAGCGCCTGCGTTTGTTGCTTAATGCGGTCCAAATCCGAGGGACTCTTGGGCTTCACCAAGACGTAGGAGATGGTGAATCGCGGGTTGGGGATATACTGCAGCGCCCGTTCGTAGGTCGTATAGAGTGTCGGGACTCCGAACAAACCGCTACTGGCGACAGCCGCAATCCCGACGATGATTCCCCGATGGTCATTCAGTTCGAATTCCGTCCCGAGGTGCGGATTGCCGAGCTTGGGGAACTCAGGATCTTTCACAACGAAGAAGCCGTTTTCTCCGTAAATGTCTTCGATCTTGCCCTCCAGCAGTCGAGGGCGTCCGAACAGACTGGTATCATCCAGCCCGACCACGGTGACGGACTGGTAGTTGCCATCGGCGAGCTTCACGAGAGCCCCACCGGAATAGACCGGAACCGCATAGTCCACGCCTTCCATGCTTCGCACGGCATCCAGCACGTAGTCCGGCATCCCGATGGTATTCGCGACCGTTTGCACGGATGGATCCATGATCCATACCGAAGCACCGAGATTAATCACGGTCGCCGACGCCCGATTGAGGACCCCCGCGAACAGTGACGTCATCGCGATCATGAGGAATACGGCAAACGTGATCCCCACCAGCAAGGCGGTGAACTTGGCCTTGTCGTTCACCAGGAGCTTGTAAGCGAGTCTGAGAATTCCTTCCATGACGCGTTCCCACCCCGTGGGGCAAGCCAGACGAATCTATTTGTGCCCCGGCGAAACACCCCCGACAACCGCTTTATACGGTGTCATCACGTCGACGTCCCGTAACTTGCTCTTCACCGTGACTTCTTGTAGCGATCCGGGCGCATCGCCACGGGCTGTCAGGAACTCGAGTAGATACTGATTCGTCAAGTGTTCGTTGAGATCGGCCAGGAACGGAGCAAGCACGGGCAGGGGTCCAAAACCCAGGAAGTAGGATTCGCCGCCGGTTTCATTGGCGACATGAGACAGCAGAACTTGGCCCGCATAGATCTTGGAAAAGTCGGTCGTCGCGTAATCCGCTGCCGGATGATAAATGGCGTAAACCGAAACCCCGGCGCGTTCCGCGGTCTCGATCGCTTTCTCCGCGGCATTGCTTCGGAAACCCTCTGCCTCCGCCCCCGGATCGATACCAGTGGAAATCATCAGTACGGCGCGGCGCGCGGATGTGGGCTTCCACCCCTGAATCAAAGTCGACAATGCGGTAAACGGATCCGAGGGTTTGCTCTGCGTGGGAGCGTTCACGGCCTTGGCCGCGCGTTCGCGATCCATGCCCGGGGTCTCGGCGATCTGCAGCTTGCCGTCTTGAATGTAGGCAACGCCGACCGACGTGGCGGCGGGCTGCGAAAGAATGAACCGCCGCAGCTCAGTGAATTTGGCGCCGGGTTCGCAGGTGGAACAGTTATCCACCAGGATGTAGAGTTCCAGCGCCCCGCGGAGCGGTGTCAGACTCGTGATCGTCAATGGATCGTAATGTTCCGTGACAACGAGATCGTTCGCTGTGAGTGTGGGAGCCTGCGCCCCATAAACATGGCCTAGAGTCACGATCAGATGTGCCGGCGCGGCCGCCGGCCCTGGCGCTTGAGCCCCCAACCTGAGCGCGAAGGCGAATGTCAAAACAATTAGTCCGCAACGCTTGCCCATATGGAATATCTCCTTCCGGAGATTGCATACCTCTCCGTTTTCCTTATCCATGAGGGCACTCGAAACACCAAAGTGCGGATCCGTGCAAATGATTGAATCCGAAACGCGAACCGATGTCCTGGGCGGACGTGGTGGGTGCTTCCACGCACATAGGTGGGTCGAGCAGCCGGTGTGATTTCGCGCACAGCAACCGGCATCGATCGAAGAAACAAGACCAGAATACCCCCGGTTTCATCCGATCGGAGAGGATCTCTCACGCCGTCTTGGCAGGCGCGATGAATCGGCTCCCCTGGATCGGCGAACCCGTCGTGGGCCGATCGAGATCCCTTACTTTTATGGCGCGATAATGAAGCGAGCATCGCGATCCGAAGTTGAGCGTGAAAGAGGTGTGAAATGGACGACGCCCTGTTTCTGCACCGTGTCCACTTTGCGTTCACGGTCACCTTTCACTACCTCTTTCCGCAGCTCACGATGGGCCTCGCACCCCTGATCGTTATTCTGAAGACGCTCTACCTTCGTACCAATAACTCGCTGTATAATCGCGCGGCGAGGTTTTGGGCCAAGGTGTTCGGCGTGAACTTCGTCATCGGGGTGGTTACCGGCATTCCGATGGAATTTCAGTTCGGAACGAATTGGGCCGAGTTTTCACGCGTGACTGGCGGCGTGATCGGCCAGCCTTTGGTGATGGAAGGCGTCTTTTCCTTCTTCCTGGAATCGGCGTTTCTCGGGTTGTTTCTTCACGGCGAGAAAAGGCTCGGCCAAATCGGCCACTGGTGGGCGGGGTTTGCGGTCTTTGTAGGCTCGTGGCTTTCGGGATTCTTCATCATCGTGACCGACGCGTGGATGCAGCATCCCGTCGCGTATGCACGGATGGCGGACGGAGGTTTTGAGGTCACTAGCTTCTGGGGGCTGCTCTTGAACCCCTGGGCGTTGATTCAGTACTCGCATAACATGTGCGGCGCAGTGATTACCGGGGTGTTCGTCATGGCCGCGGTGGGGGCCTTCTATCTTCTGGAAGGCCAGTTCGTGGAAGAGGCAAAAGTGTTCGTACGCGTCGCAGTCACGGTTGGGGTGATTGCCTGCATCGTGCAGATCTTCCCTACGGGCGACCTGCACGGCCGGTACATGGCGACCCACCAGCCGGTCACAACTGCCGCGATGGAGGGTTTGTTCCACAGCGAAGTGGGTGCTCCGATGGTCATCCTGGGGCAGCCGGACACCGAGAGCGAGACCATCGAGAACCCGATCGTCGCCAACAAGCTGCTCAGTCTCGTGATTTACGGCACCACCACAGCCGAGGTGAAGGGGTTGAACGCTTTTCCGAAGGACGATTGGCCCACCAATATCCCTCTGCTGTATTACGCCTATCACATTATGGCTGGACTGGGGACGATCTTCGTTGCGGTGATGGCCGGCAGTGCGTTCCTGCTCTGGCGGGGCGTGCTGTTCAGCGCGCGCTGGATGCTTTGGATTCTCTTGCTTTGTCTACCACTCCCCTACATCGCAAATACGGCGGGTTGGATGACTGCGGAGATCGGTCGTCAGCCGTGGTTGGTTTATGGTCTGATGCGAACCACGCAAGGCGACTCGAAGTACGTCAACGCCGGCAACACTCTGTTTTCGCTGCTGGGGTTCATGGGACTGTACCTGCTGCTGGGCATCCTGTT
>Ga0182030_10019544_pt1 | contig 12870 bp, 11 predicted proteins | sample 812S3MmetaG_FD_121299 | JGI IMG/M metagenome (GOLD analysis project Ga0182030, IMG submission 121299) | Permafrost microbial communities from Stordalen Mire, Sweden - 812S3M metaG (Illumina Assembly) | ecosystem: Environmental > Terrestrial > Soil > Wetlands > Permafrost | place: Sweden... | reverse complement strand
TCTCGACTCCGGCGAGATTCAGCAGGACATCCGCATTGCAGGCATCATAATCATACCCCTTGGGCACCGCGGGTTCGAGTGACGCGTGATGCAGGCACATCGGGGCGTCCTAGCCGTAGAAATAGCAAAGGTCGGCGTAGAAGCGGCCTCGTTGCAGCAGATATTGGCAACGGCTGATGTAGTCGATCCAGGCGACTCCCTGATCCCACCAGGTATTGCTTTTTTCGAAGTTGATCCCCCACGGCCCCATCGACATCCCGGGCTTGCGATCCAGCCAGGGCTGATGGGCGTAGCGATGAAAAACAAACCGATTAATGCCCAGGCAGAATTCCTCGTCTCCCAATGCCTTCAGCGAATAGGGGTCGTTCTTCCAGGCGGCGGTTTGCGGTGTGGAGGTGAAAGACTCCGCCGCCGCGATGTTCTGGCCGTAGAGATGGGCGGCGCTGGCTGCCTCCTTGGTATCGTCAATGTTTTGTTCGCGCGATGAATTGACCCAAAACTCGCCCATGGGAATATCCGTGTATTTTTTGCAGAGCAGTTGATCCACTACCGTGGGCATTCCGATGCCGGCAGCTTCCGATGCCAGTCCCATGTGATGTTCATGGGCGAATTTTTGGATCGTGCCATAATGATTTTCCGCCACCAGATCCGCCAGGGTGCGCCGGTAATCCCATAGAAAACGCTGTGTCTCCTCTGCGGAACCGATGATCTGGCCCGTCAACGCGGAAAGCCAGGGGGCAAGATCATAGCCCCGCCGCTTTTTGAACTCCTCGGGCATGAGCGAAGTCCAGTTCTCGCAACCGGCTTCCCAACTGTCGAGCAGAATGTCATGAAAAGTGGTTCCCACGCTCTTCGGCGATTCCGCAAAGATGGAATCGAACATGTTGTGGATATGGTGCTCCACCGCAATTGTGCTGAGCTTGTTACATTCCAATCCCTGCCGTGTGGAGGGATGGGTGGTGGCGCCGGTGCTGGTGTGGCCGATGCGCAGAATCGTCCAGTTTCCGGGAGGTGCCTCCCACTCCTGCTGTCCGGTCAGGTTGACGATATTCTTGGGATTGACAACTTCCTGCGGTTTGAGATTCATCCCGACGAAGGCTTTGGCGTCGATCTTATGTTCCATCCCTGTTCGAGCCTCAAGCAGATTCAGTTGCGCGCCTCCAAAATCCAGGCTGTCCACCATCAACGCCTTGTCAGCTCTTTTGTTGGCAGGGCTTTTTTCCCGCCAGATCCTGAAAAATTTGGCTGTGGCGGGTTCAAAGGAGGCGCTTCTGGAGTCAACCGCGCAGATTTTATGAAAATGCGCACCATCATCGCTTTTTTGGATTTCCCACGTTCCGCCACCGAGTTTGCCGTCCCATTGAATCGAGCGAAAGGTTGCCGGCACGGCATATTCGAGCTTGATCCATTGCGGTTTGTCAGGCGAAACGGCTATCTTTGTGTGTGGCGACCCTGAAGCGATGACTTTTCTTCCATCGAACTTGGGATCGCTTGAGGTCACTTTCACGGGAGCGATGCGCGCCGAACCCTCAGGCGTGGGAAAAGCAACCAGAACGATATCCTCGTAGAAATCACGGACCGGCGGCGGTTGGGGAAGATTGAGCGGCACCTTTTGACTCCCTCTGACTTGCTTTTCGCTCCACACAATCTGTTGCATCGACTCCGAAGCGGGAACCCACGGCCCGCCGGATTCGCACCAGCCATCGCAGGCTTCCATGGCAATTTCCAGATCAAGGCGTCCCGCCTCTTTGATGGCGTGCTTCACCAGGGCCTTCCATTCCGGACTCATGAAGACCACCGGCCCCTTCACCGCGCTCTGGTCCACGGTGAATATTTGAGCGCCTCCCAGCCCGATGCGTTTCATGGCTTCAAGGTCCGCGGTGATTCCCTCGCTGGAAATGTTGCCGCTGATCCAGTGCCACCAGGTGCGCGGCTTGGCCGAGGCGGGCGGATTGATAAAACCCCTCTCCAAATCCCCGCTGGCCGGCACACTGTTTGTTTCCCTGGCATTGGGTTGCGCTATGGACAAAGCCAGAAGCAAGAGGATGAGGATGTTTCGTTTCATGGGATGCAGGACACAATTCGAGGGTGATTTTGGGGTTCTTCTATCTTCTCACCGAACATTTTCACAAATGTGTATTTACAAAGCGATTGGACTGAAAGCAAGGATGCTCATTCAAATTAAAAGGGGGCTGAGACAAAATTCTTCTGGTTTGCGGTCTTCCCGGGAACGCTGGCATTGTCAGCTTCTTTAAACTCGCCAGTAGCTTTGCTGCGGCGTAATCTCAGGGGGCAAATGAAAATCTATATCGATGGCAAATTCTTTGATGAGAAAACCGCCAAAGTGTCCGTGTTCGACCACGGCCTGCTTTATGGCGACGGCGTTTTTGAAGGTATTCGGGCTTATAATGGACGAGTCTTCAAACTGGCTGAGCACATCGAGCGCCTTTTCGCGTCCGCTCATGCGTTGTTGCTCAAGATACCCTTATCGCAGGCGCAAGTGACCGAAGCGGTCGTGCAGACCTGCCGCCGCAACAAGATTCGCGACGGTTACATTCGCCTGGTGGTCACGCGCGGCACCGGGTCACTGGGCTTGAATCCCTATACCTGCAAACGGCCGTCCGTCATTATCATTGCCGACAAAATCCAGCTTTATCCGGCGGAGAATTACCAGCGTGGCCTGGACCTCATCACGGTGCCGACGGCGCGCAACTTGCACAGCGCGCTGAATCCGGCCATTAAATCGCTCAATTACCTCAATAATATCCTGGCAAAAATCGAGGCCATCAACGGTGGGTGCGAGGAGGCGGTCATGCTCAATTCGCAGGGATACGTGGCGGAATGCACCGGCGACAATATTTTTGTGGTCAAGGCCGGTCATTTATTCACTCCGCCGCTGTCGGCTGGGGCGTTGTACGGCATCACCCGGGCAGTGGTTATGCAATTGGGCCGGGAAAATGGCTTGATGGTGAGCGAACCGGATTTGACCCGCTACGACCTGTTCAACGCGGATGAATGTTTCCTGACTGGCACCGGGGCGGAGATTATCGCGGCCGTCAAAATCGACGGACGCAGCATCGGCGCGGGCAAACCGGGGCCGGTCACCGCCAAACTGATCCACTGTTACCATGAGTTAACCAAATCGACGGGCCAGCCGATATTTGAATGAACGGATGAACGCTAGGATTTTCATTCTCAAATTGGATGATCTGTGGTAAATTAATTTCGTATGTTATGTATGTTTTGTAAGCAGAACCCGGCCAAGGTTCATTTGACGCAGATTGTCGGTGACAAGATGCAAAAGGTGGATTTGTGCGAGGAGTGTGCAAAACAAAAGGGGGTTAACGATGACGCGGGCTTTTCCCTGGCAGACTTGCTGCTGGGCCTGGGCGCGTCCCATGAACTGGCCCAAGCCACCGCCGGGGAAGACGTCAAGTGCCCCAACTGCGGTTTTACCCAGGCGGATTTTAAGAAAGCCGGGCGCCTGGGCTGTTCGCAGTGCTATGCCACTTTCGCCGAAGGGTTGGAAGGTTTGCTCAAGTCCATGCACAAGGGCACCAAGCACGTGGGCAAGACTCCCGTGGCCTTGCGGCAAACCCGCGATTTGACGGAACGGCTGAAAAGTTTGCAGAAGAAGCTGGATCGAGCCGTGACTGCGGAAGATTTTGAACAGGCCGCCAGCCTGCGCGACGAAATCAAAGTGACCAAGGACCAGATGACTCAATTGGCCCGAATTGAATCATGAATATTCACGAATTTCTTAGTCCCCCGGTCGAGAGCGCCCGGCGCACCGGTCCACACGATCGCATCGTCATGTCCAGCCGTGTTCGGCTGGCGCGGAATTTGCGCGACACGGCCTTTCCGGGTTGGGCAAAAAAAGCGGAGCGGATCAAGGCCCTGGAAACCATCCGTCCGGCGGTGGAAAGCTTGCCGCAGTTGGTTGGGGCTTTCTCGGAAACGATGGACAATCTCGGCCCGCTTGATAAACAAATTTTGGTGGAACGCCATCTGATCAGCCGTGAACATGCGGCCAAAAGCGCAGGCAGCGGTTTGGTGCTGAACAAGGAGGAATCCCTGTGCGTGATGATCAATGAGGAAGATCATTTGCGCATGCAAGCGCTCCGTCCCGGCCTCCTGCTCAAACAAGCCTGGCTGGCCATCGATCAGGTGGATTCCGAGTTGGAACGCAAACTCGATTATGCCTTCACTTCGGAGTTGGGATATTTGACCGCCTGCCCGACCAATCTGGGCACGGGCATTCGCGTCAGCGCCATGCTGCATTTGCCGGGGCTGGTTTTGGCCGAGCAAATCAATCAGATTATTCAATCGGTCAACAAACTGGGGCTGGCCGTGCGCGGGCTTTACGGGGAAGGGACCGAGGCGTTGGGCAATGTCTTTCAAGTTTCCAATCAAATGACCCTGGGCGAAGTCGAGGTGGACATCGTCGAGCGTTTGAACAAAGTGCTGCTGCAAATTATCGAGCACGAGGAAAATGCGCGGGGCATGTTGCTGGAGAAAAAGCCCAAAATTGTTTTCAATTTTATTGGCCGCGCCTACGGCATTCTGGCCAACGCCCACAGCATCACTTCCAAAGAAACGATGAACCAGCTTTCCTTGATGCGGCTGGGAATTGACCTGGGCGAATTTCCGACGGCAGACCGGGCGCTGATCGACGAGTTGTTTGTCATCACCCAGCCGGCCCATTTGCAGAAGAAATACACCGAAAAACTGTCCGCCGAGGAGCGCGATGTGCTCCGGGCCGACATGCTGCGCGAGCGTTTGCGCAATGTCAGGCGGCCCGACCCGAAAATGCCGGGCAACGGCGGCGGTTCACTGGACAAACGCAACTAACAGGGGCAAATTGCACTATATTTTATGAGTGAAGAAGCCATGAATAATTTTACGCCACGCGCCCAACAGGTGCTGGCGCTGGCTCGTAAGGAGGCGGACCGGTTCAATCACAATTTTGTCGGCACCGAACATCTCCTGCTTGGCCTGATCAAATTGGGCCAGGGCGTCGCCGTCAACGTCCTGCAAAAGCTTGGGCTGGACCTTGAGACCGTAAGGATGGAAGTCGAAAAGCAAGTCGGCACCGGGCCCGACCAGAAGATGATTGGCAACATTCCTTACACTCCGCGTGTCAAGAAAGTTTTGGCCCTGGCGGCCAAGGAGGCGAAGGCCTTGAACCATACTTACGTCGGCACCGAGCACATTTTGCTCGGCCTCCTCCGTGAGGGCGATGGGGTGGCGGCGCGGGTGTTGAAAAATCTCGATGTCGATATCGAGCAAACCCGGCAGGAAATTCTCAAGGAATTGGACCCCAATTTTGCCGCTTCCGATGATCCGCAGGCGGGCGGCGCGGCTGAACCCGCCCCGGAAAAAACTCCGGAGAAAAAGGGCGAAGTGAAGACCCCCGCACTCAAAGCCTTCGGGCGCGATTTGACTGAGATTGCCCGCAAAGGCGAGATGGACCCGGTCATTGGCCGTCAAAACGAAATCGAGCGGGTCATCCAAATCCTCTGCCGCCGCACCAAAAATAACCCCGTCCTGCTGGGCGAAGCCGGCGTGGGTAAAACTGCCATCGTGGAAGGATTGGCCCAGGAGATTGCGCGGGGCAACGTCCCGGAAATTTTGCGCGAGAAACGTGTCATCACCCTCGACCTCGCACTCATGGTCGCCGGCACCAAGTACCGCGGCCAGTTCGAGGAGCGCATCAAGGCGGTCATGGATGAAATACGCCGGGCCAAGAACATTATTTTGTTTATTGACGAGTTGCACACCATTGTCGGCGCCGGTTCGGCCGAAGGCACGATGGATGCCTCCAATATCATCAAGCCGGCCTTGAGCCGCGGTGAGATGCAGTGCATTGGCGCGACCACCCTCAATGAGTATCGCAAATACATCGAGAAAGATGCCGCGTTGGAACGCCGCTTCCAGACAGTCAAGGTGGAAGCCCCGTCAGTCGAGGAAGCAGTCCTGATTCTCAAGGGCGTTCGCCCCAAATACGAGGAGCATCACAAGGCTGAAATCACTGATCAAGCCATCGAGTCGGCCGTCAAAATGTCCGATCGTTATATTACGGACCGGTTTTTGCCGGACAAGGCCATCGACGTGATGGATGAAGCCGGCTCGCGCGCGCGCATCGGCACCATGACCCGCCCCCCGGAGGTCAAGGAATTGGAGGCGGACATTGAAAAGATTAAAGGGCTGAAGGAACGGGCGATCAAGGACCAGGATTTCGAAGGCGCCGCCGCCATGCGGGACAAGGAAAAACAGGCCAAGGAAAAATTGGACTCTGTGCTGTCCGCCTGGCGGGCCAGTCGCGAAGAAAAGCGCGTTACAGTGACCGAAGAAGATATTTTGCAAGTCGTTTCCAAATGGACCGGCATTCCGTTGCGCCGAATGGAAAAGGACGAAGCCCAGCGCCTGCTGGCTTTGGAAGCGGAAATGGCCCGCAAACTGGTGGGCCAGCGCGAAGCAGTCTCCGCCCTGGCCAAGGCCTTGCGCCGTTCCCGGGCGGACCTGAAAGATCCGCGCCGCCCCATCGGCACTTTCGCCCTGCTCGGACCCACCGGCGTGGGCAAGACCTTGCTGGCCAAGGCCCTGGCAGAAATTTTGTTCGGCGATCCGAAGGCGCTCATTCAATTGGATATGAGCGAATACATGGAGCGCCACAACGCCTCGCGCATGGTCGGTTCGCCTCCGGGCTATGTCGGCTTTGAAGAAGGCGGCCAGCTCACCGAGCAGGTCCGCCGCCGGCCGTATTCTGTCGTGCTTTTCGACGAAATCGAGAAGGCCCATCCCGATGTCATGAACATGTTGCTGCAGATCCTTGAAGAGGGAAAGCTGACGGACAACGTGGGCCGGGTGATCAATTTCCGCAACACCATTGTCTTGTTGACTTCCAACGTGGGGGCCGAGTTGATCCGTCGCAATTCCACCCTCGGTTTTTCGCCCATTAGTGACGAGAACAGCTACGAGAAGATGAAGGAAAAAATTCTCGATGAGGCCAAGCGCATTTTTAAACCGGAATTTCTCAACCGGCTGGACGACGTCATCGTATTCCGTTCGCTGACCAAGCCGGATTTGCTGGAGATTCTCGACTTGGAAGTGGCAAAAGTGATCGAACGGCTTAAGGTCAAACATATTGAATTGGCGCTGGAACAGACGGCCAAGGATTTCCTGGTGGAAAAGGGGTATGATCCGACCTACGGTGCGCGTCCCATGCGCCGGGCTGTCGAGCGCTTTTTGGAGGACCCGATGGCGGAAGAAATTCTCAAGGGCAACTTGCATCCCAACGAACCCATTTCGGTGTCGGCCGGGGATGGAAAATTGGTCTTTACTCAAAAGACTCCTGCCGCACCGGCCACGCCCGAAGCGCTTTCCAGTTAGCGGCCTCCTTTGTTTAATCGCAATGGGAATCCTGTCGCGCGCGAAGCGTCTTGGAGCGCGGCGGCCCTCCGCCGCTGTCAGTCCGCCAACCTGCATCCACTTCGGGAATTTCCAGGTTGGCAAAGGGGCTGCTCCCGGCATAGCTTAGCGGGCGTCGTATGACGAGCTTTGCAAAACAACAGGTGCGCGAGTGGTTTGACGGGGTGGGCCGTGGCGCAATTCTCTGCGGGGAGATCGCTTCTTCGCTTTTCCGGGCCAAGGTGGCCTGGCGCGATGTCCTCTATCAAATGTATTTCATCGGGGTCAAATCGCAATCTGTCGTGGCCATCACCGGCGCTTTCACCGGCATGGTGCTCTGCGCGCAAACGGCTTTCCAGTTCCATAAAGTCAAAATGGACACCGCGACCCTGGCCGTGGTCAGCGTGGGCATGGGCAGCGAGTTGGGGCCGGTCTTGACGGGCTTGATGGTGGCCGGAAGGGTCGGGGCGGCCATTGCCGCCGAACTCGGCACCATGCGGGTGACCGAACAAATTGACGCCTTGCGCACCCTGGCCACTCATCCAATTGATTATCTGGTCGTGCCGCGTTTTCTGGCCACTTTGCTTGTCATGCCGCTGTTGACGGCCGAGTCGGTCTGCCTTGGAATCCTGGCTGCTTACATTGTGGCCGTTTTCCTGCTTGGCATCAATCCCACCTATCTGTGGTACAACATGTTGCACTACACCCACACCAACGACATGCTGACGGGGATGATCAAAACGTTCATTTTCGGCGCGATTGTCGCCGTGATCGCCTGCGACAAAGGGTTGAACTGTCCGCAGGGAGCGGAGGGTGTCGGTCGCGCCACCACCGAAGCGGTCGTCTACTCCTCCATCACCATTCTGATCAGCAATTTCTTTTTGACAATGTTGCTGCAACGGTTGTTGCCCTAATGATGATCGAAGTGCGCAATTTGAAAAAACGTTTTGGCTCACTGCCCGTGTTGCAGGGCGTGAACTTCTCCATCGAGAAAGGCGAAGCCATCTCCATCATCGGGGTCAGCGGCGGAGGCAAAAGTGTTTTGCTCAAACACCTGGTCGGCTTGATCAATCCGGATGCGGGCGAGGTATTCATCGATGGCCAAAATATCGCCGGGTTGAGTGAGCGCGAACTGCTGCCGGTGCGGCGTAAATTCGGCATGTTGTTCCAGGGCGCGGCCCTTTTCGATTCCATGACCGTGGAGGAGAACGTCGCTTTCATTCTCAACCGCGAACGAAAGACCAGTCCGGAGGATATTGCCAGACGGGTGGAAGAAGTCCTGGATCTGGTCGGGTTGAATGGCATCCAAAAACAAAAACCGGCGGAGCTTTCCGGCGGCATGCGCAAGCGGGTAGGGCTGGCCAGGGCGGTCATTTATCACCCGGAAATTCTGCTTTACGATGAACCCACCACTGGCCTGGACCCGATTGCCTCTGATACGATTGATCGCTTGATCATTCGGGTCGTGCAGAAATTGCAGGTGACTTCCATTGCCGTGACCCACGACATGCGCAGCGCGCGGCGCATTGGCCAGCGCATCTTGATGCTGCATGAGGGGCGCATTTATGCCGACCAGAAGCCGGAGGACCTGTTCAAATCAAAGGACCCTGTGATTTATCGTTTTGTAAACGGGATTTCGGAACTCAAAAAGGATGATGAATTATGAATGACTCTCGTTTTGGATTCAAAGTCGGCCTGTTTGTTTTTGTGGGCATGATTCTGCTGGCCCTGCTCATTCTGAACTTCAGCAAAGGCAATACTCTTGGCCAAGCCACCTACAAACTGCGGGTCATCCTGCCCAACGCCGCCGGCCTGAAACCTACTGCGGACGTCATGATGGCCGGCGTGCCGATCGGCAAGGTCGACTCCATGGATTTGGCGGAGAATGAGAAATCCGTCAATCTTACCATCGTCGTCCTGAAAAAGTACAAGATCCGCAAGGACGCCAAATTTCACATCGACGCCCTGGGATTTCTCGGGGACCAATACATTGAGGTTTCCGCTCCCACGGACACTGGATTGGCGCCGACCAGCGAAACCGCCTACCTGCAAAACGGCGATACGATCACGGGCGAAGCCCAATTCAATATGCTGGAAGCTGTCCAATCCATTTCGGGCGTGATTGATGAAGCCAAGAAAACCATGAAGGACCTCGACCAGGCAATCACCAACATCAATGCCTCCGCACTTTCCACCAATACACTTGGCCGTTTTGTGCTTTCAGTTAGCAACCTTGAGGTGGTTTCGCAAAGGGCCGTCGCCGCTGCGGGCCGGGCGGAGGACCTGTTGATTACCAACTCCGCTCCATTTACTGCCACCATCAGCAATTTCGAGGCTCTTTCAGCCAGCCTCACCAACAGCGCGGGCGAATTGAGCCAAATTATTTTCACCAATAAAGGAGATGTCAGCAAGATCGTCGGGAATCTGACCGTCACCTCGGACCGTTTCAAGCAGATTGCGGTGGATTTGGAGGCCGGCAAAGGCCCGGCGGGCAGCTTGCTGAAAGATGAAAAAATGAAAGCGCAGATGGCCTCTATGGTCAGCAACGCCAGTGAGTTGACCGGCGAGTTCAGCACCTTCGGCCACAATCTGAACCAAAGAGGGATTTGGGCCATGTTGTGGAAGCCAAAACACGTTGAGACCAATCAACCGCCTCGTAAGTGAGCTGTCATATACATTATTATTCATGAGATCGCTATGGGTCATTCGCATCCTGTTCCTGTCCCTATGTGTCATGGGCGGGTACGAGGTCAGCCAGGTGATACCTGACTGGGTGGGCGGCGGCGGCTATGGCATGCTCATCGGCTTTGGGCTGGGAGGATTCTGCATCGCCATCGATGAAATGCTCAAAGGATTTTCCTTGCGCGCCTTTTCCTCCGCCACGTTCGGTTTGTGCCTGGGGACGGTGGTGGCGGCGCTGATCAATCATTCCGACCTGTTTAACGGCGCGGACACGATCCAAATTCGGGTGGTCCACCTGGCCCTTTTCCTGAGCTTCGGCTATCTCGGCATGGTCCTGGCCATGCGCAGCAACAAGGAGGATTTTTCGCTCATCATTCCCTACGTTCGTTTCGCGCCGCAAAACAAGCCGGAAAACCTCCTGCTGCTGGATACCAGCGTTATTATTGACGGACGCATTGCCGATTTGATCGAGGCCAATTTCATCGAGGGGCGGCTGGTGATCCCGCGATTCGTGCTGCATGAGTTGCAGCAAATTGCCGATTCGAACGATCCCGTCATTCGCGCCCGTGGCCGGCGGGGGCTGGAGATGCTCACGCGCCTGCAGCAGAACAAACGCAATGAAGTCAAAATACACGACGCGGATTTTCCCGAGGAAAAGGAGGTGGATGCCAAACTGGTCCGCTTGTCCAAGGTTCTGGGGGCCAAATTATACACCAACGATTACAACCTGGGGAAAGTGGCCGAGTTGCAATCCGTGTCCTACGTCAATCTCAACGAACTGGCCAACGCGCTCAAGCCGGTGACGTTGCCTGGGGAAATATTCACCCTGCGCGTAGTGCGCGAAGGCAAAGACAAAGGGCAGGGGGTGGGTTATCTTAATGACGGAACGATGGTCGTGATTAACAACGCGCAAAGCATGATCGGCCAGCAGGTCACGGTTAAAGTAATCAGCCTTTTGCAAACCGGGGCTGGTGTGATTATCTTTGCTGATTTGAGGGCCTCGGCGGCCGCCTGACCGGCGGTCACCGCGCTCGTTATTTTTATGGAATTTGTCACTGTATTCAGCGCCTTTAGTCCCGCCGCGGCGGAATTGGTCCGCTCGCGGCTGGAGGCCAACCAATTTGTGGTCAATATAAAGAATGAAACCGCCGCCCTGAGCATGGATGGTTACGCCATGGCCGCGGGAGGTATTTTGGTCCAGGTTCCTGAAGATCAAGTTGCCGAAGCCCGGGCCTTGATCGATTCCGAAGGCCCGCCCGCTTGTGAACAATAATTCGACGGGCCTCTGGCGCCAATTGCAAAGGCTCTTGCCCCGGGGGGAGATTCATCTTGACATGGCCACTCGCAAGGCCAACTCGGGCGACAAATGGTTCGCCAGCCACCTGCCCGAAGCCGTGGCGCTGCCCCGCAGCACCGCCTCCGTTTCCCGGCTCCTTCGCTTTGCCTCCAAACATTCCATTCCAGTCACGCCCCGCGGGGCGGGTTTCGGCTACGTGGGCGGATGCGTTCCGGCCGAAGGCGGCATTGTTCTTTCCCTGGCCCGGATGAAGAAGATCAAAGAAATCAATGAAGGGGACTTTGTCGCGGTGGCCCAGGCGGGGGTCATTCTGCAGACCTTGCAGGACGCCGCGGAGAAAAAACATTTGTATTATCCACCCGACCCGGCCAGCCGCGCGGATTGCAGTGTGGGCGGCACGGTGGCCACAAACGCCGGCGGCCCGCGCTGCCTCAAATACGGCGTGACTCGCGATTACGTCCTCGGCCTTCAGGCGGTCATGGCGGATGGCGCCGTCGTCTCACTCGGCGGGCGTACCCATAAAAATAAAACCGGCTTCGACTTGACACGGCTGCTTGTCGGTTCGGAAGGCTTGCTCGGCGTTGTGACTGAGGTTACGTTGAAACTCATTCCTCTTCCGCCATTCCACGCCTTGCTGGTGGTCGGATTTGAATCGATGAAAGCGGCCGCCCAGGCCATCCGTGAAATTTTTGGCCACGGCTTCCTGCCGTGCGCACTGGAGGTGGCCGACCAATTTACTCTGGACGCTGTCCGCCGCCGCACCGGCAGCGACCGCTTGCGCCATTCCCGCGCTTTAATCATGGTGGAACTGGACGGCCAGGAAAAATCGGTTCGGGGCGAGATGAAGGCACTGGAGCAATTGGCCCGAACCCGGCGGCCCGTTTTCATGGAGAAGGCTTACGGCAATGCCCGCTGCGAACAACTTTGGGAGCTGCGCCGGGAATTCTCCTTTTCGTTGCGCGACACGGGCTTAATCAAGCTGAATCAGGACATCGCCGTCCCGCGCAGCCGGTTGGAGGACCTGTTTCAGTTTACCGCCCGTCTCCAGAAAAAGTTCGATCTGCCCATTGCCTGTTTCGGCCATGCTGGCGACGGCAACATTCACATCAATGTCATGTATGACAAAAGCTGGCCAAACATTGAGGCCCGGACCCATGCCGCTTTGGATCAGTTGTTCCGGCAAGTTCTCGCCTGGAACGGCGTCATTACGGGGGAACATGGAATTGGGCTGGCCAAAAAACGCTGGTGGCCGCTGGCGGTTTCGCCGGAAGTGCGCGACCTGCACCAGAGGATTAAACGAAGCCTCGACCCAAAACAAATCTTAAACCCGGGCAAGTTCGTTTGACGCAAAGACCCGGGCCAAGCCGCCGAGCGGCTTTTCTCGCATTTTAAGAGCGCTGATAGTATTTACTGGCGATAGCCGCCGCCGCCCCCGCCCCCACCGCCGCTGCTGCGACGTTCGCCACCGCCGCCGCCGCGAT
>Ga0182030_10019541_pt1 | contig 12871 bp, 11 predicted proteins | sample 812S3MmetaG_FD_121299 | JGI IMG/M metagenome (GOLD analysis project Ga0182030, IMG submission 121299) | Permafrost microbial communities from Stordalen Mire, Sweden - 812S3M metaG (Illumina Assembly) | ecosystem: Environmental > Terrestrial > Soil > Wetlands > Permafrost | place: Sweden... | reverse complement strand
GACCGCTCCCTGACGGTCGCGGCTCAGAACCTGAGTTCGGCCCAGAGGGCACCCCGTCGGGGAGCGTGACAGACCCTATGGTGGCGCGGCGCATATGAAAGTCCTGACGACGGGTGAAATGCGCGAAGTGGACCGGCGGACCGTCGAAATGGGGATTCCCGGCATCGTCCTCATGGAGAATGCGGCCCACCGCGTGGTGGAGTTTCTGGCGGAACGGTGCGCGCCGCTCGCCGGGCAGCGCATCGCGGTGCTGTGCGGCAAGGGGAACAACGGCGGCGACGGACTGGCCATCGCACGCCAGCTTTTCACGCGATTCCAGCCGCGCGCGCTCCACGTAGTGCTGCTGGCCGCTCCCGAAGATCTGCGCGGCGACGCGGCGGCGAATTACCGCATGCTGGCGGTGTGCGGCTGCCCGGTGACGCACGAGATTCCCGCCGAAGCGCGCAACGCCACGCTGGTGGTGGACGCGCTGCTGGGCACCGGCATGACCGGCGCAGCCGGCGGGCGCATACTGGAGGCTATTCGCACCATCAACGGCGGCTTTCCGCTGGCCAAGATGCTGGCTGTGGATATTCCATCCGGCATGGCGGCCGACACGGGCGAGCCGGCGGCCGAATTTGTGCGCGCCGATTACACCGTCACGTTCACCGCGCCCAAGCCGGCCCATGTCCTGCCGCCCAACTGCGACCATGTGGGCGAGTGGGTGGTGGGAGCCATCGGCAGTCCACCGTCGTTGTACCAAGACGTGTGGCTGTCGCTGATTGAGCCGGCGATGTTCCAGCCGCTGCTGGCGCCACGGCCGCGCGGCGGGTATAAGGGAACTTTCGGGCACGTGCTGATCGTGGCCGGTTCCCGAGGCAAGACGGGCGCCGCAGCCATGAGCGGCCTGGGAGCGTTGCGCGCGGGCGCGGGGCTGGTCACGGTGGCGTCGGCCGCCAGCGCCATCGCCGAAATCGCCGCCCACGCACCCGAGCTGATGACCGAGCCGCTGGCGGAGACGCCCATGGGTTCCATCGCGCTCAACGCCGGGCTGGAAAAACTCGCCGAAGGCAAGACCGTGGTCGCCATGGGGCCGGGATTGGGGCGCCACGCCGAGGTCGAGATGCTGGTGGCCAGCGCCGTCGAGACGTTTCCGCAGCCTATGGTGCTCGACGCCGACGCCCTCACGGAGCAGTTGACGGGCGCGCCCGGGCGGGTTCGCGTGTTGACCCCGCACCCCGGCGAAATGGCGCGCCTGACGGGCAAGACCACGTCCGAAGTGCAGCAGGACCGCGTCGGCACGGCGCGCGCGCTTGCCACGGCCCGCAGCGTAATTCTGGTGCTCAAAGGCGAGCGCACCGTGCTGGCCTTCCCCGATGGCCGGGTGTGGATCAACCCCACCGGCACGCCGGCGCTGGGCACGGGCGGTAGCGGCGATATCCTCACGGGCATGATTTCCGGCTTGCTGGCGCAATTCCCCGGCCAGCCCGCGGAAGCCGTGGCGGCGGCGGTCTACCTGCATGGACTGGCCGGCGAGATCGGCGCGCGCGCGCTGGGCGAAAAGTCGCTCATCGCCACCGACATTCTGAAATACCTTCCGGACGCCATCTCTTTCGCGGCCGCGCTGGCGGGGCCGCCATCCGCATGATCGCGCCGCAGGTGGCCACGTACCGCACCGCCTCCGAGGCGGAAACCATCGCGCTGGGGGAACGGCTGGCCGGGGAACTGCCGCCGCGCGGCGTGGTATTGTTGATCGGCAATCTGGGCGCGGGGAAGACGACGCTGGCGAAGGGGATCGTGCAAGGACTGGGCGCGGCCCCGGCGGAAGAAGTTTCCAGCCCGACCTTTACGCTGATTCACGAATATGGCGAAGGCCGTGTGTATCACGTGGACCTGTATCGGCTGGACGAGCCGCGCCAGGTGGCCACGCTGGGGCTGGATGAAATCTTCGAACGCGACGGGCTGGTGCTGATCGAGTGGGGCGAGCGTTTTCCGCGGCTGCTCCCGGCGGACAGGACCGAGATCCGCATGCGGACGCTGGCGGACGACGAAAGGGAAATCGCAGTTATGCGGCTGACGGGAACGGCGCAACATGAATCATAAACAACCCTGGGCCTTGATTCTGGGCGCCAGCAGCGGATTTGGCGAGGCCACGGCGCTGGAGCTGGCGCGCGCGGGCATGAACATTTTCGGACTCCACCTGGACCGCCGCGACAAGCTGCAACGGGTGGAGGAATTGCAGGAAAAGATCCGCGCGCTCGGCCGCGAGGCGCACTTCGTCAACAACAACGCCGCGCTCGACGATACGCGCCAGGAGTGCGTGGCGGAACTGACGCGCCGGGCGGCCGATCCGCCGGGCACGCTGCGGGTGTTGATGCACTCGCTGGCCTTCGGCTCGCTCAAGCCGCTGGTGGGAGCGGAGGAAGTGGTCTCGCGGAACCAGTTGGAACTGACGGCCGACGTGATGGGCCACTCGCTGGTCTACTGGGTGCAGGACTGCCTGCGGGCGGGGCTGCTCGATCGCGGCGCGCGGATTTTCGCCATGACCAGCATCGGCGGCGTGCGGGCCGTGCCGAATTACGGGCCGGTGAGCGCGGCCAAGGCGACGCTCGAAGCGCACATCCGCCAGCTTGCGCTGGAACTGGCGCCGGCGGGCATCACCGCCAACGCCATCCTGGCCGGGGTCACCGATACCAACGCGCTGCGCCAGATTCCGGGCTACGAGAAAATCCTGGAAGTAGCGCGCCTGCGCAATCCCAGCCGCCGCCTGACGCTGCCCGAAGACGTGGCGCGCACTATCGCGGCGCTGTGCCATCCGGCCACCTACTGGCTCACCGGCAATACCCTGCACGTGGATGGCGGAGAGAATATCGTAGGATGAAGCGCATGAGGGAAGACGACGGACTGGATTGCCTCGACCTGTTGGAGGAGACGCCCGCGATTCTGCGCGGCCTGATGCGCGAGCTCTCCCACGACGATGCCCACTGGAAGCCGGCGCCCGATCGCTTTTCGGTGGCCGAAGTGCTGGCGCATCTCTCCCACTCCGAGGGCCATTGCTACCGCATGCGCGTCGACCGGTTCCTGGGCGAAGAGATGCCCGAGTTCGAGCCGGACGATGCGCAGATGTATCTGGACCTCTATCGCCAGGCCGACGCGGAAGACTCCTTCGACCATTTCGAAGAGCAGCGCGAGACCAACGTGGAGTATCTGCGGACCCTGCCGCGCAGCGCCGGGGAACGCCGTGCGAGGCACCGCGAGGCCGGCGAAATCACCCTGCAGCAGATGCTGCACGAGTGGGCCATGCACGATCTGGGACACATCCGCCAGATCGCCGAGCTGGTGCGCGCGCGCAAGCATTGGCAGGCTGCCGGACGCCTGGGCGAAGGGTACCGGCTGACGCCGTAGCGCGTACTACTCACGCCGTCCGCGGCCACATGGGGCGCAGCCAGCATCTGCTCCGCGCCCTCTGCTTCCTCTGCGCCTACCCCGAGGATGGCCAGGCGCCTTCCCACTTTACGGCGGCCTTTCTTATGGTTTTTCTCCGCGTCTCCGCGTAGGCGGTGATATCCGCGATTGCTAAAATCGAATCAGTGCTCTCCGGTTTCGACCCCCTCGTCGCGGAATGGTTCACTGCGCGCTTTGGCCGCCCCACCGAGCCGCAATTGCGCGGATGGCCGGAGATCGCCCAGGGCCGCGACGTGCTGATTTCCGCGCCCACGGGGTCCGGCAAAACGCTCGCCGCCTTCCTCACCGCCATCGACAGCCTGGTGCGCCGCGCGCGCCTCGGCCCGCTGCCCGACCGCACCGAAATCGTCTACGTCTCGCCGCTCAAGGCGCTCAGCAACGACGTCCACAAGAACCTCGAAATCCCGCTGGCCGAGATCTCCGCCCTGGCCCGCGAGCGCGGCATCGAGCTGGCGCCCATCCGCGCCGCGCTGCGCACCGGCGATACCCCGCAAGGGGAGCGCCAGCGCATGACCCGCCACCGGCCGCACATCCTGGTCACCACCCCCGAGTCGCTCTTCATCCTGCTCACCGCCGTGAAGCCGCGCGAGATGCTGGCTACCGTCCGCACCGTGATCGTGGACGAAATTCACGCCGTGGCCGACGACAAGCGCGGCGCCCACCTGGCCCTCACGCTGGCGCGCCTCGACCGCCTGGTGGAGCAGAACGGCGGCCCCACCCCGCAGCGCATCGGCCTCTCCGCCACCGTCAAACCGCTGGCGGATGTCGCCGCCTTCCTCAGCGATCGCGCCCACACCATCGACGTGGGCCACCGCCGCGCCATGGAACTGGCGGTGGAAGTGCCCCGCGACGAGCTCGGCGCCGTGGCCACCAACGAAATGTGGGGCGAGATCTACGACCGCACCGCCGAGCTGATCCGCGCCCACCGCACCACCCTGGTCTTCGTCAACACCCGCCGCCTGTCGGAGCGCGTGGCCCACCACCTGGCCGAACGTCTGGGCGAAAACGCCGTGCTGCCGCACCACGGCAGCCTGTCGCGCGCCCTGCGGCTGGAGGCCGAACGCCGCCTCAAAGAGGGCGAACTGCGCGCCGTGGTGGCCACCGCATCGCTCGAATTGGGTATCGATATCGGCGCCGTGGACCTGGTCTGCCAGATCGGCTCGCCACGCTCCATCGCGGTGGCGCTGCAGCGCGTGGGCCGCGCCGGCCACTGGGTGGGAGCGCTGCCCAAGGGCCGCATCTTCGCCACCACGCGCGACGAGCTCATCGAATGCGCCGCCCTGGTGCGCGCCATCCACCGCGGCGAGCTCGACCGCATCGAGCTTCCGCGCAACTCGCTCGACATTCTGGCCCAGCAGATGGTGGCCGCCTGCGCCTGCGAGGATTTCGCCGAGGACGACCTCTTCCAACTGATGCGCCGCGCCTGGTCCTACCGCACCCTGGAGCGCGCCGCGTTCGACCAGGTGCTCGCCATGCTCTCCGAGGGCATCGCCACGGCGCGCGGGCGCAGCGGCGCCTACCTGCATCGCGACGCCGTCAATCGCATGGTGCGCGGACGGCGCGGGGCGCGCCTCACCGCCATCACCTCCGGCGGCGCCATCCCCGATACCGCGCAGTACCTGGTGGTGGCCGAGCCGGAAGGAGTCACCATCGGCTCCGTGGACGAAGATTTCGCCGTCGAAAGCATGGCTGGCGACATCTTCCTGCTGGGCACTACGTCGTGGCGCATCCGCCGCGTGGAATCGGGCCGCTTGCGCGTGGAAGATGCCCACGGCGCCGCGCCCGGCATCCCCTTCTGGCGCGGCGAAGCGCCCGGCCGCACGCGCGAGCTTTCGCACGCAGTGTCCACGCTGCGCGCCGAGATCGCCGAAACCGGCGCAGTCCCCGCGGAGTGCGGGCTTGACCGCATGGGCGCGGAACAAGCCGTAGCCTACGCCCAAGCCGGGCGCGCCGCGTTGGGCACGATGCCCACCGACACCTGCGTGGTGGCCGAGCGCTTCTTCGACGAAGGCGGCGGCATGCAGCTCGTGATCCACGCGCCCTTCGGCGCGCGCATCAATCGGGCCTGGGGGCTGGCGCTGCGCAAACGCTTCTGCCGCTCGTTCAACTTCGAGCTGCAGGCCGCCGCCACCGACAACGGCATCGTCATCTCGCTGGGCGAGCAGCACTCCTTTCCATTGGACATCGTTTTCGAATTCCTGCGCCCCGCCACGGTGGAAGACGTGCTTACCCAGGCGCTGCTGCCCGCCCCCATGTTCACCGCGCGCTGGCGCTGGAACGCCTCGCGCGCCCTCGCCATCCCGCGCTACTCCGGCGGACGCAGAATGCCGCCGCCCATCCAACGCATGCGCGCCGACGACCTGATGGCCGCAGTCTTTCCCGACCAGGCCGCCTGCCCCGAAAACCTCTCCGGCGAGGTGCGCGTACCGGATCACCCGCTCGTCAAGGAGACCATCGACAACTGCCTCTACGAGGCCATGGACCTCAACGGCCTGCGCGCGCTGCTCGCCGATCTCAGCGAGGGCGCCATCCGCACCGTGGCCATCGACACGCCCGAACCTTCGCCCTTCTCGCACGAAATCCTCAACTCCAACCCCTACGCCTATCTCGACGATGCCCCGCTGGAGGAGCGGCGCGCCCGCATGGTCCAGATGCGCCGCACGCTGCCCGCCGCTCAGGCCGAAGAAGCCGGCGCGCTCGACCCCGCCGCGATCGAGCAAGTCGCCGCCGAAGCCTGGCCGCCCCTGCGCGATGCCGAGGAACTCCACGAAGCGCTCTGCGGCTTCAGCCTGATGCCCGCGGCGACGGACCACCTGAGCGATTTCGCGGCGCTGGTGGCCGCCCGTCGCGCCACCACTTTCACCGTCGGCGCGCGCGATTTCTGGGTTCCCGCCGAGCGGCTGGACCTGGTCCGCCGCGTCTATCCGCAAGCCACTGTCGATCCGCCCATCGCCGCGCCGCTCCCTACATCACCCAGCCGGCCCGTCCCCGAATCGCCCGAAGCCGGCGCCGCCGAAATTCTGCGCGGCTGGTTCGAATGCTCTGGCCCGCTGCGCGCGACCGAACTGGCGGCCTCGCTCGCCATGCCGCGCGACTTGGTGGACCAGGCGCTGGCGCAACTGGAAGCCGAAGGCCAGATTCTGCGCGGGCAGTTCACCGCGCGGACCGGCGAAGTGGAGTGGTGTCACCGGCGCCTGCTGGCGCGCATCCATCGGCTCACCATCGGGCGTCTGCGCCGCGAGATCGAGCCCGTCACCACCGCCGAGTTCGATGCGTTTCTGCGCCGCTGGCAGCACCTGGATCCCGGCACGCAACTGCATGGCGTCGACGGCACGCTGCAGATCGTCCGCCAGATGCAGGGCTGCGAATTCGCCGCCTCCGCGTGGGAAGCGGAGATCCTGCCCGCCCGCGTGGCGCGCTACAACCCCGAATATCTCGACGACCTCTGCCTGGCCGGCGAAGTCACCTGGGGCCGTCTCTCGCCCCACCCCGCCTTCGACCGCGAGCCCGAAGAGAACAAGAATCGCCGGGTTCGTCCCACCCGGGTCGCCCCGCTGGCCATCTTCCTGCGCGAAGATTCTCCGTGGCTGCTGGCCACGCCGCAGCCTTCGCCCAAGGACTCGCTCTCGCATCCGGCGCGCGAAGTGCTCGCCGCCATCGAAACCCACGGCGCGTCCTTCTTTGCCGACCTCACGCGCGCCACCGGCCGGCTGGCCAGCGAAGTGGAGGACGGGCTCTGGGAGTTGGTGGCCGCCGGCCTGGTGACGGCCGACGGGTTCGAAAACCTGCGCGCCCTGCTCGACCCCAAGCGGCGCGCCGGACAGGGGAGCGCTCGCGGCAAGCGGCCCCGCCACGCCCCCGGCCGGTGGGCCCTGCTGCGTCACAGCGGTGCGCCGCCCGCTGGCCACGCCGATGCCTTCGCGCGTCAACTGCTCTTGCGCTGGGGGGTGCTGTTCCGCGACGCGGCATATAAAGAGACGCTGGCGCCGCCCTGGCGCGATCTGCTGGTGTCGCTGCGCCGCATGGAAGCGCGTGGCGAAATCCGCGGCGGCCGATTCGTGGAAGCCTATCTGGGTGAGCAGTTCGCCTTGCCCGAAGCGCTCGACCTGCTGCGCGCCGTGCGCCGCAAAACGGCGGCCGCGGGGGCAACGCTCCCGGCCTTATAACCCGCGGGCTCGGGTCCGAGCCGCGACTGTAAGTACCTACATAGTGTCGCGAGACTCAAGTCAAAGCTTGCTGACGCGCGCGGCTCGGTAACGCTGGGTTGCTCTGCAACGCGGTCTCTTTTCGTTCAATCTGGCCCCGCCAGAGGCCCCGCTGAGCCGCGACCGTTAGGGAGCGATTAATTCCACAAATAGCCGAGTTTCGCGCCAGAAACCAGGAAAGTACTTACATAGTGTCGCGAAACTCAAGTCAAAGCTTGCTGACGCGCGCGGCTCGGTAACGCTGGGTTGATTCCAGGAGACTTGTTACCGAGCCGCGACAGAAACCAGCTACGCACGGTTCTGTGAGCGCCTCGCGGTGAAATTCCCGGGGCGACTCGGCGTGTGGGTTGCGCAAAGTGTCGCCCTCTCTCTTACTCTACCGGTGAATACTTGTTTCACCCCGCCCGCAACTTCTCCATCAGGCCGTCCGGAATATGCAGATTCCCACTGTACCCCGTGCCCAGCAGCACGCCCGGTTTGACGGCGCCGTGGTAGTCGGACCCGCCGGTCACCAACAGGCCGTATTGTTTCGCCAGGTCCAGATAGAGCTCGGTAGCTTTCCGGTCGTGATCGCTGTGGTAGGCCTCGATGGCGTTCAGGCCCGCCGCGCGCAATTCGGGCATCAGCTCGGGCACGTCGCCGTTTACGCGGATGGGATGCGCCAGCGAGGCGATCCCGCCCGCTTTCCGGATCTGCTCGACGCCCTCGGCAAACTGCGGCTCCCGCCGGTAGACATACCCGATGGCCGATTCGTCCAGGTATTTGTCGAAGGCCTCGCGGAGGCCGGCGACGTAGCCCTTCTCCACCATGATCTGGGCGAAGTGCGGCCGGCCGGTCATTCCACGGCCGCGCGCCTCGGCCTCTTCCAGGGTGATATCGAAGCCCAGCTCGCGCAAACGCGCCGCCAGCCGCACATTGCGTTCGCGCCGCGAGGTTTGCAGGTCCAGCACCCATTCGCGAAAGGCCCTTGGACTGCCAAGGTCCAGGAAGTAGCCCAATAGATGCACCGAATGGCCGTGCAGTTTGGTGGAGAGCTCGAGGCCGCACACCAGTTCCAGGCGCGCGGCGGCCGCGGCGGCGAGCGCCTGGTCGTAGCCGGCGAAGGTGTCGTGGTCGGTAATTCCGAGCGTGGTCACGCCCGCGCGGACGGCCTCGCCAACCAGTTGCGCGGGGGAACAACTGCCGTCAGATTCCGTGGTGTGCGAATGCAGATCGATCAAAGGAAATCAGACCCAAGCGTTCCAGTGTAGCCCAAATTCGCTCGGCACTTTGTTCGGCCGTTTCCTCCGCCGAGCGGATGGTGACTTCGGGCGCGAGCGGCGGCTCATACGGATCGGAGACTCCCGTGAATTGCGCGATCTCGCCGGCCAGCGCTTTGCGGTAGAGGCCTTTCACGTCGCGCGCGGCCAGCACCTCCAGCGGGCAGTCCGCGTAGACTTCCACGAACTCCGGAACGCGCGCGCGCAACTCCTCGCGCACCGCGCGGTAGGGAGAGATCGCCGCGGCGATGGCGATTACGCCGTTGCGCGCCAGCAAGTGGCACACGAAACCGATGCGGCGGATGTTGCGGTCACGGTCTTCCCTGCTGAAGCCCAGCCCTTTCGAAAGGTGCTCGCGCACTTCGTCGCCATCGAGTATTTCCACTTTCGCGCCGTGCGCGCGCAGCCGCTCCGCCACCAGCTTCGAAACGGTGCTTTTGCCGGCCCCCGAAAGGCCCGTAAACCACAAGACGAATCCCTTATGCATCGCGCTTCACCCCGCCATCCGCGGCGAAATGGATGCCGCATTCTTTGCTGGTCCGCTCCTCCCACCACCACCGCCCGGCGCGCTGGTCTTCTCCCGGCGCCACCGCGCGGGTACACGGTGCGCACCCTATGCTGGCGTACCCGCGCAGATATAGAGGATGCACCGGCACGCCGTGGTCGCAAATGTATTGGTCCACCTGTTCGGCGCTCCAGTCCGCCAGCGGACAGAGGCGGAGGCGGCCGTCGATCTCCGCGGCCTTGCGCACGCCGGCGCGCGTCGCGGATTGATCGCGGCGCAACCCCGTGGCCCACGCCTGGAACTCCCGCAACTTGCGCTCGAAGGGCTGCACTTTGCGGATGTCGCAGCAGCGGGCGCGCAGTCCGGGACTGCGATAAAAGAGGTTCGGGCCGTGGTCGCGAACCATGCGCTCCAGGTCTTCGTTCCGCGGAGAAACCGTCTCGACGGAGACGCCGTAGCGCTCGCGCACTACCTCCATCATGCCGTAGGTCTCTTCCGGCAGACGCCCGGTATCCAGCGTGAAGACACGGCAACCGCCGGACCCGGCGATGCGGCAAGCCAGGTCGAGAATCACCATCCCTTCCTTCTGGAAGCTGGTGGCGATGGCGAACTGCTCCCCGTGCGTCGAAATCGCCCAGGAGACGAGATCGGCGGCCGGAAGATCTTCCAATTCAGTAGATAATCCCAATCTCTATTGAGATTACCATAAATGCGAAATCGTCAGCCGATGGCGCGCAGACTTTCGAGTGCGGGCTGTTCGGTGCCGGTCAGGTCGATCACCCGCACCTTAATACCCTCGCGGAATTCCTGCAAGCGGACGTCGCGGCCGCTGGAGAAGCGCACCGCGTCGCGGTAGGTATTGACGGCGGCGGAGATTTGGGTAAAGACGGCTTCTTCCCGTTCGCATACCCCCCATTGTTGTTGCAGGCGCGGGGGAATCTCGCGAATTACCAGGCGCGCGCCCGGCGGAAGGCACACCGCGCAAACGGCCGGCGCGGCGGGTGGGTCGAAGAAGGCGCGGATTTTCTGCCACATAGTTTGGCGCCCCGGCGAACGCGGCGCGATTGCCGCCCGCACGTCCGCGGGCGACGCCATTCCCAGCGATCCGGTGGGAAACCGGTGGGTAACCAACTCTTCACCCTCATGAGCCAGACGATTGGGGACAGCCATCAGAGAATAGTCACACATGGTTTAGGTCTCCTCCCTACTTTGAGTTTCCGCCCGCTGCCGCGGAATGACAATCGCGAAAGGTTCGATTCCGAACCTTGGAGTGTAAGTTCTCCGGCCTGTTAAGATGTGAGGGTGAGTCCCGACGAAAATCCGGCGGAGCGCCCCGCGCCGCACCCGGCGTGGCAGCGCGTGCAGCTTGCGCGCCACCCCAAGCGCCCTCACGCCGTCGACTACCTGCAGCGCCTCTTTGCGGACTTCCAGGAAATCCACGGCGACCGGAATTTCGGCGACGATCCGGCGATCATCGCCGGCATGGCGCAGTTCGAGAACCGTCCGGTAGCCGTGATCGCGCAGGAAAAGGGCCGCGACACCAAGCAACGGCTGCATCGCAATTTCGGCATGCCGAAGCCCGAGGGTTACCGCAAGGCGCTGCGGGTGATGCAGTTGGCCGCCAAGTTCCGGCGGCCGGTGATCACCCTTCTGGATACCCAGGGCGCCTATCCGGGCATCGACGCCGAGGAGCGCGGCCAGGGCGAAGCCATCGCGCGCAACCTGCGCGAGATGGCGCGGCTGGACACGCCGGTGGTGGCCGTGGTGATCGGCGAGGGAGGCAGCGGCGGCGCGCTCGCCATGGGCGTGGCCAACGTAGTCCTCATGCTGGAGAACTCCATTTACAGCGTGATCTCGCCGGAAAGCTGTTCGACCATCATTTACCGCGACCGGGCGCGCGCCGAGCAGGCGGCGGCGGCGCTCAAACTGACGGCCCAGGATCTGCTGGAGCTGGGCCTGATCGATGGCATCGTTCCGGAGCCGGCCGGCGGCGCGCAGGAAGATCCCGACGGAGCGGCGGCCAATTTGCGCCTGCAACTGCTGGCCAGTCTGGACAAACTAGCGTCGCTCAGCCCGCCACAACTGGTCCAGCACCGCTACGAAAAGTTCCGGAAGATGGGAAACTTCTTCGCGTGAAGAAAACTACGTTGTTGGGCATCCTTTTCGCGGTCCTGGTGCTGGGCTACCTGGTGGCGTCCAGCTTTCGAAAGCAGGCGTTCCGCTGCCAGGTCTGCATCACCTACAACGGCCGGCGCGATTGCGGCATTGGGGCGGCACAGACGCAGATGGAAGCCCAACGCACCGCCACCACCACCGCGTGCGCCCAGATCGCCAGCGGAGTAACCGAATCGAATCAGTGCGAAAACACCACGCCCGATACGGTTCAATGGCTGGCGGGACGCTGACCCGGCAGCCGGGCGGAAGGGCGCTAATTCCAGACCCGTCCACCCGTCTTCATGGATAGGCTTGCGCGGATAGGCCTGCGCTCCGGGGAGTTCCAGCACCCCAGGGTGTTAAAATTGGAATTGAACTTCACCCCATCGTTATACGTCTAAAGCCTTGATAGGAAAAATCGGAGCTTGCTGTGAAAACTAAGTGGAAAGTCATTCTCACTCTGGTGGCCGTGGTGGTGGCCGCCGCCGGCGTTTGGGCCAGTACGGTTTATAGCAAACGGGGCGTGATCACCGTGCAGACGGGTGTTGTGGTGCGCCAGGATCTGGTCAGCCACGTGACCGCTTCGGGAGAGATCAAGCCCAAGAATTACATCAACATCGGCGCGAACGCCATGGGCGACATCACGGAACTGCTGGTCAAGGAAGGGGACCGCGTCCGCAAAGACCAGTTGCTGGCCAGGATCGAGAATACCCAGCCTGCCGCCGATGTGGCGTCGCAAAAAGCCAACCTGGCTTCCGCGCAAGCCGATTCCGCCGCCGCGGAGGCCGGTCTGAAGGCCGCCGACGACAATATCGCCACCATGCAAGCCGCCGTCGCGGAAACCCAGGCCGATCTCTCCCGCATGAAGGACGACTCCGACCGCGCTGAGCAGTTGTACAACGAAAAGCTGGGCGCCAAGCAGGATTTCGACAGCAAAAAGTCGCTGTACGAGGCGCAGAAGTCCGCCGTGGTGCAAGCCCAGGCGCGTGTCGTTCAGGCGCGCACGCAGCGCGAACAGACCGCCGCGCAGTTGACCTCTTACCAGAGGCGCATCGCCGTGGCGCAAGCCTCCCTGGTGCGCAGCAGCGATGTGCTCCACAAGTACGATTCCTTCGCTCCGCTGGACGGGGTGGTCACCAACCTGCCGGTGCGCGAGGGTGAATCGGTGGTTCCCGGCCTACAGAACCAGACCGGCACCAACATCATGACCATCGCCGACATGTCGCTGATCACCGCCGAAGTGAAGGTGGACGAAACCGACATCATCAACGTGCAACTGGGCCAGGCGGCGGACATCACCATCG
>Ga0182030_10019540_pt1 | contig 12871 bp, 13 predicted proteins | sample 812S3MmetaG_FD_121299 | JGI IMG/M metagenome (GOLD analysis project Ga0182030, IMG submission 121299) | Permafrost microbial communities from Stordalen Mire, Sweden - 812S3M metaG (Illumina Assembly) | ecosystem: Environmental > Terrestrial > Soil > Wetlands > Permafrost | place: Sweden... | reverse complement strand
ACTATCTTTAAGAAGTGCTAAACGATCGTTGAAAGTCAGGTCGGTCATACGCGATTCTCGAGGTTTGGAGCGAATTTAGATTATACGGGATAGGAATTTTGTTTTCGACCTCAAAACTTCAGCGTCGAGCTTCTGTGCCCAACATGGTCGATTACTGTCAAGCCACCTTTAGATTAAATGTTCGCATAATGCTAACAATTGACTAGCCAAAGTTGTTCGCTCTGTGCGAACATGGAAGTTGCTAGTTTTAGAGATGCAAATGAAAGTGATTGGCAAAGACATTGCAGAAGTTTTTGCGAGGAAGCATCCGCACTCTCGTGGACCACTGACAAACTGGCACAATACAACAAAGCTGGCTCAATGGAAGTCTTCTGCTGATGTTAAGTATTCATTCCGGAGCGCCAACTATGTCCAATCAAAAAAATGTTGGGTTTTTGATATTTCTAGTAACAGATTGATCGCTAAAATCGACTTTGCTGTCAAGTTAGTTAAAGTCATACATGTTTTTACTCACTCTCAATACGATATTTGGTGTCAAAAGGAATAATCCGAATGAGTACCGTAATTAAAAAGAAGGCAATGCCGCGATATTTGGCCCTGATTCAGCATTTTCCGTTGATTCATATAAAAAACGATGCACAACATAAGCTTGCCTCGGCAATGCTAGATAATTTGGTGGAGCACTCACTTGAAGGAGAACTAGAAGAAGGCGAGCAGGCCTATTATTTGGCTTTGATCGACCTGCTTGCCGCTTACGAAAATGATAAATTCCTTCCAGAAGAGAAGCTTTCACCTATTCAAATGGTTAAATATTTGATGGATGCTAATCAACTTAAGCAATCAGATTTAGTAGTGGAGTTCGGCTCTCGCTCCTTGGTCTCTGAATTTATGAGCGGCAATCGCTCTCTTAGCTTGGCGCAGATTAAGAAGCTCAGTGGACGCTTTTGCGTTTCTCCCGAAGCTTTTATGCAGGTTTGAAATTTTCTATTGTTGTAAAACCCAGCTTCTAGTTGTAGCGGCGTGACATCGTAAATAGTTGGGCGTGACATCATCTGCTGCTGCTGACTCAAATTAACCGCCACTGGAAGTGGTGCCAAACTCAATGATCTTGAGCGTCCAACCATGGCAGAAATAGGCAACCGCACAAAGATATTTCCTTTCGATGGAGTTGCTGACAGCCGCAGAGAGTTCATAGAATGGCTGCTCGACCAATGCAGCGACGAGAAAACAAGCCCAGAAGATATCTTGCAGCCAGAAGCCATCGAGCTCATTGCAGAACGCTCCACGACGGCTCTACGGATTCACGAACACCTGGCAAAAGTTCTGGAGCCAGGACATGCAACAGCCGAGCGACCAATCAGTGCAGCCCTGGTCGAATCAGTCCTCACCAATGACCACTCCGCCTGGGTGGTATCTATAACCAGGCACGGCTACGATGTCCGCTCACTTTCTGACTTTATGATGTCACGCCGCTACAACTACCAATCATTCCCGGAGTACTGATAAGGGTAGCCTAGTGAAGACTAATCGCGTTTTGCGATAAACTGCTTGCCGCTTATCGCGTTTTGCGATAGAATGTTGGTTGAGGACAATAGGATGTTTATCAAAAATCGACGACCGATCGACAAATTTGTTAGGAAACATGCACCTTCGCGAACGCCGTTCGCTGAATGGATCGAAAAGGTTGAAGCCGCTCGCTGGAACAACTTAGTGGACGAAATATGCAGACAGTTCCCCATGGATTTTTGCATAAGCTTCAACATCTCAGAGCGCTCCTGAAATGCAACGTAGATGAAAGACTTGCTTGGCAAGCTCAGTCTGTAAAGAAAGAATGTGCATTCCTTTTTCAACGCAAATTTTGAAATTAGACACACCCTTTGAAGAACGACGCGATCTTGTCTTTGTGGGTGGCTATGGTCACCAACCAAACGCAAACGCAGACGCAGTTTCTTCATCATTGGCGGGGGCGCTACCGATGAAGTAAAGCAACTGGCCAACTTCGACGTTGTCGTGACTGGCATGGCACCAGATCTGACCAAATATTTAAAATACGCAAAACTCTCGATGAAAACATTGTCGTTGCTGATTCGCCTGAGCACTTTGCCAGACGAGTCGTTGAAGTTTATCGAGACAAAGCACTGTGGCAAGAGCTCGCTGACAATGCCTATGAGTTCGTTGAAAGAAATTTTTCGCCAGAAAAAATTGCTCTCGATATCAGAACATTGCTAATAAATCTAAAAATTGAAGAAGAAGAACTGACTACCAACTCAGAGACCACAACACTTCCGTGTTATTGATCAACCGCTCTGCAAATAGCGCAGTCAGGCCATGAATACCAAAGAATTGGGGGGGGTATTTATGTACTTTGTAGATCGACAACTGACGGGATTTACAGGAAAGCTTCAAAGTTGTACAATACTTGTTGTACAATCGGGAGTTTGCGCCAATGACCGCATTTTCATCGAAAAATCTAAAAAAAATGGGCAAAGCGCAGGCAAGAGAGCAGTTTGCACCACTTATTGAAACACTATCTTCGGTTGGTGGCGTGGTTGAAGTTACCGACTATGGCAAAGTCGCGGCAGTCATAATGAGCTACAGGGACTATCTTTGCTTGCTGGCACAAGCGAACGAGCCATTCAAGCCAAAACGGCAACTAGCTGGCTCAGCGGTGCTGGTTGGTGATTTAGAAACAGCCAGCCAACAAATAACAGAATCAGTTTTGGAGTCACTCACAAGAACTGCGCGTTAGCTATGACCGAGCCAACACTTCTGATTACCGACACACACCCACTTGTTTGGTACATTACGGCAAAATTCAACAAGCTGCCCACCAAAGTCAAACAAGTTTTTGATGATGCCATTGAGGGTCGATGCGCGCTCTTCATTCCGGCGGTGGTGCTCTGGGAGCTGTCCTTGCTCATAAAAGCCGGGACGGTTCAACCGTCGGTGACACTCGACGAATACGTACAGAAACGTTTTTTTGCAAAGGCCATCTCTGTTCTAGACCTTGAAACAGAAGACATTTTGCGTTCGCACGACTTGGTATTCAGTCGAGATCCTTTCGATGTCCTAATAGTTGCAATGGCACTTCGCGTTAACTGCCCGCTAATAACTGGCGATGGCGTGATTCACCAGCAACATCCATGCGACTTGTTTTGGTAGCAGCTGCCACCTCGCTTGAGTCTTTCTGCTATTGATGGTCGCTGCCTAAAAGCCCTCTGTTACCAGTTGCAGCAAATTCCCAAATCTCCAATTCCGTTGTCAGCAAGTTATCATTGATGACGCTTTCCTACCGGGGACCTCATGGCAATGCGGCACGTTCAATTTTGTAAGCTGTTTATGATCGTTAGCGTTTTGCTCAGTGCACCATCAGCCTGTGCACAACAGACAACAGGGTCAGCTGGTTCGCCCAGCGCGACAACCACTATCGATGGTAAGCAACTACCGCCACCGGAGCCCGCTTTCGGAGGCGTTATCAAAGACAACGCTGCTCAGTCTACTGCTTGGTGGGCACCACACATAGTGCCACCCAAGAGTGCACCAAACGTACTTCTGATCATGACCGACGACTGTGGTTTTGGGGCCCCTAGCACGTTCGGAGGCGTAGTCCCGACGCCTACCTTAGACCAATTAGCTAGCAATGGACTCCGCTATACGAATTTCCACTCCACGGCCCTTTGTTCTCCTTCTCGCGCAGCCCTTATCACTGGGCGCAATCATAACTCAGCTGGCTTCGGTGTTTGCTCAGAGCAGTCCACTGGCTTTCCTGGATATAACAGCATCATTCCCAAAGACAAAGCAACCATTGGTCGAATCCTGAAAGACAACGGGTTTTCAACGGCTTGGTTTGGCAAGGCTCATAACACACCGACGTTCGAAGCAAGTCAAGTCGGTCCGTTCGACCACTGGCCGACCGGCATGGGCTTTGAATATTTTTACGGTTTCGTAGGTGGAGACACCAGCCAGTGGCAACCAAACCTTTTCCGCAACACTTCGCCAATCTATCCCTATGTCGGACACAGTGGATGGAACCTGATTACTGCCCAGGCTGATGAAGCTATTGCCTGGCTGAATCAGCTTAATCAGATCGCTCCAACCAAGCCCTTTTTCTGCTATTACGTCCCCGGTGCAACACATGCACCGCATCACCCGACGCCGGAGTGGATCAAAACAATAAGTGAAAAGCACTTGTTCGACAAAGGCTGGAACGCCCTGCGTGAGCAAATCTTTGCTAACCAAAAACGGCTGGGCGTAATTCCGCCGGACGCAAAAATGACTCCGTGGCCGGACAAGCTCTTGAAGAATTGGGACGATCTCAACGCCGACGAAAAGAAGATGTTTATCCGGCAGGCTGATGTCTACGCCGCTTACCTGGCATACAGCGACCATGAGATTGGACGCGTCATCCAGACCGTCAAAGACATGGGCAAGATAGACAACACGCTCATTATCTACATCAGCGGCGACAACGGAGCAAGTGCCGAGGGCACACCTGCCGGCACTCCAAATGAAGTTGCAGCGTTCAACGGCATACCGGTCCCAGTTGAAGACCAGCTCAAGTATTTCTATGATGCCTGGGGAACGGACCGCACATTCGGCCATATGGCTGTTGGCTGGGCTTGGGCATTCGACACACCATTCTCCTGGACCAAACAAATTGCATCGCACTTTGGCGGTACAAGCCAGGGCATGTGCGTATCTTGGCCGGGACACATCAAAGACATTGGTGGCATCCGTAATCAGTTTCATCACTTGATCGATGTCGCGCCGACGCTTCTCGAAGTTTGCAACATGCATGCACCAGAGGCTGTGGACGGAGTCAAGCAAAAGCCGATAGAAGGTGTCAGCTTCGCCTATACGTTTGAACCTACTAACGCAAACAAACCATCACGACACCAGACGCAATATTTTGAGATGATGGGCGATCACGCTATTTATCACGATGGCTGGATAGCCAGCACGAAAGTGACTCGTCCACCCTGGGAATTAACCGGTCCTGTCAATCAAGATCCGATGAACAATTTGACGTGGGAGCTTTACGACCTGAGCAAGGACTGGACTCAGTACAACGATGTGTCTGCGGCAAACCCAAAGAAAGTCGATGAGCTGAAGTCCTTGTTCTTGACCGAGGCGAAAAAATACGGAGTGCTACCGCTCGATGCCAGCGTCGCGGCTCGTCTGGTTGCGCCAAGACCAAACATTACCGCAGGACGCACAGAATTCATCTACACCCAGCCGCTGACCGGCATCCCGCAGGGTGACTCGCCGCTGCTGCTTAACACCTCATACACCATCAAGGCAGATGTGGAGATTCCCGAGGGGGGAGCTGAGGGTATGATGCTTACTTCAGGCGGCCGATTCGCTGGCTACGGGTTTTACCTGCTCAAAGGCAAGCCGGTCTTTCTCTGGAATCTCGCTGATTTGAAACGCGTTCGCTGGGAAGGGACAGAGGCTCTTTCACCTGGCAAACACGCCCTGGAGTTCGACTTTAAGTACGACGGATTAGGTGCAGGCACGCTTGCTTTCAATAACATGAGCGGCATCGGACGGGCAGGTACAGGCACTCTCAAAGTGGATGGAAAGCAGGTCGCGAGCCAGAAGATGGAGCACACTCTGCCCTTGATCCTCCAGTGGAATGAAAGCTTCGATATCGGCTCCGATACAGGAACACCAGTGTGCGATCAGGACTACCAGGTGCCGTTCACTTTTACTGGCAAGCTCGCGAAGCTCACGCTCAACCTCGATCGCCCTCAGCTGTCACCGGCCGATATCAAACTCCTCCAACAAGAGTCGCAGCGAGACAATCGGACCAGCGAGTAAGCGCTATTAAGAGCTGCGCGATGTTGTCCTTTGGCTCCCAATTGCCTCAGCATCCATCTGATTATATTTCGATCGCCAGATCAAAATATTTCTCAGCGGTATCTGATATTCTGCAGCTAGCTGCGTCATCTTAGACTCGCGTGTTATCCGTGAGAGAATTTTGGCAATCAATTCATCACTGTATTTTTCGTCATCGGCAACACCGTCGTCCAGTCCGATTAGCGCCGAAAACTTCTCAATTTCAAGATGAGCGCCGACAATTTGATCCATAAATTTCGTGGCAAATTCTTCCTGATATTCCAGATTCAATTGCACCAGACGATTGACTCGTTCTTCAACGAGTGCCACTTGTTTTGCTTCGCTCTCTTTCAATCGAATTTCGGTTTCACTTGAAATTCGTCTATAAATCGGACCGAGTATCCAGTAATAAATTTGCTTGAACATGTTAGCTATGTCCTCGAGAAGCGGCTGCGGAGATTTTGCCCAGTTTCAAATTAAGCCAGCCAAGCAGCATCACCAGACTCATAATCTTCAAAGTGTAGTAATACCGTGGCTCGAGATGAATGAATATAGTTGCCACTGCATTCGCGCCAAACAATGCCAGAAAAAAACCAAAATAGTAAAGCTCAATGCCTTTCAGTCGCTTCCAGAAGAACGCACCAATGATGAAACGGCAAAAGCAAATGGCAAGCACCAGAACGAAAGCCAGATGCTCCAGGTGAAGGTCTTTGCTGCGGTCTGTTAGATAGGCTTGGACATTCAGCTCAACCCAGGCATTAACAATAGCTGGATATTTTAAAATCATCCAGGTGCGAGGATGACGAATGAAAGTCATGATTGAGCTTGTTTTGTAATAGTCGTCAGGAAAAGCAAACGGTCCCTTGGCGTTGACCTGCTCGCGTATTTTTGCGGCCAGCTCTGGATTGACTCTTGCCGCAACCGTTTCCCCCTGGTCTATCAGTCTTTGATCGTTGTCGCGCGTCCTCATCAACTCTTCGTCGCGCCAGTTTGCTTCCCAGTAGTGGTCCCATTGCAGCCAGGAAGCGCTTTTATACTGATATAAATTCCAGCAACGATAAGGCGCAGTCAAACAGTTGAACGCAATCAGGGCTATCAGTAACGCACCGAGGGCCGGGAAAGTCTTGCCAAAGGCAGAAAAAGATATCGTTTTGATCGAGAATTTCTTCGCCACAAACATCCAAACCAGTGCAACGACTGCAAAAGCGCCACCAAGAATATTCAGACACAGCCCCACAAGCTCGTTTTGAGCTCTCATGTACGCCGCCAGGGCAAGGCACACACCACTGCCTACAGCAAAACCCGGGCGTTTTTCAAGGTATGACCTCACCAGATACAAAAAAGGAAGAGACAATTGCGCCGTCGAAAGACTCTCCGACAGCATTATGCCTTTACGCAAATAATAGATGGTGAAAAGACCGCAGCCACAAAGAAGAAGAGGCAGAATCAACGCCACTATCGGTTGCGCGGCGGGGTTGCCCAAAGCGCGGATATTGAAACAAACTGAAGCCCAGAAAGCACAAGTCATGACAGTAAAAAACAAAACTATGGGAAATTTAGGTCCCAAAAATATCAGAGAAAGAGCTTCGATAAAAGTATCGCCAGGAGCAAACAGTCTCAGGCGCCAGTATTCATATTCTGTGAACTTGCCCTGAGCGAGATTTTTTCCCATTCGTGCGTAAGTTGAAGCGTCGCCCATATCGTAGATACGAATGACATCATCCACGGTGCCCATTTGCGGCAACTCTTTGACCGTTGTATTAGTCAAACCAACAACATCAATCGGCGTTTTCAACTCAGCCAGCAAAGCGCAAAAAAGCATGATGCAAAATACAAAAGCCATACCCACGCATTTTTGAATTGCGTACGCAAATAAAGGAAGGTATTGCCCTGTCCTGGATTCTCAACGCGGCTATTGATCGCATGTTCTGTGACTGACACTGTCATTGGCCTACTCAACAAATCGCTTTCGGAGAACACTAAAGCCCGACTGTAACGCACGTTTTAAACCTAGCGGTGATCGTCCTGAAGTCTCAGGTCTCTGTTCCAGGTCTTCAATCAACCTTTGCATTTCTGCATTGGCGTTATCGAGGTAATACTGCAACTTATTTCGCTCAACATCAAGCGCATCAAGTCCCTGTCGTAGTTTATCCACCTCTTGCAACAGATGCTCGCGCTCTTTGAGCATGCCCTTTTTGTCTCTGAGAATATTGTCAGCATCTTTACGCTTATCAGCAAGCAGACCTTCCAGCTCGTTACACTCTAGCCTCCAGCTAAGACTATCTTGCTGCCAGGTTTCAATCAAACGCCGTTGCCACTGCGGTGTCTGGTAAAACGCCGATCGATTTTGAATGAGGTCCGTCTCCGGTCTGCATTTTTCCAAATTAGAAGAGGCACCACCCATAAAGTAGCTACTGCAAAGTCGATTGATTTTGGCGAATTTGAATTCAGGCGTACTCAAAGCCCGCAGATACCAGTCATAATCAGCTGCAAGGCGATATTGCACATCAAAAGCGCCAATGCTTTCAAATGCCGTGCGCCTGATGAAAGAGGCTTGCGATGGCAAACTGCCAAGAATCATCATCTGACCGATGTCCTCTGGCTTTCCTGCATCGTAAACGCTCACGACTCCATCTGGATAACGCACTTCGAGCAAGCCATAGTAAAAGTCAGCCGTTTCGTTTGGCATGCCGGCTACTACGTCTTCAATAACTTTGTCGTCAACCAGATAATCATCAGCGCCCAGAACAAGGACAAAGTCGCCAGTAGCCTTCGCTATGCCCTTGTTCATGGCAGGATAAATTCCACCATCTTGTTCGGAAATGAAATAAGAAATCGTTTTCTCATATTTTTTGATGATATCGAGCGTGCCGTCAGTCGAGCCGCCGTCAATGAACAAATATTCGATATCAGGATATGTCTGGCGAGCAACACTGCTCAGACATCTTTCGATGACATCTGCGCCATTGAGGCAAACTGTAACGATCGAAATTTTTAGAGTCATGGATTGGTCAAAAACTGTATGGACTGACTGCCTCAAATCGCGACAAAACAAAATATGGTGGCTCTTTTCGCCTGATTATAAAGGTTAGTTGGCAAGTCATCAAACTGCATGAAGACAAACTTATTCAAATCCGCATAAATCAAGCTTGTCGAACGTCCCGTGACTTTTCGCCTCGTCATCTGAGCAATGTGGAGTTCTATTTAGTCTGCAACGAAGCTTAATTGGTCACTCTTTAATTTTAAACAAACCAGCAAATAAACCGGGCTTGCGGATCGCTTGTTCTGATTCTTGCTGGTTTTGCACCAGTTGCTCAGAAAGGCCGCGTATCTTTTCTTCAAGCTCGCTCTTCATGACCGCCGTAGCCGCGACGCGAGCGATGATTTTTTCTTCCAGCAAACCCATTCTCGCCTGCACAGGCACATTTTTCCAGGTCTGATAGAGATTAAACTTTTAGAGGAAATCTGAATGTTTTGTTCGGCGTCGATTGCGTATACGCCAAGCGGGAGAGGGCGGCTATGACTTCATCAACGCAAACCAGAAAAGACAGCCAAAAGACGGTTAAAGCCTTCGAAACTGATATCGCTCTGATTAATGAACAAGCGAGGGCCACGGGCTGCACAGCTGCTGAGGTCATCCACAACATGTGCGAACAATTACGCAAACAAACGTATTTGCAAGAAATAAGCGAGACTTTTGAGTTGCTGCGCTCTAACTCTGAGCATTTTGCCGAATTTGAAGCTGAGAACAAGGCTTGGGATTGCACACTCGCTGATGGCTTAGATGACGCCTCTTAAGGGTGAAGTTTGGCTTGTAAATCTTGATCCTAGGCAAGGTCATGAACAGGCAAAAACCCGTCACTGCGTAGTCCTGAGCAACGATCCGATGAACACTAAAATAGGACTGAGCATAATTATCCCTTTCACTGGAACCGGATGGTTTACCAAATCAAGCAAACTTTCTCCCATTATGGTCGAAGTCATTCCGCCTGACGAAAGACTGACCAAACCCAGCTACTCGATGGCCCATCAAGTCAGGACCATGTCCCAGACCCGCTTCAAAGAGAGAATAGGACAACTCAGCGGGGACGTTCTAAGGAAAATAATAAGCTCTGTTCAAGAAATAATCGATTAAAACTCACGCATGCAGACAATTAGCTTCTGGAAAATATATCGCCGTAGTGGACGGCTCACATCACGCTCCTAGCGTCTGCTTTGGCCAGCGAAGCGCCATGGTCTTATGACATTGAAAGTCAGGCCACTCATTATCTAAAAAAATGCTGATTCTTAGAAACATGTAAATAGGTTTGCCTCGCTTCGGTCAGCGTCACTGCAACAAATCGCACCTGCTGATGATGGCTAGTAGCGAGCTCTCGGCAATTTTCTACAAAATTGGCAAATTCCACGAAAAAAGCAGATTACGCCTGACTAACTCTTCACTAACCAGGACGTACTATCATCGTGACAATTTAGAAATCCAGCCAAGGATTTAGGTTTTCCAGTCCTTACAAGCAGCACCAGTTGCACCAGATGCCCCAGATGTCGTTCAACGCAGTCGAAAAAAGCAACACCATACCTACTTCCCAAACTGAGACAAGCCTCGCAGGTGTTGATCACCGTCGTCCCTTTTTTAATGGACTTCTCGCTAACTTTTCCCTGAATTTGGTGATAGCCTCGTTCGCATTCATTCTGGTTCATAAACTGGTGTCTCATGCTCATTTGCTAAGCAGTACACCAATCTATAGCGACGACTACGACTTTCTAGCCTCAAGCATCAATCACTTGAAGTGGAATTATTTCCGTCCACTCTCAACTTTTGTTTGGTCCATATCGGCTTCGTTTGGTGCGCAAATTCTCTTTGCTTTCACCGAAGTAGTTACTCTGGTGTATGTCGCTCTCACTTTCACATACGTTAAGCTACTTTTCCCAACTGAAAAAAACTCGCTCTTGCCGGACACGATTCTTACCCTAGCGGGCGCGTTGATTGCTGTCTCTTACGAGTCTTTGACGCAGCACTATTACTTTTCTGGCACACAGCAAAATATGTTGGCTGGATGTTTTGCTTTGTGCTCAATGCTGTCGTATCTATCGAACCAAAACAAAGCACGCCCTGCTCTCACCACAGCCTTGCCCACGATTTTTTTCACAGCAAGCGTCTTATCGAAAGAAGATTTTATACTGCCGACAGGATTGTTTTTCCTATTCTTCGCCGTCTTTGGAGCTAAAGGCAACCGCAAGTGGGCAGCGACAACATTAGTAATGGCAGTCCTCGCCACGATCAGTGTAACAGTATTGCAGAAATTTGTTATTGGCTCTCAGTTTTTCTCTGGAGCGTCATCGCATTACGTAATCGATTTGCACGCGCAAAGTATTTTGAGCATGTACTGGAAATACATTACCTGCTCGGCTGGCACAACTATTGCTGCATGCCTGCAACTACTAATAACTCTGGCTGTGTGCATAATCGGCAAAATCGAAGACAAGAAACGAGCTTTACTGATCTTCGCGCAAACTATTTTGATGATTGCTCCTTTCAGCCTTTTGCCCAATCATTTCATCGAATACTTCGCTTTCAACTGGATTTGCCTGCAAGCGGCATGCGTATTTGCCTTGATGAAATCATTGCCTTCACATAACAAGGCGCTGCGCCTCAGTTTAGTCACGGTCTTTCTTATTCTCGGAACCTTCACTGTCGCAGCAACGCAAGCAGGGCGACATGATCTTCAAACCTGGTTCGAGAAAAAAGCTGAAATCAACGAGAACGTAGAAACCACACTCAAAACTAATCACGACTTTTTAGCAGAGAAAAAACAGATTGTCGTCATTAACCCTCCAGAGTGTGGTCATTGGACAGCCACAAACGGAGCCTATCTCAAGCGCAAACTTGGATTCCCCAGCCAATGGATTTTGCTCACACCAAAGAACAGTCAGTTCGATAACTTCGCGCACAGCTTCACCGCTTCCAAGGTTGGTTCAATTGAAGTTAGAACATTCGACGGCGATGCTGCCCCTAAACTAGGCATCACGACAATCACCTTCGATAACGACGGGCACGGCGCAATCACTTCTGGAGAATAGTTGAGTGAATTCGCTACCCATGTATTTAAGACCAAGCATAGTAGCGCTTTTGCTCTTTTTTGCAGTCGACGCCGCATTGTTTCGATCGGGCTTGTACGCGCGCTACATAGAACCAAATTCTTGCGCTGGCATGTTTCAAGCGCGCCTGTCGCAAGCCAAGTATAAAACAGCAAACAGCAGTCATTTAATTGCTTTTCTTGGCTGAGCGAAGGCTTTTCTTCAATGCTCTTCGACGAAAAGAGCGTCGAAAAAACTGGCTACCAGTCGATCAATCTTTCGATGCCTGGCTCAACTCCGCGCGTTTGGTATTACTTGCTCGAACAAGCGGACAATAACGCAGACGCATTTGATGCAATCGTCATTCCGCTTTCCTCATATAGCCTGAAGTCAATTGATGATGATCCTGTAAACCGACGAGAGGATCTTAATTTCCTTTTGCCAATGGCCAACGCGCATGAACTTCTCAATGCCGCAAGCACCTTTGAAGAACCTGAACTGATAAGTGAAGCGACGTGGGGCGAAGTCTTGCGCATGTGGTCATTTCATGAAGACTTGCGTGCTTTTCTGACGAACCCGCTCAAACGGCTGAAAGATGTGAAAGAACACAGACTATGTGTTAATTTCGGAGATTACGCCTATGCCGGTCATGATGGTTCTTTGAGCGAGGTAAGATTTGTCGGAAAAAGACTTTTGAATGTGCCGCAATCAATTCCAGCGTATGTCGATAGGGGGATTCAAAAACAATTTGCTGAAGTCGACAAAACAGAAGCCACACCTCAACAGCTCAAATATCACGAATACTGGCTCGCCCAGATAGCTCAGAGGTATCTAAATTCGCGCACCAAGCTCATTGTAGTGCGAATACCGACAAACCCATTTTTAGCGGCTTACCAAAAACAAGATGTCGCGGCTCCATTAGCTAAATTGAGAAATCAAAAAAACGTTTTCATCCTTT
>Ga0182030_10019538_pt1 | contig 12872 bp, 9 predicted proteins | sample 812S3MmetaG_FD_121299 | JGI IMG/M metagenome (GOLD analysis project Ga0182030, IMG submission 121299) | Permafrost microbial communities from Stordalen Mire, Sweden - 812S3M metaG (Illumina Assembly) | ecosystem: Environmental > Terrestrial > Soil > Wetlands > Permafrost | place: Sweden... | reverse complement strand
GCCGATGGCTACATCCACTTGTCTTGTGGTTCCCAGCTCGCCGCGACGTTGGACAAGCACTTCAGTGGAGTCGATGGCCTTATGCTGGCCGCCGTGGACCTGTCATTGCTCGGTGATGCCGTGCGCTGGGAGCAAGCGCGCGGCGGACAGCTTTTCCCGCACATCTATGGTCTGTTGGCGGTCGGCGCGGTGGTCTCGGTCGCAACGGTCGAGCGGACCACTGATGGAGCAGTCAGGCTGCCTGGTTAGAGCGTTTCCGTTCTGACTGGAATCACCGAGAGCCTCTGTCATTGCGAGGCGCGGAGCGCCGAAGCAATCCCCCGCCTGACGAGCAGCCCTCGGCTCGTCAGGCGGGGGATTGCTTCGGCGCTCCGCGCCTCGCAATGACAAGTGGGCCCGGCCGGTCAGGTTTTCGACCGCCGCGCTGCCTCACGCTCGTGGACGGCCAGGAAAGCCTTCCCCATCAACGAGCCCTCGCGGTCGATGCACTTCCGTAGAACCAGGGCACGGGTAGCCTGGACGGACTTATCGTCAGGGGCTGCCTCACTGGCGAATTCGGCGAGATGGGCGGCGACGCGGGTGTTGCCTTGCTCAGCCAGAACGGCCGCCCGCTTGGCAAGCTTCTTGGCGCCGCCAGCCAACTGCGCCAATTCCAGGGCAAGATCGGCTGCCGTCGCGGGCTTCAAATGCGCCGGATTGCCGTCGAACCAGCCGGCGTAGAGGTGATAGATGGCCCGCACGAGGAATTCAGGATCATCGTATTTGGCGCGCAGGTAGGGCTTCGACAGATACTCGGCGTCCGCTTTGACTTCATGCAGTACCTGGTCGAGCGTGGCTCCTTGGTTCATCAGCGCGAGAGACTCGTGGACCAGGTGCTCCAGGACAGCCGCACCGTCGCGCAGCACCTGGGCGGCGCGCTGTTTGCCGAAAATGACCGGGCCATGTCCCGGGATGACAATCTCTGGCCGCAACTTCTCCATATGGCGCAAGGCGGCGCCCCATTCCGCTGCGTAACGCTGCACCTTCCTCGGGTTGCCAGCGTTCGGAAACATCCAAATAACGAAGTCGCCGCTTGCCAGGATGCCGCTTGCGGGGAGCCAGACGAAGGTGGCGTCGTCGGTCTCGCCCCGCCCATGGAACAACTTGATCCGCTCGCCGCCAATCACCAGCGAAAGCGTATCGTCATAGACCTCGTCGGGCTGCCGGTCGCCGACCGGATAGACATAGGCCGGATCGTTGAACTGCTGGCCCTGCACGATGCTGTTGAGGCCCTGAGTCAGCTTGTATCGGTTCATCCGCCGCGCCACGTCGCGGTGAGCGATGATCCTCGGGCGAGGCAGCCCATTCGCCTCCGCCTCCCGGTCGATGGCGGTGATCCCTCCGGTGTGGTCGATATGGCCATGGGTGTAGATCACCGTATGGATGTGGCTACGGTTCCAGGTTCTGATGAGTGCGAGGACCGTCTCGGCGGTTGCCCGATTGGCCGTGTCGATCAGAACAAGCCCGTCCCCCGTGCGGATCGCGGTGACGCTGCCGCAGAAGTAGGTGGTATGGACCGTGATGACGGTGTCGGCGACTTTGGTAATGGCACCCTGCGATACCGCTGCCGTCCATTCCTCCATCTGCGCGGAGCCGTTCCAGAGTCGCTCAAACAAGGGGTGCTCTCGCATGTAATATCCTCCACCGGCCGTCTCCGACGCCTTAACACCATTGCCGGGTGAGGCCACTACCACGGCCTCGACCCGATTGCTCACGCGCAATAGCCTGCTGCATGATGGTCCCCCGTCCAACGAAGCAGGAAAACGCCCATGTTGATGAGTACCGACCGCATCCTGGTCAGTCATGTCGGCAGCCTGCCGCGGGCCGAACGATTGACCGGCCTGCTGATCCGCCAGGAAGCCGGCGAGACGATCGATGCCGCCGAGCTGGCCCGCGAGGTGGAGGCGGCGACCGCGCATGTGATCGCCAAACAGGTCGAAGCCGGTATTGACGTGGGCAACGAGGGCGAACAATCGCGCGTAGCATTTCAGACCTATGTTCCGCGCTGCCTGTGCGGCTTCGGTGGCGAGTCGAAACGCCCGCCGGCGCGCGACCAGCTTGAATTCCCCAGCTATGTCCGGCAGTCCGCAGCGCGTTTTCCGCATACGGCGCGCGCCATGAACGCGCCGGCGGCGCTGTCGGAGGTGCGCTATGTCAACAGCGCACCCATCAAGCAGGACGCCGAACGGCTCAAGCGCATGGGGGGCCGGTTCCGCGAATGTTTCATGACGGCGCCATCACCTGGTATCGTTGCCACGACAATGCTCAACCAGCATTACGACAGCCACGAGGCCTATCTGATGGCCCTGGCAAATGCGCTGGCCAACGAATATCGGGCCATCCACGACGCCGGCCTGATCCTGCAGATCGACGCGCCCGATCTGGCGATGGAGCGGCATCGGTTTTTCGACGGTCTGACCGACGCTGAATTCATGCGCCAGCTCGAACTGCATGTCGCGGCGATCAATGTGGGTATCGAGGGCATTCCCCGCGACCGCATCCGGCTGCATGTCTGCTGGGGCAACAATGACGGGCCGCATATCTACGACATCGCGATGGCCGCCATCCTGCCGGCGCTGTACCGTGCCAATGTCGGAGCATTGTCGATCGAGTTCGCCAATCCCCGCCACCAGCATGAATACGATGCACTGCGCAACAATCCACTGCCGGCGCATATGCTGCTGATGCCCGGTGTGCTCGATACCACGACGAATTTTGTCGAGCATCCGGAACTGGTCGCCCGGCGGCTCGAGGAAGCCGTATCCGTGGTCGGCGACCGGGAGCGGGTGATCGCCGGCACGGATTGCGGCTTCGGCACGTTCGCCGGCCGCGAATACGTGGCGGAGGAGATCGTCTGGGTGAAGCTCGCCGCCGCCGCCGAGGGCGCGCGCATCGCGTCGCGCCGGTTGTGGGGTAGGGCCGGTGGGTAATGACGTCCTGGTGCCGCGTTTCATGAATTTGGTGACGTGTCGCGATATACGAAACGATGGAAGCGCTGCGCAACCGGGCGACCGGGCGTGCAAACCCATCGCCGGTGCCGCGCGATTCACCGCATTTTCGCACGGAGGAAGAGCGGAGGACCACGGTGAACACGGAGTGGGAGGGGCCCAATGGCCGCGGGGTGCCTCCGACTCCCGTGTTCACCGTGGTCCTCTGCTCGTGCTCCGTGCGAAAAAAATTGCTGCCGGAGGCACCTGTGGCCAGTGCTCCCCGGGATTCAAGCCAGTGCTCCCCCAGTTTCAAGGCGTCAAGACGCAGTCTGGAATCTTTGCGTTTACGCCACCGTCCGACCGCGATACGTCACCGCAATCGCGGATCGCAGCACTTAGCCGAAACAAGCAGACAAAAGCATGAACGCGTATGCCATGCATGGCCATAATCCGACCGGTCACACCTCGGAGGCGGCGATCCTTGAACGAAAAACCGGCGGCACGCCGTGCGCACCGGTGGACGGACGATGATCGCGGCAATCAGCCTCATGCGGCGCCAGGACTCGATCGGTCTGGCGCGGTTCCGCCGTCACTGGCTCGATATCCACGGTCCCCTGGTCTGTGGGTTTCCCGGGCTGCGGCGTTACGTGCAATGCCACGTCGTCGCCTCCATTGCGATGAACGAGGCCGCCCGGGCGATGCGGATCGATGGGTTCCCGATCCTGTATTTCGATAGCGACCAGGATCGGATCCACGCGCATCACTCGCCGGACATGGCCGCCTGCAATATCGATTCGCGGCAATTCGTCGGCGCCGTATCGCGGGTGATTGCGGACGTCGCGGGTGAGTTGCGATCGAATGCGGGCCGTTTCAGCCTGATCGAAATCTGGCCCGACGGTGCTTCACCGGCGCCGCACCCGGTGCAGTACCATGTGCGAGAACAAGGCGCCGCGCCGAGCAGTACCGTTCCGCATCTGCCTGTCACAGCCGGCGCGGTGACTCAAACCTGGTATGATAGCCTTGTCGATCTGGAATGTGCGGCCGATACAATGGACAACTCCTGCTCCGCGCGTTTTGTTGTCGAAGAGCACTGGTTGGTCTGATTTGCCGCATCCATCGACCGGCGCCGGCTTCCGCTCGCGCGCCGCAAGGGGGAAACACATGGACATCGAACGCGGTCTGGTGCGAACCGAGCTGGGCCATATCCACTATCGCGCGGCAGGGGCCGGCTCACCGGTGATGCTGTTCCACATCAATCAACAGTCGTCGGCGCTGATGCTGGAACTGATGCAGGCGCTGGCATCGGATTTCCGGGTCGTGGCGATGGACTATCCGAGCCACGGCGATTCAGACCCGATTGCGTGGCAGCCTGCGTTCGCCGACTACGTGCGCTGCGCCATTGCCGTGATGGACGCCCTGGGCATCGATCGCACGGCGGTACTTGGCGAGGCAGTCGGCGCCGGCGTGTCGGTGGCGATCGCCAACTGTTGCCCGCAACGGGTGGATAGGGTGGTGTTGGTCAACTGCCCGTTCTCGCCCGACCGCACGCGCACCGCGACGCATGTGCGGGAACTGCAAAGCGGCTTGCGGCCAGAGGATGCGTCCGGCTTTCCGCTCACCCGGACCATCCAGTTCATGTTGGAGAAAGATCCAGGCCACGCGCCGATGCAGCCGTCGCAAAGCTGGATGGATCGGATCAACACGGCGCAGATGGAAGTGGGACGCCATCGCTGGCAGGCGGTGACCGCGCTGGCGAACTTCGACATGGAGGGCGGCCTGCGCGCTTTGGCTCAGCCAACCCTGTTACTGGTGGGCGAGCATTTCTACTACGCCCGGTTCCTCGATGAGGTGATCGCGCGGGTGAAGGACCTGCAGTGCGACGTGCTGGCCGGCGGGCGGTTCTGTATGACGTGGGAGCGGGCGGACGAGATCGCGGCAAAGGCTGCGGCGTTCCTGCGGCGCTGAATTCGGGGCCCGGTGCAACGCCACCGGCCGACGGCGGCCGACGACCCGCGCTGAATGAAACCAAAATGATTGCCAGCGGCAACAGCAGTCTGTTGCTTGATGTTGGGCACCTCTGATGTTGCGCACCAGCAATCCAACTTGTTGGCACCCGCGTCACGGCCCCTGGGTCGCACCTGCGCCGGAACCCGGAGCGTGGGCAACGTTCGCCTGGAACTTCTCCAATTGCAGCGACCTGAGCACCCGCACCATCGTCGCCTTGTCAACCGAACCGCGGATGGCGTCTGCCGTCTTGTCGATCAGATCGTCGAGCACCTTGCCCTGGATCTGCGCCAGCCACTGCGCCTCCATGACGTCGGCGATCGCTGTGTAGGACAGGTGCCACGGTTCGTCATTGTAGTGCGGCGTGGCGCGCGCCGATCCCCCGGAGAACGGGTTGAAAAAGCCGAACTGCGCCGCATGATCGCGTACGAATGGAATCAGCGAGACGAACTTCCCCGATCCCTCCCAGAATTCGTGCTTCACCTCGCCGGGACCCATGAGGTCGATCTCGGTGCCCCAGTGATGGCGTGAGAAGCCCGCCATCGACATTGTGCCGAGGATATCGACCAGCGCCTTGCGAATGTCCGCCTCGCCGCTGGAACCGGTAATCTTGCGCTTCGCCAACTCGCTTTTGTCGATACCCGCCTGCGAGGCGAAGTCGCGCGTCTGCGATGCCGTCAGTGCCGCCGGCGGCGGCGGCTTGTCCGCTTTGTGCTTGGGCAGCCACGCATCCTGGTAGAACCGGTTCATATCCTGGAAGCGCGCGGCAACGATCGCCTGGACGTTGTCCAACAGGCTCTTGTCCGCCGCGGTCGGCATCCCGGTCAGCAGCGTGGTGGTAATCGAATTGCGCAACAGCTCGTCCGCCTTGGACGGCTCGCCCTTGTGATCGCGGAAGAAGTCGCGCAAGCCGGGCATGATGTTCTCGACGCTGCGGTCGGCGCCGCTCTCGGGCAGCTTGTCTTTCCCCGGAACTTCGGTCGTGATGACCGGCGTCTTCAGCGCAACCGACGCCCACGCGCCCAAGCTGCTCTGTTTCTCGCTGATCTCCACTTCGGCGCTGGCCGGATAGCGCGACTCGCACACCTTGGACGAGAGGCGGTTGGCTGGGTCGTTGGCATCGCCGCCCCCCATCGCCATGGCCATGCGGCAGGCGATTTCCCGCGCCTCGCCCTCGACGGGATCGGCGAACGCACCGCCTTTCTTCGGATCGCCCTGCGCGTGCATGCTGAGGATGCGCGACGGCTGCAGCTTGTCGATGACCGCCTTCACCGCCTTCACCTCCGGCTGCATCGGCGGCGGCGTGCCTGGGAACGGCTTGAAGCCGGGCAGGCCCGGCCAGTTGCGGTTGAGATCGACATTGTGGCGGTTATTGCGGCCGGTGCCAGGCTTGTTCAGTTCGTCGAGCGAGCCGCCGGGATTCATCAGCGGCACGAAAATGGTGTCGAAGTCGCGGCGGAACATGTCCTGGCTCAGCTCGGTGAGCAATTTCAGCGACAGCGCCTGTGGGCCGTGCTCATCGCCATGAATGCTGCCGATCACCAATGCGCGCGGCGCCGGTGTCGCGGCCGGCGTTGCAGAGGCGCCACCTTGCGGCGCCGGGGTCGCGGCCGGCGTTGCGGCGGGGGCACCTTGCGGCGTTGCGGCAGGGCTTTGCGGCGTTGCGGCAGGGCTCTGCGGCGCCGGCGCGGGGCGGTTCTGATCGACGCATTCCAGGTAGGCCTGTCGCGTCTGCAGGCAGTGCACGTCGTCCTTGCACGTGGTCGTGGCATTTTGCTCGCGCGCACAGGGCAATAACGGTGACGCACCGGATACCACATCGACGCCGGCCGGGGGCGTCGGGGTGGGCACTGCCGGCGCCGGCGGCGCTTTCGCGGCCGGGGAGGCCGAGGTGTGCGGGAACACGAACGCACCGATCGGCAGCGTGGTATCCTCCGCCGGCGGGTCCATGGGTTTGCCGCGCGCCGAGCCGAAGCCGATGTCGCCCGCCGTCTGCGTGAGTGGCGTGCCCGCCCGCAACTCCGTATCGACGCGATCGAGGTCCAGCGGAACGCGCGCGACCCGCGGACCGGCGCTGGCCTGCTGGATCACATGGGTCAATTCGTGTGCCAGCAGGCGCCGGCCATCGCCGGTGTCCGGCGCGAACTCGCCGCGGCCAAACACGATGTCGCTGCCAACGGTGAAGGCGCGCGCGGCGAGCGAGCAAGCCGCGACCGCGGCCTCGCCGCCGGTGTGGATGCGCACGTGGTCGAGCGGGCGGGCGAAGCGTTGTTCGAAGTCGTCGCGCACGGCGCGCGGCAGCTTCGACCCGCCGCCGGTCAAGCCGGGCGGTGTGACGTGCGACGGCGGCGGACCGGCCGGCGAAAGGGGCATCGGCGGCGGAGCGTGGTCGATCGTCCTGGCGACGCTGTCCGCCTCGGTCTCGTGGCGGTCACCCGGCTCGGTGACGGCCAGGCCGCCGACGCTGGCGAGGGCCCCGTTCGGCTTCCGCTGCACCGGGGCGCCGCCCACGGAAGCGCCCGCGGCGCGGGATGGCGCAGCGGCGTTCCGCACTGGCTGCGACAGCAGCCGCAGCGCCGCCTGATTGCCGATCGTGCGATGGCGCGGAAGCATGTATCCGGCGGCGTCATGGCCAGGGCGGTCCCCGGGCAGCGCCGAACGGTCGGTTGGCGACCGGCTGATCGCGCCTTTGGTTGTCTTCGCCTGTGCCCCGGCAATCTGCGGCGTGAACATGGTCGCGTTCTCCCGACCGGTGTCGCTATGGCAAAAGGACCGGTAGCGGCGCACTGACTACCACGAAACCAGGCCGCGCATCCAAGCCCGGCAGCAGAACCCTGGCCCGCAGGCGGGAAATGCGCCATATCGTCGCGCGGACACGGTCGTCCTGTCCATATCGTCGCGCGGACACGCTCGTCCTGTGGAGAACCGATGCTGCGGCTTGGGACTTTGGCTCTGTTGTTCGCGCTGTTTGCGATCGGACCCGCCGCGGCGCTGGAGAGCACGCCGGCGACCAGCGCGCGGGACACCGTGTCGCTGGTGTCCGATACCGATGCCGTCGCGCCCGGCACAGCGTTCCGCGTCGGCCTGCATTTCCTCCTGGCGCCGGGCTGGCACACCTATTGGCGCAATCCGGGGGACGCCGGCGTGGCGCCCGACCTGTCGCTGGTGCTGCCGGCGGGGGTCAGCGCCGGGCCGATCGCATGGCCGACCCCGCGGCGGGTCGTCGAGGGGCCGGTGATGACCTACGCCTATACCGGCGATGTGCTGCTGCCGGTGACGGTCACGCCGGGCGCGCATAGCGGGCCGCTGCCGATCCAGGCGCATGCCCGCTGGCTGGTCTGCAAGGAGATCTGCGTGCCGGAGCAGGCGGATTTCCGGCTGGATCTGCCGATGGCACCCCCTGCGGGGACCCCGGCCCCGTCCGCCCAGGCGCCGCTGTTCGTCGCGCATGACCGGACGGTGCCGCGGGCCTCGCCGTGGCAGGCGCAGATCGCGCCGGACGGCTCGCTGTGGGTGCAGGGCGCGGAGTTGGGGCCCGCGACCGTGACGGATGCCTGGTTCATTCCGGACCACCCCGGGCTGATCGAGGATGACGCCGCGCAACCGCTGTCGGTCCGGCAGGGCGGGTTCGTGCTGGCGCTGAAACTGGCACAAGGGGCCAAGGCGGATGCGGGACTGTCCGGCATTTTGTCGGTGCGGGACCGGACCGGGCTGCAGACCGATGTGGAGCTGCATGCCATGCCGGGCGCGGCGCCGGCCCCGCCCTTTCCACCGCTGCAGCGGGTGCTGCTGTTCGCCTTCCTGGGCGGGCTGATCCTGAACCTGATGCCCTGCGTGTTCCCGGTGCTGGCGATGAAGGCGGTGGCGCTGGCGCAGGGGGCGGCGCGGGGCGAGGCTCGGTCGCATGGGCTGTTCTACACCGCGGGCGTGCTGGTGACGTGGGCGGCGCTGGGCGGGGCTTTGCTGGCGGCGCGGGCGGAGGGGGCGGCGGCGGGGTGGGGGTTCCAGTTCGCCTCGCCGGTGTTCGTGGCGGCGATGGCGTGGCTGCTGTTCGGGGTCGGGCTGAACCTGTCGGGCGTATTCTCGGTGGGTGGCGGACTGAGCGGCACGGGCAGTGGGCTGGCGGCGCGCGGGGGAAACCTGGGCAGCTTCTTTACCGGGCTGCTGGCGGTGCTGGTGGCGACGCCGTGTACTGCTCCGTTCATGGGGGTGGCGATCGCGGCCGGGCTGGCGGCGCCTCCGGCGGTGACGATGCTGGTGTTCCTGGTGATGGGGCTGGGACTGGCGGCGCCGTATGCGGCGCTGTCGGCGGTGCCGTCGCTGGCGCGGCTGGCGCCGCGGCCGGGGCGATGGATGGAGGTGCTGAAGCAGGGGTTGGCGTTCCCGATGTATGGCGCCGCGGTGTGGCTGCTGTGGGTGATCAGCCAGGAGGCCGGGTCGGCCGGCGTGCTGGGCACCGCGGCGGGGTTCGTGCTGCTGGGATTCGCGGCGTGGGTGCTGGGGATCAGCCAGGCGGCGACCAGCCGCAGCCGGCGCTTCGGGCAGTCGGCGGCGGCGGCGGCGGTGCTGCTGGCGGCGGCAGTGTTGAGCGGGATCGCGGTGGCTCCGGGGACGCCCGCCGTTGCGGGGACGGGCGAGGGGGCCGAGGTTTTTTCCCCCGCCCGCCTGGCCACGCTGCGCGCGGAGGGGCGGCCGGTGTTCGTCAACATGACGGCGGCGTGGTGCGTGACCTGCCTGGTGAACGAGCGGGTGGCGATTTCGAGCGCTCCGGTGCAGCATGCGTTCGAGAAGCGGCGGGTGGCGTATTTGAAGGGCGATTGGACCCGGCAGGATCCGGCGATTTCAAATTTTTTGCGTGAGTATGGGCGGGATGGCGTGCCGCTTTACGTGTATTATCCGCCGCATGATGGGAAGCCGGTGGTGTTGCCGCAGATTCTCACCGAGAACGAGGTGTTGGCGCAGTTGAACCCCGGGTAAGCTGGTGGAGTGGGTGGCTGCGTTTGGGGCACAACCCGTCATTGCGAGGCGCATAGCGCCGAAGCAATCCCCTGCGTAACGAGCGTAACTCGGCTCGTCACGCAGGGGATTGCTTCGGCGCTATGCGCCTCGCAATGACAGGATTTTGGTCGGGCGTTTCCGGTCGGCGCGAAACTGCACTAGCCGATCAGCTTGCGCACCGCGGCGGCGGCGTCCGGGGTGGACCAGTCGGCCGAACCCTCCAGCCGCGCGCGTTCCCGTCCTGCCTTGTCGATGACCACGCTGGTGGGGATGCCCTCGGCGCCGAACGCGCGCGCCGCGGCGCCTTGCGGATCGAGCAAGACCGGCAGGCCGGTGATCGCATACTTGCGGAAGAACGCCTCGACCGCCGTGGCGCCACCGTGATCGGACGATAGCGGCAGCACGGCGATGTCCGCCGGCGCCAGCGTTCGCGACAGCGCCGCCAGGGAGGGCATCTCGGCGACGCAGGGGCCGCACCAGGTGGCCCACAGGTTGATGACCATGCCGTGGCCGCGGAACTCCGAGAGGTGATGCGGATTGCCATTGGCATCGACGAAGACGATGTCGGGCGCCTCGACGGGGGGATTGGATGCCTTCAGGGCCTGGCTGAGGTCTTTCAGGTCCTGGGCGCGCGGTTTGCGCGGGCACGACACGGCCGCTAGGGTCCCAGCCGCCGCCGCTGCCACCACCGACCGGCGGGTGATCAAAGCCATGATGGACCTCCTTCGTTGACCGACGATCCGCAACGCCGCAACGCCGCCGCCAACGCCCCCAAGGGGAATCCGACATGGGGAGGGCGCTTCGCCGGCGGTCCGTCGCTGATCATGCAGGAGATAAATGCCTCGATCGACGTGGACCGCAAGCTGTGGCGGCAGGACATCAGGGGGTCTCTGGCGCACGCTGCCATGCTGGCGAAGATCGGCGTGCTGGATGCCACGGACGAAGCGGCGATCCGCGGCGGGCTGGAGGCGATCGCGCAGCAGATCGAGGCGGGAACATTCGCGTTCGATACGGCGCTGGAAGACATCCACATGAACATCGAGGCGCGGCTGACCGAACGCATCGGCGAGGCCGGGCGCCGGCTGCACACGGCGCGCAGCCGCAACGACCAGGTGGCGACGGATTTCCGGCTGTGGGTGCGCGACGCGATCGACGGGCTGGACGGGCAGATCGCCGGCCTGATGCTGGCGCTGGCAGAGCATGCGGCGGCGTTCGCGGCCGATCCGATGCCGGGGTTCACGCATTTGCAGACCGCGCAGCCGGTGACGTTCGGGCACCATCTGCTGGCGTATGTCGAGATGCTGTCGCGCGATCGCGGGCGGCTGGCGGATGCACGGCGGCGGCTGAACGAGTGCCCGCTGGGCGCGGCGGCGCTGGCCGGCACCTCGTTTCCGATCGACCGGCAGATGACCGCGGCGGCGCTGGGGTTCGACCGGCCGGCGGCCAACTCGCTGGATGCCGTGTCGGACCGGGATTTCGCGCTGGAGTTTTTGGGCGCGGCGGCGATCTGTGCGATGCACCTGTCTCGGTTTGCTGAGGAGATCGTGATCTGGTGCAGCGCGCCGTTCGGGTTCATCCGGCTGTCGGATGCGTTCACCACCGGGTCGTCGATCATGCCGCAAAAACGCAATCCGGACGCGGCGGAGCTGGTGCGGGCGAAGACCGGGCGAGTGACCGGCGCGCTGGTGGGGTTGCTCACGGTGATGAAGGGGCTGCCTTTGGCCTATGCCAAGGACATGCAGGAGGACAAGGCACAAGTGTTCGACGCGGCGGAGGCGTGGGCGTTGTCGCTCGCGGCGATGGCGGGCATGGTGCGCGACATGACGCCCGATCTTGCCCGCATGCGGGCCTTCGCCGGCGCGGGGTTCGCCACCGCGACCGACCTGGCCGACTGGCTGGTGCGGGCGCTGCGCCTGCCGTTCCGCGATGCGCACCACGTGACCGGGGCGCTGGTGGCACGAGCCGAGGTTTTGGGGGTCGGTTTGGCCGGGTTGTCGCTAGCGGAGATGCAGACGGTGGAGCCGCGGATCACAGCGGAGGTGTTTTCCGTGCTGACGGTGGATGCGTCGGTGGCGTCGCGCCGGAGTTTTGGCGGGACGGCGGGGGAGAATGTGGCGCGGGAGGCGGCGCGGTGGCTGGCGGCGCTGGGGGCGGCGGCATGAGCCGGGCCTGGTTGCTGGTCGGCGTGCTGGCTGGCGTGCTGGCGCTGGCGGCGTGCGGCAAGAAGGGGCCGCCGGACCCGCCGGGGCCGCCGAACGAGATCACCTGGCCGCGGGCGTATCCCACGCATTGATTCTTCTGCCCACGGTGTTGCGAGGGGCGCGGCGGCGGGTCGTGGGGCCAGATTGCACGGCTGGAGAGGGCGGGGCGTAAGCCGCACGCCGGCAACGTCAACTCCGCGGCGGTTCCCCGCACTTGGCCCAAAGCAGCGGCGGCCGGGGCGCCTCGCCTGAACAGCCGGACTCGACCCATTGCGGACACAGGGAACCGGGGGTCGCCCGCGGCCAGAATAGGTATTTCCAGCGGAGTAGGATCAACCGGCTCGCTGGGGTTTCATCCGCAGAAATTTGTCCTATGGCGATTCTTGGACCAAATATCCATTAAATCGGCTTATTATAGCGTCCAATGCATGATAACTGCACGTTGGAGCAGTTTCACCCTGACGGAAAAGCCGCTGCAAGTGCGTCATCCCCGCGCAAGCGAGGACCCAAGCGGCTTGGGTCCCCGCTTGCGCGACGCTTGCGCGGGGATGACGAGAAGGACGCGTTCCAGTCAGGCTGTAAACGCTCTAAGGCGACGTCCAAAAATAAGCGAACCGGTTCTGAACTCCGTCATCCCCGCGAAAGCGGGGACCCAGGTGGCTTAGGTCCCCGCTTTCGCGGGGATGACGTGGAATGCTGT
>Ga0182030_10019537_pt1 | contig 12873 bp, 9 predicted proteins | sample 812S3MmetaG_FD_121299 | JGI IMG/M metagenome (GOLD analysis project Ga0182030, IMG submission 121299) | Permafrost microbial communities from Stordalen Mire, Sweden - 812S3M metaG (Illumina Assembly) | ecosystem: Environmental > Terrestrial > Soil > Wetlands > Permafrost | place: Sweden... | reverse complement strand
CACGATGCCGATTCCGACAATAGTAACTAACCTCAACGGAGAAATGATTGGTCTGCAATTCGATGCCTCATTCTTAGATTGGCACCTGGGTCCGAGTTCCATCAAGCTGGTGGCAACAGACGGCAACTTAATGGAACAGCGCAATCCACGCTTCTCATCATCTAAAGACCCTTACCTGACAGAATATGCCATTGTGGATGCTGCTACAAAAAAATAATACATAAAATCCCAGAGTGCGCCGACTCAGAAACGTAGACTGGAGGTTGATCGTTAATTGCCCCTGTGGTGCTTGCATTAATCCCTGTATTCCGGGTAAATCCAAGGAATGGAGAGGGCAATAGTGAGCAGACTTCCCAAAGCCGGTGACATTTTCGCGTCGCGTTATGAGCTATTGAACCTCCTCGGTCAAGGGGGCGGTGGCGCTGTTTTCAAAGCAAGACAAATCGACAGCGATCGACTCATCGCTCTGAAGATTTTGCATCCTGAACTTAACACGAATGAGGAGTTTAAAACCAGATTTTTGCGCGAAGCAAAAGCGCTCAGTAGGACAAATCACCCAAACATAGTAAGAGTTTATCACTGCGGATTCGGCGATAACGACCTGGCTTACGTTGCCATGGAATTTGTCGATGGTATCAACGTAAGAAAACTCTTGTTTGATAATAAGTTTTTGCCGTCTCTGCGAGTTTTGCACATAGTTAAGCAAACGGCAGAAGCGCTCGCTCACGCGCACGAAGAGGGCATAATACATCGCGACATTAAGCCGGAGAACATAATTTTAGTAGACGCTCCAGAGCCTGACACCGTAAAGCTCATTGATTTTGGCCTGGCCCGATTTAGCGATGAGAGAACCATTACCGCCCCCGGAGCCTTGCTCGGCACTTTCGATTACATTAGCCCTGAGCAAGCTTCGGGTAAAAAGGCTGACCAAAAATCAGACATTTATTCACTTTGCGCCTGTCTCTACGAAATGCTCAGCGGGGTAAAACCATTCAGCGCAGATAACCCAATTGGAGTTATATCCAAGCACATTCATGAAGCTGTGCCACCACTCCAGCCAAATCAAATCGACCGTTTTCATCCGGATATCAACAAATTGCTGCTGAAAGGTCTGGCTAAAGAGCCCGAACAACGCTTTGCAGACATGAAAGAGCTTTCGCTGGCCCTTTCCGAGCTTAATGAAACTCTGACTTCGATCGCAGCTAGCACTCCCAGCCAAAATCAAAGCAAGTTGACGGCAGGCTTAAGCCCGCGATTTATGCCAATAATGGCGGTTCTGCTTGGAGCTATTTTAGTTGCACTTGGGGCAATGTATTATTCTCGCTTGCAAACACAGCAGCTGCTCAAGACCACAGCAGTCGGTGCGTCCAAGCCGACGCTGCGAAAGACGGCAAGAATTAGTAAATTGCAGGCAATACAAATTGAGACTCTAGCCTTGAATGCAAACAAGAGAGAAGCTCTGGTGCAGCTCAACGAATACCTTGATTCTAAGCGTCTCGATACCAAAGCCAGAGCAATACTGCTGGAGGATAAAGCAAGTGTGCTTGGTCGTTCGGCTCCCGAAGCATTGCTGTGCGCGCAACAAGCGTTTGTCCTGACAGAAAACGATTACAGTCACTATAAAGAAGATTTGTCTAAACGGTTCTATATTTCCTGCGCATTTTTTTATTTGGAATCGCTACTTGCTGCTCAACAATATCGAGATGCCTCATCTATAGCAAGACAAATGATTCCGGTGACACTGAGCCTTAGCGACGGTCATCCCTGGGAATATTCAGTTTACATACGAACAGTCACTGTAGGCGAGTTGCGAGTTTCAGCGGCGACTGCAGCTATCGGCCTACATGACTACAAAGAAGCCAACCGGCTGATGGATGAGCTGAGTTCATACGTCGGAGGCGCGGCAAAAGCCAAAATGCGCGCCAGCCTTTTATTGCAACTTCAGCGCCGGTCTGACTTGCAGAGTTATATAGAAGGCTTTTACAAAGTAGCGACGCTTCCTGCAAACTATGGAGAAGAAGCGCTTTATCAAAATGAATCGCAACGCTTCCATTGTTTTCAAGCAATACTGGCGATTGCTGAAGCTTGCAGAGACGCATCTCAGTTTGATTTGGCACGGGAATGTCTGAAAAAAGCTGATCACGTGCGCAATTTGCTGGCGGCTGGTGGCAGCAAAAACGAGTTTTCAGATCACCAGAAAAACACGGAAAATTATATCCTTGTGCAACTCAGTAATTTATATACAGAGCTGGCTTCCAAAGACAAAAAACTTGCAAAGAAACAAGCTTTCGAACTCTACCAATGGTGGCTTAAGGTAAATGAAGCAGACTCTAAAACGAGGCAACTCAATATGCATTACTTGTACGCACCAGATCTAATTCCAGCTCTGCTGGATACCGGTTTGAGCGAAGAGGCAAACCAGGTAATTCGCATTGTTACTCCACATTTTTCGCGATACTTCAATAAACAGACAGACTGGGCTGATTCAACAAAACAACTGACTCTCCGATTGAGTCGCTTCAAAGACGACGAAACAGTCGTGCTTCTCCTCAAGCAGCTCAACAGTTCAAAATGATCGTTTGCCCGGTTCAGTTTTTGGGGCTTCGGTTTTTGCCTTGTGAGCATCGACAATTAGAGACACCACATCCGATCACCGCCAAATTCGATGTGATGACCAGCCCTGGCGAAAGAAAAGAAATTACCACGGAAACAGCACAAACAATTCAGACCTGAAGAGAGGCTTATGATACCGGACTTGCCGTGTATATATATGCCTCCGCGGCTTCATCCGGCATGCCGGCGCGTGGAATCGGAAAACGTTGCGTCATCGCCTCGAAGTGCTGCAGTCGCTCCGGCGGAAATGATTCCACCATTTCCGTGCGAATGAGCCCCGGGCAAACGCAATTGACTCTAATGGGGGCGAGTTCGACTGCCATTGCCTTTGTCGCATGTTCCACAGCTCCCGAAAGTTAAGTTGCAAGTACCGAGCCTTTCATTGGTCGGTGCGCCAACAAACCGTCAGTGAAAGTGAATGAGCCTCCTGGCGGCAAGATTTTCGCCGCATGCTTTGCCACGGCAAGAGCGCCCCAGTAGCGCACATTGAGCATCTTTTTCGCTTCCTCGAAATTCAGATCCACGAGCGATGTGAACATTGAAGGAACAAAATCTACTAATGAGGCGCCCTCCGCCAGCGCTTTTCCCGCGACAGCTTTTCCGATACCGGAGCCACCGCCGATTACCAATATTCGTTTGTCCTTTAAGCTCATTAGCGCACCGCCTTTGCTTCGCGTTTTAGTTGGTCGGCAAGCGGTTTGTAGCTGCCGAGTACAATGTCGTCGGTGCTGAAAATTTAGCCACTAAACGAACGCGTCCGCGGGCTCGCCATCCGGCGACGCCGTTGAATAAGGCAGAAGATATCGGTTCTGCAAAATCACGCCTCACAGCTTGCTGAGGTCATCGATAGCAAGAAAGAGAAATAGCATTATTTGTCAGAATGTTTCAAAGGCTGTGGAGCGTATGACCCCGGAATTAGCGATCGATTACTGCCTTTCTCTCCGATCCAAGCCGGTACCTTAAAGGGTCCAGCATGGTCGTGCAAGAGTGCTGCGGGTGCGCGTGCGGGCGGGGACGACTCAAAAGAACTCATTTCGGTTTTAACAGAAGGGTTTTGCCCAGCAGCAGAGGCTGCATTCTTTAGCTCAATGGGTTCTGCTTTTTTGGGCTCAATCGAGTCTTTGATGCTTGGCCTTTCAGAAGAAATTGTTGTGTTCTGGCGTGGGTAAATTAGGTTTCCACTGGAATCCATAACCTGGACTCCAGCTTTGGGCTTGAACCCTGGTCCAAGCTTCACCCCCGGACCTAGCATCATCGCAAAGCCCGCCTTGGCAGCTCCGCTCCTGCCTACTTTTGGCTTTTCTTGGCTTGACTGGGCGTTTTGACAGTCAGAGTTGAGAAAATACGTTTTATTTTTACTGTCGCTTGATTTTGCGGACTCCTGTGCTACTGCAATCCCGATTGCACCAGAGCAAAGCCAGACTAGAGCTAAAGTTAGAGCTACTAAATGTGTTTGTTTTACCATGGATCCATTTCCTCGCACTCTATTTATCATCCTGAGCCGCTAACATGCCCAAATATAGCATCTGTTTCAAGAGGGAAAACCCTGATTCTTAAATCGTGCAAGACGCAGTCGGCTTTCCCTGGCTAATTTCTAATGCGAACCAGGAGATTCAACAGCATGGTCAAAATGAAACAAAACCTCTTCTGATTCCGGCGCACCCTCTGGAAAATGCGGGAATGGTGCGCCATCACTAATAGCTTTGAGACAGGCTTGGTTTCGCAGCTCGGAAGCGGAAGCTTGCTTCATCACTGAATTGTCTACACTTCCATCCCGATGCACGCGAAATGATACCACCACGTGATCTTCTTGCATATCCTGCGGCGGTTGCCACTTATGTCTGATTTTTCGCCGCAGTTGTCTCATGTAATTAGTTAGGTCTGGCGCCGAGCCCTTGTCGTCAAATCTAAAAGTAATTTCGCTTAGGTTCTGCGGCGCGTTCGGAAATGGTGCCACGCGTCGGACTACGTTGAGAGCGTCTTCATCAATAGCTTGACTCCCCGAAGATTTAGTTATTCGCAACTCAGTAATGTTGCCGTTATTATCAACTGAAAATGCTACTGCGGGAAAATTGTTTGTTTGGAACTTCGAAAGCCGCCATTCATCAGCAAGTTGTTTTCGAACACTATCCACATAATAGTTCGTGGTACCAAACGGCGAGACCTTGATTGTTTCAGGTGCTTCGTCCTCGTGAACTGCTATTGACTTATCTGTTTGGTTGTACTTTGCCAGTGCGTGCGGCTCATAAGCACCGCTTGCGTTCTTGTTGCTCAGCTCATCTTTGCCCTGAAGTGCGGCAAGTTCTCTGGCAACTGCCGATGTTTTTTCCTCAGGTATGGTGGTATTTATTGGCGCCAATTCCAGGCAACGCGCATAGTAAGCTGCGGCAGCTTTGCTGTTACCGATAAGCAAGTTTGCACTTGCGAGCGCCATCAAGTTATTGAAAGTCGGTCCGATCTCGACAATTTTGTCGGTAGCATTTACAAGCCCAGCTTTCGCCTCCCTGTCATCCGGATTTAGAAAAACAGCCTGCCTGTATTCGATGTATGAGTTCAACAAGCGTTGCATTCCCTTTGTGCCGCGACCGCTGTCTTTCGCTTTGAGCGCATATTCCAGAAGAATATCTGCGAGCATGCGATGGCAAGTCGAGGCATTGAAGGAGTCGCCACTTTTCCAATTGTTCAGTTCAACAGCTTTCTTTAACTCTCTGAAAGCGTCCACAACTTTTGCATCAGCAAGATATTTTTTTGCAATTTCGGCATGAGCCTGACTCCCTGTGCCAAGAGAATTGCTTTCATCATTGTTCTGTGACTGCGGACGGCTCCATTGATCGGGTTGCTCTTGCAATGACTCTTTCGAAAGAGACACTGGCAAGTCGACTCTGTCGGGAAAGGGAGGCATGTTTGCCGGTGGTGCAGCCATCGGAGCGTTGATTCTCAAAATGCTGAGGTCTATTGGTGAAGCGGCCTCATCGGCGTCTGTTTTCTCAGCCAGACTAGACATAAGCAGAGTCGCGAGAATAACTAGTCCGAAACTGAATCTGATTGAAGTCCATTTGGAAGGGCTAAAATTTACCAATTTTTGAGTTCTTTTGTTTTGCTTGAATTGAGCTAGCACTGAGCCTCCGTGTGCAGTTCGCAGCCTGAGTCGCTATTTTGAATGCGCCTGATCTTTGCCAAACGCTTGATATATTGAATGCGCGACATACCCAGCAGCCGTTGCAAACGCTCTTCCGGCATGATCCATCACACCGTTTTCAGGATCGACACCTTCTGAGATAATTCCAGCATCCCAGCTGCTGCCACGTAATATTTTTAGCGCTTGCTCACGCCCTTTAGTTAGTTGAAGATGATCTGCCACACTCCACGAAGTGCTGAAGGGCAAGCGATAACTTCCAGGTATACCAAAAGGTTTATCTGAATAGGAGAACTCATGGTTCTTCGAATGGAGCCAATCATAAGTTCTAGCGAAAACAGGATCGTTTTCTGGTACAAAACCTAGTAGTGGAAGCTTCATCAGTGAGCCTGGTGGCACGTCAGCAAATTTGTATTTCTTTCCATCAGTCGCGTCGGCGTAAATCGGTCCGCCAGCGCCATGGGCGCCATGGGCGCCATCGGCTATGCAGAATTTTTGTATTGCCACCTTCAGCGCGCTGGCATTATTTTCCGCGCTTTGTGCGCGTGCCTTATCACCTAGCCTCTCGTACAATTTGCTCATGTCCTGCAAAACTCGCCAGGTGAGAACATTATCGTAGGTGGAGAACGGTAACGGCTGATACTCATCTTGAGCGTCTTGCAACGTTGAGTACAAACCTGTTTGCTCATCTTTCAAATCCATTAAGCGCTCATCAAGCGTGAGCAACGCCTCTTTATGTTTCAAAAGAAAAGCATCATCATTGGTTCGTTCCACATATTGTCCCAAGGCATGCAACGGTGCCACCAGTTCATCTAACTCTAAACCATCTTCGAGTACAACACCGTCAATGAAGCGACTATGAACGCCCGCGTTTCGCAATTGAACTCCAAGAGCATACTCAAGAGCCTGGCGGGCAATTTTGGTATCAGTATCCAGTAGCCCGGGAAAGCTCCAGAGCATGGCATCGCGGTCCCAGTAAGCTGCGCTCACATAATAGCGAGGGCTGCGAGATGTTACACCTACGAGCTGTTCTGTATCGATAGCCTTTCCCCAAGCATAGAGCGTCGTGAAGAGGAAATTGCGATTCATTATAAAGTCAAGATCAGCTTGTCCAGTCGTGCGCGTATGTTTCTGGCACCACTCGGCAGTTTTGCGAATCATGTAATCCGCACCATTACGGTCGATCATTTCTCGAAGCGCTTTCGCATTATGTGGACCGCTGAACTCTTCGATGCCGGCGCCAAGAATGTAATTGCACTCAGCCGTTTGTCCTGGCGCGATTTTAAGCTCGCGACGAGCTTCTAGAGTCGGTGCGGAGCTTTCTGGAGAATCAGAACCTCGCGCCTCCGAATTCGGATAAATTAGCGACCAGGCAAACCAAGTGTCATGAGTCACAAAACTGAACACTTCCGCCGGATCGACCCAAGGAGCCGGCGCCATGCGGCGATCGCCTCGCAACTGCACCGGATTGTAAGTGACACGGTTTAATCCGCCCCAGGAGGCTTTTAAGCCAAGAACTGCAGGTATGCTCTCACCTTTGTCATTCTTGACGGTGAGTCGCAAGAACGCGGCGCGAGACTCTGGTGGGGCACAATAAGTCAGCGTGATTTCAACGCCGTCTTCCTTGAAATGCGCAACCGGTATCCAATATTCAATTAATTCCCAGCGAAGATTGTGCAATACAATGTTTTTGCCGTTGATCTGTACAAATGGCGTCAGAACCGCCTCGCCTGGCGCCCCTACTACTTCAAGAAGACCACGGTCGCGCATTGACAGCACGTTAAAATCAACAAGCGCACCATCTGAAGCTCGAATGGTCGGAAGCGCGATCCATTCGTTGCCGGTTGCGATGACATCATCACTTTTGAGTGGCATCGGCATAGTGCGCACACCCTCACTTGCCAACGCGGGTGAGTCCACGATGTTCGGAAAGCAGCTAACAATAATAAGACTGCTTGACAGCGACGATAACCAGGCGCTTTTCCCTTTACTAACCATCCATCTCGATTTCATTAACCAGTTCCTGAATTTCGACGCGCACACTCTGAATTTGTTATGGATGCTTGCACATTCTCTGTTATAACTTGCATCTCGACCATGATATTGTATCAACGATAAATTATGGAACGTGAGAATAATGTGATATTCTTCGTGGCGAAAATTTCCAGCGGCGACTCAAAAAACGATAGTTTGCAATTTCAGCAGTTTGTTTTATCCCGTGATCAACGACCATTAGCCAGATATTCATTCCATGACCGGTCCGACATTTTATATATATCTTCAGGATCAACTCTCCACACGCTACGGTCAAGCAAACGCACGTAGTTGGCAGTGTAATTGTCGTCAGGAACCCATCCGGAAAGCTTCATCTGATGGTTCACAGTAAGAACATCCGAGCGAGTCACGCTGCTGCTTTCGCCAAGAGGGAACCACTCGATTTGGCGATCTCCGATTACAGTTTTTTCGACAGGCTGCAGAAGCTTAGGTATTGCAGGACGCTCATACGTAGGTCCAAGAACTACAGCGTTTTCCCCAGTTGGCGGCAACCATGCTTGCCGGCATTTACCAAGACCTATCGGGAGAGAGCCTTCCGGCACGGCCTCGTTCAACGCGCCTAATTGAGCGCGATTAAGCAAATTCCAGCCATGTTTAGCGTCAGCTCCGAGACGAACACCAAAAGGTCCGAAGCGATTGAGAGGAGCGAGCGGAGACACCTCAGGATTACTCAGAAACCCGCGGTAGAAAGTTTGAGAGAGATCAAAGGGACGATCGCCAGGCTCGTGAAGGAAGAACAGGTCATCTGCTTTTCGATACGCCATGGTTTTGGAGACGGAGCCATCGCTAAGCTCTGCAAGACCATCGGTGCGGAAACGAAGACTTCCGCTGGTTATCGAGTTGGCGTCATTGAGCACCGGATACTCGACGTCTTGGGCGACCAAACCCGATTTTTTGATTATGTTTTCAATCGCAGAAGATCTCAGCGATGGCAGCGCATCTTCGGCAAGACGCAACGCAACTTGCTCCACTTCCGGCGCAAACTCAACAGCCAGTCGTACTGCGGCTAACTCACCAGGCATACCATGAGAATTCCTTACAAAGAACAGCGAAGTGCGAAAGTGTTAACGGTATGAGCTTAGGTCTTCCAACGCATTCTGTCATCGGGAGTTCTACGATAGCGGGCGCAATCTGTTAGAGCGAACGCATTTATATCAGCGCAGACACATTGGACTAACTCAAATACGTGCGGTTTTACTTTAGGGCTTTCACTTCAGCCAAGCAGTGAAGCAGAGTCTTTCCGAAAACCGTCCTCTGCAACTGTAAATTCGCTATCGGCTAACGGCTCAGTTAGTCAACTACATCAGCGAGAATAATTACGTTTGCCTGAAATCCTGGGGTTTATAAATTCCCATAGGATACCTTTGACTGTAATGCATGGGGATTTCGTACTAGTGGAAAGAACAGAATTAGTGCACGCAATGAAACCCGTAAGATAAACAGAACAGGTTTTATCGAGCTTTGTTCATGCATTTCAGACTGTCTGCGCGGGGCGTGTCAAGAGTTTAACCAAATCCTGCTCTAAATAATGTGGAAAAACACACTAGCCCCTAGCTCATGGCACCAAATAGTCTCGAACAATCGAAGTTTCTGCTATAAAGAGTATTGGTAATAAGGAGCGATTTTACTAATGAAGCTGCTTTGGAAATTGGGTCTTACATCATTAGCGTTTATGTTCATACTTCCGATGATTCCCGGCATTGAATTTCACGGTGGCTTCGGTACTGCACTTTTGATTTCGTTGCTTTTCGGCGTGATGCTCTGGGTTGTGGATCTCATCGTTCTTGTATGTGGCACTTTTTTTACGATCACGTCCTTCGGTTTAGCTCTGCTCTGGCTTGTCCCCTTATGGTTTATTGGCTTTTGGATATTACCAGCGTTTGCACTTAAACTAGTCTCAGACCTCGCCCCAGCCTATCTGACCATTCATGGGTTTTTGCCGGCTATTTTTGCTGGATTGCTCATGCTCATCATCGGCGTTGCCACTAAAGGCAACGATAAACCGAAAGAATAGCTTGAGTTCGGAAACGATTCAACAAGCGACCAGTACAGCAACTTGCTCTGTTCAATTAGCACTTCATCCCCGGCAGAAACTTTCGCCGAGGTGACGGTCAGCACACATCGCATTCATGGGCGACCAATGTCGAATTGCCAATTAAACTGCTCAATTTTGTCCTTATTTCTAGCTACATACTCCAACGCTTTCTCAATGTTTTTTGATTCAGAGCCGACTTTCACGCTCTGCAATTTCAAAGCTTCACCAGGCAAAATGGGTATTTCCTTGGCTAGCTTTGCGGCGGTATCGTATTGTTTTTTTGCAAGATCAAATTCGCCTTTTCTCAAATAAACATATCCGAGGTCGTCGCGCAATTGTATTTCACGCTCCCCCGTGAGGAAATTTGGCACTGAGTGATGTGAATGAACTATATTTATCGCTTCCAAATCAAAATGCTCGGCAAGCCGAAGACTGCTCACGTTTGGGTCAGTGGCAAGAGCATACGCTGTGTGTGCGCATAAGTCAGTTAGGGTTCCGAGAGAACCTATACCAAGAGTATTTTTCTGCCTGAGCAATGCTTCCGTTCTAAGAATGCTCACAGCAATGAGCGCAAGAGGTTTACGCACCGATACATCGTGCTTCTCAAATATGTTGGCAATCTCTGCCCAGTCGCTTTCATCAAGATGCATTTTCAAAAGAGATTTACAAACTGCATTCAATGTCTCAGCTTCAGCAAAATTGGCGGTGCGGAGAATCCCCCCATTTTTTTGTCGAACTTGATCGAGTAGATCGGCCAACAGGCGCATGCAGAATTGAATAGCTTCTCTTTTATGGTCAGCACGCTCAAACACTTCTATATATTGCCACAATAGTTCAGCGCGCTGCGCCGGCGACCAAAAGAAATACATCTGGGAATTGGTGCTGCGTTGAACAATTCTTAGTGCTGCGTTTTCTCGTCCATGTTGAAGTAACCATCCGGCAGACTTTGACAATAATTTGCTGGCATCCATTGCAGGAGCGCAATTTTGTACTTGCATTGCAAGAAAAGAAATTCCGTCATCTGAAAAACAAAAACAAAGAATTGCAATTAGAGCGAGCGCTGACACGAGAGGGACCATGAGCTGGCTTGAAATAGCTTTCTTCTTCCTTGCGCTTTCAGTTGCCGCCGAGCATGCGGCTAGCTTTGTGGCATCTAGATTTTGCAGAGCAGCTATGACTTCGTCAAACCTCTGGTAGCGATCCGCGGCCGCTTTTTCGGCGCATTTTCTAATAACAGCTTCGAGCTCAATCGTTTGACCGTCTTTTGCAAACGTCTGCAAACTGGGAAAGGGATTGCAAACGTGCATTTGGTAGATCATGCCAGGGGTCTCAGCGAAGAATGGCGGCTCTCCTGCAAGCATTTCATAAAATATGCAAGCAAACGAATAAATGTCTGTCGTTAAGCGACAATGCATACCCATGATCACTTCAGGATCCATATACATGGGAGTGCCCATAATCATGCCGGTTTGGGTAAGCGTGGTGCCGGGCTCTGCGTCAAGCAACTTGCAAAGCCCAAAATCCAAAATCCTGACGATGATGTCATCGCCGTTTTTGCACAACATTATATTCTCCGGTTTCAAATCGCGATGAATGATTTGCAAATCGTGGGCAAATTTGATTCCGGCACATAGCTGAAGAGCGATTGTTAATGCCTGGTCACATCGAAGGTGATGTTCTTTCTGCAACAATTGACGCAAAGTTTGACCTTCGACATACTCCATAGCAAGATAAGGATTCTTATCATCGAACAATGCGAAATGATATGACCGTACTATGTTTCTGTGAACAAGACCGCTCAGCGCTTTCGCTTCGCGCGTCATTCGTTGCCTTGCGGACGAATCAAGGCTGCCTAAGTGCAACACCTTAACAGCAAGCTTGCGCTTTAGACCTGGATCTTCGCAAAGAAAAACCGTCGACATTCCGCCAGCACCAAGCTCGCTAAGAACCAAATATTTACCATCGATCCAGTCTCCAATAGCGAGTTTCTGCATAATTACTTTTACTCAATATCTACTGGAGATGAAAGCGGCGCGTGGTATTTGTGTACGCGATTCTATCATCGAAATGACAACTCTGCTCTTTCTTGAAGCAACAATGTTTCGGCAAGGTTCTAAAGTCTTGCCCAACAGATAGAAATAAAAAGGAACACTTCGTGAAAAGTGTTCCTTCTAAAATCGCATCTGATATTACCGCACGCAGCAGTGCAAGCGAATCAGACTCTAGTTGCCTTGTTGACTTGCTGCTTGCTGAGCCAGCAATTGCTGGGTATCAGGATCAGCCTCGCCCGTTGCCGGGAGATTATTAGCTTGCTGGAAATCTGATACCGCGGCTGCGGTCTGTCTTCCATACATGCCATCAGCACCAACCTGATAGCCGAGGGTCGCAAGTTCGCTTTGAATGTTGCTCACTTCCGCGTTGGGCGGTTGTCCACCCATACCATCGCCTATTCTGTATGTCTGCGCTACAGGAGCGTCGGTACCATCGCCTGGATCACCAGGAGTGGTATCAACAGGATCGCCAGGATACGCATCGCCATAGCCACTAAATGTGCTGACCGGAATTGGATTGACACCGGGCTGCGTTATTTCAACATCGTCCCAGGTTCCGCGATCCGGGTCCCACGACCCTAGCTGGATGTCGGCACCCACGCCTTTTTGCTCAATTTGATTTACCTGGTTGAGCAAATTGTCCTGAGCATACATATCGCCTTTCATTGCATAGAGGTCTTCTTGCAGCTCTTGCGCACCACCGGCACCGTTGCCGCTATCAAGCTGGGTTGCGATGTTTAGGGCTTCGCTATTTATATTGTCGTTCCATGTTCCATAATTTGGATCTTGTTGGAAGAACCAAGCATCATAGCCTTGACGCCAACGATCACCGTCTTGCCAGCCCCAACGGTCATGGTCTGGCGGTCCCCACTCTGGTCGGCCTGGATGGAATCCGTGATCAGGATGATCCGGGTGCCCGTGATCGGGACCGTGATCGCCACCATGATCGCCACCATGTGGAGGCTGCGGTTTTGGTGGTCCAT
>Ga0182030_10019534_pt1 | contig 12875 bp, 10 predicted proteins | sample 812S3MmetaG_FD_121299 | JGI IMG/M metagenome (GOLD analysis project Ga0182030, IMG submission 121299) | Permafrost microbial communities from Stordalen Mire, Sweden - 812S3M metaG (Illumina Assembly) | ecosystem: Environmental > Terrestrial > Soil > Wetlands > Permafrost | place: Sweden... | reverse complement strand
GCAAACTGAATGGCCATGTGCCCCAATCCACCGATTCCCACAATTCCAACCCGCGAAGAGGGGTTCACGCCAAGCGTACGTAGCGGGTTATAGACCGTGACCCCGCCGCAAAGCAGGGGCGCGGCGTGCTCGCTCTCAAGGGCATCGGGGACGGGAATCACAAAGCGTGAATTCGCGCGGACGCGCTCAGCATAACCGCCATGGCGGTGGACGCAGGTACCCTCTGCCTTGGGGCACAGGTTCTCCATCCCTCGCGTGCACCACTCGCACTCGCCGCAGGAGTTCGACTGCCAACCCAGACCAACGCGCTGGCCCACCTCGAGCAAACGCACTTCGTCTCCCACTGACGCAACCGTGCCTACAATCTCATGGCCTGGAATGAATGGATAGTGGCTGATGCCCCAGTCGTTCGAGATCAGGTGAAGATCGCTGTGGCAGATGCCGCAATGGGTAATGGAGATCTCCACTTCCTGCGGACCCAGCTTGCCAGGGTCGTAGCGATACGGCAAAAGTTCTGCTCCCGCCGCATGTACTGCAAGTCCTTGAATTAGGGCCATGATCGTTCCGAAATCCTCGCTGAGGGGGTCAAGAAGGCTGGCGAACTCCCCAGAGTACGCCAACCCGGAAATTGTTGGGAGATATTCCTCCCGCGCCTCTAGTCTAAACCGCCGCCCGCCTCTATGCGCAGATTAAGAATCTGAAAACCGCTGAGAACCCCTCCAGCGGGCGCTTCCCCAACCACCTGTGCCGACTCGCCGTTCAGGTTCACATCCAGTGCGGTGCGCAGCGGTTCCAGCGCGTTGGCCACTGAAAGCGGAAGGCTTGAGAGCGTTTGGCCGTTCATGCCGGCCTGTGTCTCGGGCACCAGCAAGCTCACATAGATATGGTCTTGCGCATGGCGCGCCCGGTCCTGCGCCAGCACCGTATCAAGATCTACAGAGCGGGTCGATTGCCGGGGTTGATCCAGAGTCCGGTCCAGCGTACCGGAGTCTGAGATCAGCAGTCGCAGGTTGCCCGCGCCCAGCCTTGCCGGCAGCTCGATTGGAATGCGCACATTGCGCGCCTTCTGCTGCCAGGGACGGATGGTTGCCTCTACCACTACCGTATCGCCTGCATGAGCAATGTTGTTCGACACCAGCCGTGCCGTCTCAAGTTCCACCAGTACGCGCCGGGGAATGGCCTCAACTTCAAAATCGATTCCGCGTACAGCGCCCAGCCGCGTGCCGTTTGAGTAAAGCCGCGCGAAGCGCTCGCCGACCAACTGTGCGGCCTGTAAAGGCGCGGGTATCTGGTCCCCGGCCGAGACCCACAGATCAATCGGTGCGGGCCGGCGTCCTTCCTGCCCGTTTCCATCCAGATCGATGGTTCCGCTTACGTGATAACTGGTCTCGGCGGTGCTTTCATTGGTCGCCAGCAGCGCTTCGTATAGCGTGACCATCACGGCCTGGGGCGTAAGCGCCGGAAGATCCAGTATTTCGATATTGACCTTTCGTTCTACACCGCCAATCCTCCCTTGGCCCGCCACCGAGTGAACCGTGATATGCACGGGAATCATGCGCGCCTTGCCCCCCAGCACGCCGCGGATGGCGGCGTCGCGGTCTTCGGTAAAGGCGCCGATCTCTTCGCCGGTGTTGACGATCTTGAAAGCATTCAGCGGAGAGGCCAGCGTAGCTACCACCTCGGTCGCGGTCATGGGCAGTGAAACTGGCCCCGCCTGAAGGATGGAATGGCCGCACGCCAGAAGTTGCCTGGGGTCGATATAGGTAACCGTGCAGGTGGCCGCGATCTCCAGGTCGCCGCGCACCAGTTGAGCGCTTACGGCCGAACCTGGTACGATGCCGGCGATCGCAGTCGCCGAGGGGCCGGAGTCAAGCACCGAACCGGATTTCGCGCCCGATTTGGATTCGCTGCCCATGCCCCCGGCTGCGACGGTCTCCAGACCTGTTCCGGCCATCTGTTCTTGCCACAGGCGAATCGCCTCGGGCCGGAAGCCGCTCATCATCAGCGGAGTTTCCATCGCCTGCATCGTTTCCTGGGCCTGCGCTTTACCATGCTCCTCCTTGACGGCTGACCCCTGAACTCCGATCTCTGATCCCTGACCCCTGATCTCTGACTCCTGATCCCCGATGGGCAGATCGCGCACCTCAAGCATCTGTTCGATGGGTGTGATGCCGGCAATGGGGTCCTTGCTGAACTGGCCGATGCGGTAGGAGAGCGATCCCAGCAGCCGGTTGCCAATGTACACCGGGCTGCCGCTCATCCCCGCCACCACGCCCGTGTACTCAGGCTTGGCGCCGTGCAGTTGAGCGAGGATCATATCGTGGCCGGGGCCGCGCGCGCCGCGCAGAACGCCCAGGATCTCAACCTCCATCGGCTCCGGTTTGCTGCCCGTAAAGACTGTCCAGGCGGTCGCAGTCATGCCTCGGCGCACCTCGCCGAGCGGAAAGAATCCACCGCTGGAGGGTGGTGGCCCAGCGGGAGCGGGCGTGCTCTGTGCTGGCAACAGCCTGCCGCAAAGCAGCGCAAACAGGACAAGCGGAACAAAAAGCGCAATGGCCATCATTTTGCCCAGAGCGAGATGAGCTGGGGCAGGGCGGATCGGGGGTTCCTTCAAGCGAGTTTCCACGTCTATAAGAGTACAGCCTTGGCAGCCGGAAGCTGTCTTCCCGTATGCTGTTGAACACAGAGGTCGCCATGTCCGCACTATCCTGGAAGAGCCCGTCCCGCGTTGTTCTTCATTGTCTTTTGCCTGCCGTTCTACTGGCCCTTGCATCCGCTCCGCTCGCCTGGGCGCAAGCAACCACGCAGCCCCAGCAGCCCGCGCAGACGCCCGATCAGGCCGCGCCCGATGCCGGCGGTCCTGGCGCCGACTCCGGCGTTATTGCCCTGCCCAAGAAGAAGGAGGCACCGGAAGAAGTGCCGCCTCCCGCCCCGGCCGCGCCCAAGATCAAGAATCCAGAGGGGATGGGAAACTTTTCGCTGCGCATCGAGGTTCCCGAGGTCACTGTGGATGTGGGCGTGCTGCTCGAGAAGACCCATCAGTTCGTCCCCGGCCTCAAACCTGAGAACTTCCGTATCTACGAGGACGGGGTGCAGCAGAAGGTCTCCGGTTTCAAGCGCGTCGAGGCTCCCATCACGGCCCTCATGATTTGCGAGTTTGCCGCCAAAAGCTACAGCTTTATCTATGACATGCGCAATGCGGCCTTCTCGTTTGCAAATCAGTTGCGGCCCCAGGACTACGTGGCCCTGATGACCTTCGACATGCGCACCCAGATTGTCACGGACTTTACCCAGGATAAGCGCCAAGTCCAGGAGGCCATCAACTCGTTGATAATCCCCGGTTTCAGCGAGACCAATCTCTTCGATGCGCTCTACGAGGGCCTTGACCGCCTCGATCGAATTGAAGGACGCAAGTACATCATTCTTATTGCTTCGGGGCGCGACACGTTCTCCAAGATTACCCTGGACAAGATACTCAAGAAGGTCAAGGCCTCGCAGGACATAACCATCTATACCGTATCAACAGGCGGCGCCATGCGGGCGATCACCGAGGGGCGCGGCGGCATGAATGGATCCATGCGCGACCTGGATTATCTACAGGCGGACAACGAGATGAAGACCTTTGCCAGCATCACCGGCGGAGCGAGCTACTTTCCGCGTTTCTCCGCCGAAATGCCGGATATCTTCCAGGAGATCAACCAGAATATACGGTCGAAATACCAACTGGTATATCGCCCCACCAACGCCAAGCAGGACGGCACATATCGCAAGCTGAAGGTGGAATTGGTGGACGACGAGGGGCAGCCCCTTCGCATCCAGGACGAAAAGCACAAGCCTCTCAAGTACGATATTCTGGCCCGCGAAGGCTATCGCGCCAAGCAGGAAGTGGAGTAACGCGAATATAGTGAGGGAATTGCCGAGCGCTCTATGATAGGCGAAGCGGCTGGCGGAAGCCCGCGGAGTTGCCGCCAGCCGGCAGACGATTGAATCTCAGAAGGCCGGCGCTTTAGCCGACCAAGTGAAGTGAAAGCAGAATGTCCCGGACGTAATACGCCGCGACGACCACAGATGCCGCACCGGCCAGCCACAAGGCGACCTTCTGCATAGGCTCAATCTTGGCGAGCTTTGCCACGATGGCAGCTTGTTGGAATTTCACATTGTCAAACGAGTCGTCGAGGATCAACTGATCGTCCTCGTCGCGGGCCAGACTCGACATGTATACCTTGAGGCCGACCACCAATAGAACCAACGCACCCCAAACCGACCACATCACAGAAACAAATCCCGTCATAATCCACCTCCATGGAACTTTCCGGTCCCAGATACCTGCGAGTCCGTTGCGGAATCGCGGTCTCGTGAGTAGAGGGGCCTCACGGTTGACTATCATAGCCCTAAACGAACGCGAATGTCATGATCGAAATTGCGTCCGTTTGTTCCGGCGAGCCAGCTCAATAACCACCCCAATTGCATTTGCGCCGCCGGCCCTGGCGAGACCGAAGACGAACTAAGTAGGGAATACCACCCTACGATGTGCCTTGACATCCCGCAATCGGGGGAGCCGATCCTGCGACTTTAAGGTCTGCCGGAGCATCCAATGATACGTAAGCGCCGATCGGACTTGTATCCTGGCCCGTGGCGAAGTACAGTTACGATAACGGCTCGAATTTCAACTTTTGGGAGAGATCATGGCCACAGCAACTGCACCAGTACAGGAAACCGAGAAGAAAGCTCCCCTCACACTCACCGCGCAGGCCATTGCCAAAGTCCGCGAGATCATGGCTACCCAGGATCCGCTTCCGGCCGGATTGCGCATTGGCGTGATGGGCGGCGGATGTTCCGGCTTTCAGTACTCCATGGCCTTCGAGAACCAGAGCGGCATGATGGACAAGGTCTTCAAATTCGACGACTTGCAGGTCTTCGTTGACGCCACTTCGCTGATGTATCTGAAGGGCTGCACCGTCGACTACGTTGAGACGCTGGAGGCGGCGGGCTTCAAGTTCGACAATCCCCAGGTCAAGAGCACCTGCGGCTGCGGCTCCTCATTCAGCGTTTAATCGCACAGCAATACAAGACATTTGAATTCCCGTTAGCGCTATAGGCCGGGTTCGGTCACCTTGACGACCCGGCTTCGCCTTGTGCGGTCAACGGCAGGGTTTGCGTGTTGTTGTAGCCCAGGTCCGTCACTTGGACGCTCCCCGGCATGATCGCTCCCACCTTGTAACGATGATCGACAATCTCGCCGCTCCTGGCCAGGAAGATATCCTCTCCGTGAATCAGAAAGGCTCTGAGCGACTTGTCCTTTGCCTGGGCATAGCCGAAGTATTTGAGATCGATGGCTGGGGGACGCGGCGGACCCGGTGGGGCGGGGGCTGCGGTCACACTCGGAGCAGTCTCCCGCGGGCTCTTGATCGGAGCTTCGATCTTCTCCGGCGCGGACTCCGCAGAGAAGATGTTCCTGCCCGTGCCGGAGTATTCCACCTCTTCGCTGAGCGCCAGCTTGTCAAAGTGTAGAGTGGGGTCTATGCCAGCGTTCGTCAGCTTCTCAGCGTCCTGGCCGGCGGGAGTGGATGGGCCGGCTGCGACCGCGGCGTTGCGGAGCTGGACAGAAGGCGGAGCCGCTGGACGAACCGGCGTGGTGGGCGCGGCAAAGTAGCCATGAATCTCGTAAGCCCCAACAGGGATGATGACTGCAATCATCGCAATCAGGATGTAGACCTTGCGTTTATCTTCCGCTCCCAGTCGAAGGGCCATGGCTACTCGCCCTCCTTTTCGGGCTTGGAGGATCCTGAGGGTGTCGTTGTCGAATCGCCGGCCTCCGGAGTGGATGGCAACCCGCTTGCCGCGGCGTCTGCGGGGCGTAGCCAGGTGGAAACCCGCAAGCGCAGATTCACCAGTCCGCTCTGTTGTCCGGCAAGAGCCATCGCCCGGATCACAAAGAAGGTCTGATCCCGCTCCAGGCTGTTCACAAAGCGCATGATCTGCGGATAGGTGCCGCTGATGCCGGCATCCATCGAGATTTCAGTCACTTCCGAACCGGGAGGGCCTTGCGTGTATTGCACTCTTGTGAGCCGCACTCCCGACTTGACCTGAAGATCGCCAATGCGCTCCGCGATTGAGGAGTAGTTGGGCGGGATGCGCTTGGCGTAGAAGGCCGCCATCTCGGAGCGGGATTCTTCAACGCGCTTGTCCAGGCCGCGGAGAGGGGCGGTTTGCAGCTCCAGAGCCTTCAGCTCAACCTGCTTGCCAGCCAGCACATCGGTTGAGCGCCCATTGGTGGCGGCCCAGTCAAGGCCTAGCCGGATAGCAAATCCGATCACCAGCACTAGCAGCACCGCAAACCCGGCAGCGTGCCAGGTAAACGGCGAGGCCAAGCGCTCACGCCAGGAGGAGAACCGTTCGCTGCTCATTGTGGGCCTCCTGGCGCTGGACGGAGCGAAGGGCTGGGTTTGGGCGGCTGCGAGCCGGTATAGGGCGGACGGCCCGGTCCACGCGACGCGTCCGGAGCGACGCCCTGGCTCATAGGCACTTGGCGGATCGGAGTAAGGCTGGCATGAGGTTGGACAGCCTTCAGCATCGGCGTATTGGCGGAGCCCTCGCTTGCCGCAGCGGGCTTCTTGGAATCCTTGTGCTCCACGGACGAAGCTGGGTTGTACTCGGCCAGCATGTCGAAGTCCACTCGATTGGAGGCGCTCACCGGCTCCAGCCGCTCGGCCGGCCCTCCGTTCGATTCGGCGTTTTCGCCCACGATCCGGGGAAGAAGAAACCGCTTCGAGTGTTCCAGGTTCCTCACTAGCTCCACGGCGCGATCCCTAGGCCCAATCACACGCAGGTGCAAGGTGATGTGTCCGTCCTTGGCGCGAACCGGCTCGAGGGTCGAGACCTGTACACCTCCGGGAAGCAGGGTCTCAAGATCCTCCATGGCCAGCGTCCAACTGAAGGCCTTCTCATCGAAGAGCCGGTTGAGCGTTCCGACCTGGATCAGCAACTGGGCGTTCGCCGGCTGAGCCATCAAGCTTTGATAGCCTTGCCGCTCCTGGGTGATGCGAGCGATCTGGCCGTCGAGGGAGTGATCGCGCGCGCGCGCTTCTTCGGCCTTGCGGTCGAAGGCGTGCAAGCCAAAACCCAGGCTAATAGCCAACACGGCCAGCACGCCCATGCCGACGCGCAAACGCTTGATTACCTGACCGAGGTCGGCGAAGGGGCGGCTGGCTAGATTGAGTGTGATCCGCATTATCGTGCTCCCGCCTGCCCGCTGTGACGGGCCAGGGCTCCGGTCACGCCAGCAATGCTTGCCTGGCCCAAGCTAGTCATTGCTCCGGTCTCCGGCCGCGGCGCCAGATCGACCACCGTCAACTCAGGATCGTCGAGCCATAGGGCGAAGGCGTCTACTCCGTTGAAGGTGGCTCCGTCGAACTCTGTCCCGTAGGTCCCCGCGTAATGCAGCTGACGCGGGCTGGCCCCCAGCTTGTCTTCGTAATATGCTGACGCCACTGCAATGCCGCGCTGCACCTCCTGCAACCGCAGATTGGGATCGGGAGGAAGGTCGAGCGTGCGATAGAGCAGGAGATCTTGCCCATTGACAATGCATGTGGTCAGCGCCAGGGAACTCAGATTGGCAATCAGCACAGCTTCCAGCGAATCGACGGCTTCCAAAGCCGCCAGGCTCGACGGCAGCACGGCTCCCGGCTCGTAGCCGGCAGCGCGGACGGCGGCCTCATATTCAGCCAGTACCAAGCCCGGCATCACGGCCGCCAGCACCTTGCACTCGTCCTCATTCTCCACCAGCACCTGATAGCTTAATCCCGCGTGCTCCACGTCGAATGGGATCATCTTCCGCAGCCGGAAGCGCAGCACGGGAAGAGCTTCGGCCGCCTTGGAGGGAAGGGAATCGAAGTCCAGAACAAAGACGCGCACCGCAGTGTCCGGCACTACCAGCGTTATAGAGTTGGTGCGCGGCGAGACCTGGTCAAGGGTTGAACGGATCGCCTCCGCCACAGCCTCCGGCGCCCTCAAATTCGGCTCGCCGATCCCCGGCATCAAGGCTCCATCCGGCAACGTCTGGAAAGCGTAGACCGGCGTCTGTCCCGGCCCCGGCAGCGCACCGGCCAGCACCCCCTCGGGCGCAACCTCCACCGCCGCAGGTGGACGCCCGCCCGGCTGGAATCCCGTCTTGCTCAGTATCGAATCCATTAGCGCGACGCCTCGATAAACGTAACCTTGTTGATCTCCTTGAGCGTTGTGATGCCGCGACGAACCCGCTCCAGCGCCGACTCGCGCAGAAAGCTCATCCCCTCTTTCCGGGCAAGCTTGCGCACCTCCGATGTGGGCTTCTTCTCCAGAATCAACTCCCGGATGGGGTCGGTCAAGTCCAGCAGCTCATGGATCGCGGTCCGGCCCCGATAGCCTGTCCCGCCGCATTCCAAGCACCCGGCGCCTTCGCGAAAACCGAAGCCGCGCCACTCGGCCGGATCCATCCCGTAGGCCAACAGAGTGTCGTCGCCGTAGAAAACCGTCCGCGAGCAGTACTCGCAGTTGGTCCTCACCAGCCGCTGCGCCAGGATGCAGTTAAGCGCAGAGACGAAGTTATATGCCTCAACCCCCATGTTGATGAACCGGCCCAGCACGTCCACCACATTGTTGGCATGGACGGTGGTGAAGACAAGGTGCCCCGTCAAGGCCGAGTTGATGGCAATCTGCGCCGTCTCGTTATCGCGGATCTCGCCCACAAGGATCTTGTCCGGGTCGTGGCGCAGAATCGACCGCAGTCCGCGCGCAAAGGTGAGGCCCTTCTTCTCGTTCACCGGAATCTGGGTAATTCCTCGAATCTGGTACTCCACCGGATCCTCGATGGTGATGATCTTGTCTTCATCGCTCTTGATCTCGTTGAGCGCGGCATACAAGGTGGTCGTCTTTCCCGACCCCGTCGGTCCCGTCACCAGCACCATCCCGTATGGCTCGCGAATATAGCGCCGGAAGCGCTTCAAGTCCGCGTCGGCAAAGCCCACCACGTCCAGAGTCAGGTGCTTGAACTTTTCGCTCATCGATTCTTTGTCAAGCACGCGGAGGACAGCGTTCTCGCCATGAATCGTGGGCATGATGGAGACGCGGAAGTCGATGAGTCTGCCCTTGTAGCGCACCCTGAAGCGCCCGTCCTGCGGCACCCGGCGCTCGGCAATGTCCAGCTCGCTCATGATCTTGATGCGGCTCAGAATAGTGGAGTGGTGCTCGCGCGCAATGGGCGCCATTGCCGCCTGCAACACGCCGTCGATGCGGTACTTCACCACGACGGAATCGTCGTTGGTCTCGATATGGATATCCGAGGCCCGCCGCTCGAGCGCTGTGAAGATGGTCGTATCCACCAGCCGGATGATGGGGCTGATGTCCTCTTCGCTGGTGAGCTTCTCGATCGAGATATTCTCGTCGGAGCTGTCGTCGCCGGTGAGCACGTCGAAGGTCAGGCCCTCGCTTGCCTCGTCGAGCACGCGCTGCGACTGCTCGGTCTTCTTGAGCAGGTCGGTAATCTGCGAGAGCGTGGCCACGCGCGCGATGATCCGGTGAGCCAGCAGGCCGGCGATCTCGTCCAGCACCATCAGCCGCGAGGGGTCGCTCACCGCAATCACCAGCGCATCCTCCTGCTGCTCGATGGGCACAAAGTTGTAGCGGAACATCAGCTCCACTGGCACCGTGCGCAACAGGTCGTGCTGAATCTTGAAGTTCTTCAGGTCAACGAACTCCGCGTGATAGCGCCGCGCCAGTGCTTCGGCCTGCGACCGCTCGTCCTGGCCCGCAGGCAGCGGAAGCGCAATTAAACTTGTCTCGGCCATGCCCATTACCCCTATACCGCGCTCGCCGATCCCAGTGAAAAGATCGGCAGGTACAACGAGATGAGAATGATGACTACCACCACGCCCATCACAATCAGAATCGCCGGTTCGATTAACGCCAGCGCCGCGGTCAGCGCCGTCGACACATCTTCCTCGAAGAACTCAGCAACCGAGTTGAGCATCGCCGGAAGCGCTCCCGTCTGTTCGCCCACCGTAATCATCTCCGCCGCCAGATCGGGAAAGATCTTCGCCTGCCCCAGCGATTCAGCCAGGCTCTTGCCCTCGCGCACCGTCGAGATCGACGCCACTACAGCCTTTGAAACCCGCCGTGAAGAGATTGATCGCGCCGCCGTCTCCAGAGAGGGAACCAGCGGCAGCCCGCCCGTGAGCAGCGTTGATAGCGTGCGCGCGAACAACGCTACCTGGTACTTGAGCCAGATCTTGCCGAAGATGGGTACCCGAATGCGAAAGCTGTCTACAAAATCCCGGCCCCGCTCGGTTATCGCGAACCGGTAGCTGACCAAAGCAGCGGATAGGCCCGTCAGGCCTATCCAGAGCAGATTGTGGTTCAACCAGGTGCCGAAGCCCAACAAGTCCGTGGTGATTGCCGGCAGTTTCGAGCCCATCTGGTCATAAAGCTTGGCAAACTCCGGAATCACAACCGCGAACATGAAGAGCATCAAAGCCGTCACCAGCGTCATTAAAACGCAAGGATAGATCAGAGAATTGATCAGCTTCTTGCGGAAGGTCAGTGAGACCCGCTGAAAGTTCACATAGCGGTCCAATACCTCAATCAGGTTGCCCGAACGCTCCCCGGCCAGCAGTGTGGTGGTGTACATCACCGGAAAGCCGGTCTGAGCCTCGAAGGCTGCTGACAGAGACTCGCCCGTTTTTACCCGGGCTGAGACGTCGTCCAGTTGCGCAGCAAAGCGTGCGTCCTTCTGGTTCTTGGCCAGCATCTGCAAGCTGCCCAGAATCGGCAGGCCGGCCCGGATCAGCGTCAGAAACTGCTGGTTGAAGATGAGAAACGGCTCCAGCTTCACCTTGCGCCGCTTCATCCCCGCAAACCCCGTCCGCGCGTGAATTGAGAAGACGTGGTAGCCGGCGTGGACAAACCGAGCCCGCAGCTCCTCCGCCGTGGCCGCCGTCTGCACCTGCTCCTGCACACGTCCACGCTCATCGGCCAACTTAATGACGAACTCTGCCATGCTTGCTCTTGTCGGCTGTTTCGACCGGCCTTTCTTGGAAAGTTCCTCTCAGGATTCAGCGTATCAGCTTCCGCTGCCTGATCACGTAGCGGATAGACGCGCAGGGAGCGGGCAGCGCTCAAGACCCCGAGTCTCGTAGCTTCAAAGATGCGCGATCCACAGGAATTGATGCTAAAATCCGCATCGCAAATTCGTCGACCCTGTCTCCCGGGCTCTGTTCGATCCTAAGGGGAACAGATGATATGGCTCCAGCCGCCGAAGTAAAAGTGCCTCCCAAAGCGTACGATCTTGACCTTCATACGTCAGGAATCCCGACACCGCTGTTCGCGAACGATCATTGCGACGACTGCGTCCTAGCGGCACGCGCACATCGCACTCGACGCCTGGCGTATGCTCCAGATTAGCCGATTTTGTAGTTTCCAGATTGCGCAACCTTTGGCCCAATTGGGAGAACCCGGCTTTAATGGGGTGGCAATTGAAGCATGAGCGCCGTCCCTATGGGACTCCCTATGAATTGTTGGTTTCGCCAACCCAACGCTGAACCGCGGGTCTAACAACCACTGCGCCTACGGCGCGGGCGACGGGCTGCTGATGGCATGAAGCGCTTCTACACAGGCCCCTTTGAAGGGCCACCAACCATAAAGCCTCCGGCTTTGCCGGAATATACTTACTTGGGCGATGGTGATTTTTGAAGATTGATCCAGCGCGTATTGCTTCCCTTTAGTCTCCTATACGTTCCAACTCTTGGCCCGCTCCACGGCCCGCTGCCAGCGCCCTCGCCGCTCGGCTCGTTCCTGGGCCGTCATCTTCGGTTCAAAACGTGTATCGTTCTGCCGCTTCGCCCGCAACTCCTCCGGACCCGCCCAGAAGCCCGTTGCCAATCCAGCGAGATATGCAGCGCCCAGAGCCGTGGTCTCCGTCACGTGCGGACGCACCACCGGCACGCCCAGCAGATCGGCCTGGAACTGCATCATCAGGTTGTTCACCGCCGCGCCGCCGTCAACACGCAGAGCCGCCAGCGGAGTTGTTTCGCTCTGGACGGCCTCAAGCACGTCGGCTACCTGGAAGGCGATGCTTTCAAGCGCCGCCCTGGCAATGTGTCCCGGCGAGGTGTCGCGGCGGAGGCCGATGAGCAGGCCGCCGGCATGCGAATCCCAGTGGGGCGCGCCCAGCCCCACAAACGCCGGCACCATCACCACTCCGCCTGAGTTCGGCACGCTCATCGCCAGCTGCTCCACTTCGGCCGATGAGCCGATCAGCTTGAGATTGTCGCGCAGCCACTGCACCACGGCCCCGCCGATGAAGACGCTGCCTTCGAAGGCGTACTCCAGGCGGCGGTTGGCGCTGGCCGCTAGCGTCGTAATCAGCCTATGCTGCGAGCGCGCAAACTCCGTGCCGATGTGCTCCAGCAGGAAGCAGCCCGTTCCGTAGGTGTTCTTGGCCTCGCCCGCCTGCCAGCAAAGCTGCCCGAAGAGCGCCGCCTGCTGGTCGCCCGCAATACCGGCAATCATGGCGCCGCCCAGCCCCAGCGTCGTGGTCACCTCGCCCACCTGCTCGTTGGACCAGACGATCTCCGGCAACATGCTCTCGGGTATTTTGAAGATGCGCAGCAGATCAGCATCCCACTCCCCCTTGACGATATTGAAGAGCAGCGTCCTGGATGCGTTGGTCACGTCGGTTACGTGCTTCGTCCCGCTGGTCAGGTGCCAGATCAACCAACTGTCCACGGTGCCAAAGGCCAGTTCTCCGCGCTCCGCCCGCGCCCGCGCGCCGTCCACGTGGTCCAGAATCCAGGCCAACTTGGTCGCCGAGAAATACGGGTCCAGCACCAGCCCGGTCTTCG
>Ga0182030_10019533_pt1 | contig 12875 bp, 6 predicted proteins | sample 812S3MmetaG_FD_121299 | JGI IMG/M metagenome (GOLD analysis project Ga0182030, IMG submission 121299) | Permafrost microbial communities from Stordalen Mire, Sweden - 812S3M metaG (Illumina Assembly) | ecosystem: Environmental > Terrestrial > Soil > Wetlands > Permafrost | place: Sweden... | reverse complement strand
GAGGCAAAGCTTTTGGCTTTGGCCGAGTGGCGCGCAGATCCGTTGCCGGCTCCACTACAAAAGGTCCCAGCTGTAACGGAAGCCTGCATTAAGAGCAACAAACTCGAACGTGATGAGATTCAACTGGGAACATTGACCCCAATCGAAGAGGGACAGTTGGACCCGCGTCTCTTGGAGGATGCCGACATCAGGGAGGTCCTTGCTGGCAACGGGTCTAAACTTTTCGGCAGCCCTCGGGATTTGAACCTTCGGTGGCGATACGAAGGGGACATAGTGAAAACCCTCGACAATGCGGGGTTCGTCTTCCAGGCCAATCGCCTGGTCGTTCGAAACTACACAGCCCCCGCAGACGAGGAGCAATGCGATCGTATCCTAAAGGTGTTTGAAACCAACGCAACGGTCAATGCCGCCTATGAGAACGATCGATCTCTGCCGGTGTTTGAACGTTACCAAAAGCACCGGGACACAATTCGGAACACCTTGCTCAAAGAACTCGTTTCGAAGGTTGGCTATGAGAAGCACCACATTCTGCGTGAACTCCTGCAAAACGCAGAAAGCGCCTATGCGAGCAAACAGGAACTGCCTGCGGATTCCTCCTTCGAGTTCGTGGTCATGGCGACGAAAGAGCCTGGCTGGCGGCAGGTCGTCGCGCGTCATTCCGGACGGGCCTTCAATGAAAGCGACAACGAGGGCAAGGAGCGCCATGACGTGGACCGTATTTGGAAGATGGCTGCGGAAAACGAGCGCACACATGATGAGGTTGGCAGGTTCAACCGTGGGTTTAAGACCGTGTTCACCGTAGCCAGAGATGGCGTAGTTAGAATTCAAAGTGGTGACTACGACTTCGAGGTAATTGACCTTCTCTTGTTACGGCCAGCCCAACCCAAGCCAAATCCCAGCAAGCATTCGATAGAAACCGAGTTCTCCTTTGAGGTTTCCTACCCCGACAGTCTCGGCCTGTTCAAATTGAGCCAGGCGCCGAAACCCAATGATCCCCTGCCGGTGGTGAACCCATCCACACTGGTGTTCCTTCGCCACCTGAAGCACATAAGGGTAGGCTTCGAACACCACGCCTGGGAGTGGTATATTGATACTAAGCCGGAAGCCGGAGGATGGAGCCGCGTTTGCGTCAAGCAAGGTGAACGCAATGAGGCCTTTCTCGTTTATCTGGGAGAGGAAACCAGCACACAACCCAATGTTGGCAACAGGCGATTTGGGGCAGCAGTGCGTTTGGGAGCGAATGGCTTGCCGCAGACACTCGAGCCGAACTGGCGGACCTTTCGTTTAACCTTTGAAACCGAACACACCTTCCCGCTCGATTTTATCATAAATGGCGACTTTGAAGCCGATCAGGGACGCGTTGGACTCAGGAACATCTCTCGTAGCGGCCTGGTCGAACGTGCATACGAAGGCGTGCTGGCCAGAGCGCGGCAAGCAATAAAAACCACCCCCAACAAGGGGGTGTGGCTGTCTTGGGCGAAGATTCTGCATCTGAAAGACGCGCCAACCGTATTGGTCGAAACCCTAAAGGATGACGCACAACGCCTGCGCGGCTTGCTTGAGGAGACCAAAGAGGCGTTTGTCAACAACGTCCCTCATGGAGGGGTTCTAACCCCTGCTGTTCAACTCCAGTTTCCCTCACAGCTACTCAGACGGCTTGGCCCGCTATTTGGCCAAGCATGGGGAATACCGATGAGCTTGTGGATTGATCTCGATATCGACCAAGCACTGCCGGACATTGGGGTTTCCCGCGTAACCCTTCACGGATGGCTAAACGCTATCGCGTCTCAAGCCGCCGTGCTACACACCGTTGTTCGGGATTTTCAGTCGAGTCAGTTTACTCAGCTACGATTGTCCGGTCCGGAGCAGAACGAGCTTAAGGAGGCGCGACAAGTGTTAGCAGAGAAGTTGCGGCCCGTTGTCCCGCCGTTACCACCCGAAGTCAGCGTCCCCACTTTCGACCCTTGGTCAGTGGAGAACCTGTGGTGTTGGTGGAATCGACCGGAGCAAGCAGGGAGCCCTCAAACTCGACGGAGCAAGACCATTTCGGACTACATCCTTGAGGGAGACACAAACTGGAGCCTGCTTTATCCTGCTGTCGACCTTGTGCCTGGGCAACGACGGGACCGCATAAAGAGCGACCTCCGATCCCCAGAAACACTGGCGGGCAAGGAAACATGGTATCGTCTCCTGGGGCTTGCGTGCTTGATGTCGGCTGGCCGAAGAATGTCTGAACTTCGGGACTTCTGGAGAGATGAGTTAGATGGACGGGATTTCTGGGCCGAAACCTGCAAAGATGCCTTTGGCGCAGGAACCGACGTGCTTTTTGATGATCTGGTGTCGCGCCGATTCACGACAGTTAATGCCAGCGGCGAGGACGCGCATTACTGGCGCCGGGTGTTCTATGACATCCGCAAGATCCACAAGTTAGTATGGGAATTCAAGTTCCCCAGCACGATTCTCCAACTGATCGAAACCGGCCGGGAGTTGCAACTACCCAACTTTCTGCGAAGCGGACAACTGCCCAATCAGCAGGCATGGGTGGGTGTTTTCGGCCAGAGCGCCGGAGTTCCGCTGTTCTTCCTAGTTCGCGAACTAACCCGGCTGGAAATCATTACCTCGCCAGGGATTAAACCGTTCGCGTTTTTTGTTGCTACACCGGTCCGTCGTGCCGCCGAGCGGATCGGTTGGATACCATCGGATTTGGCAGCACGAGTCGACTTTCAATCGCTCGCTGAGATAAGCGAACGGCTTTACAACAAGGTTCGCAGTGACCCAAGGTATGGTCCGGGGTTGTTGGCGGATTACGATATCCCGCTTTTACACTTGGGCCTGAATCCGTAACACCAATGAAACCGGAAACCCGCGTCATCCATCAACATCATCTCGAATATGGCTTCGGCCTCGTCCGCTATGTAGAGGAGGATGCCTTCGGGGAAACTCGCTTGCAGGTAGCGTTCGACCATCTTGACCAGCTCGTCATTGTCGCTCCTGGCGAGGTTGAAGCTGTCAATGACGCCTTGAAGGATGCCGCGACGGGCGCATGGGGAGAGCTTGAAGTTTTCAAGCGCAAGTTGGCCGCCGGCCTGATCATCGGGGAAAACAATCTTACCGGTGGCTTCACTAAGGCTGCGGTTCAGCCGCTGCCGCATCAGGCATTCGTGCTCGACAAGGTGCTGGCTGCTGACCGATTCGGACATGTGCTCGCCGATGATGTCGGCCTGGGCAAGACAATCGAGGCGGGCTTGCTCATCACCTGCCTGATGCGCCGGGAGCCGCCGCAACGTATCTTGGTCGTCTGTCCCGCCGGACTTGCCCTCCAGTGGAAGGATGAGATGGACGAGCACTTCAGCTTAAGTTTCACGATTCTCGGCACCGACTTTCAGGGCAAACTCGAATCGAACTGGCGCAACCAACCGCTCGTGATCGCGCCGATTGATCGCTTGAAGCGGGACGAATACCGGGAACTCCTCGCTCGGGTTGGGGTGTTCGACCTCGTTGTCTGCGACGAGGCTCATCGGCTGACGGCTCAACGCCGTTTCCTGAGCCAGAAGCTCGAAAAAACAGCGAACTACCGGTTGCTGGAATTCCTCGTTGCCAGCCGCCTCATCCGGCATGTGGCCAACGCGGACAACACGCCGCGCTCTCCCCGGCTTCTGCTCTTGTCGGCAACACCCCATCAGGGTGACGACGAACGATTCCTTTATTTGCTGCATCTTGCCCGCCCGGATTTGTTTCAACCCGGCGAGCAACCCGTGGCCGCGCAACTGCGGACCCCCGCGCTGGTTGAAACCCTGACGCGCACTCCGAAATCGCGCGCGGTGGATTGGGATGGTAAGCCTCTTTTCAAGGGACACACGGCAACGACCCTCGAGGTGCGCTGGACCGTGGCCGAAACCGAGGTTTCGCGGTTGTTGACGGAATATATCTTGAAGAGCCTCGACTTCGTCCGCGATTCCGACCGGGGCACCCAACTCGTGGTTCAGTTGGTGATGCACACGTTTCACAAACTAGCCGCTAGCAGTTGGCCCGCATTGGAAAGGACCTTGCAACGCCGACTCGATTCTTTGCAGGGCCGGGTTGAGCGGCTGTCCGAACTCTTGGAAGCCGACGATGACGAAGAGCAAAACGATGAATTCCGCGATTTCGCTTTGCCCGCCAGGACATTCTTCGAAAATGAACGCCTCCTCCTCGATACCTTGTTGAATCGTTTGCGCAACTTGCCGGTGGATTCCAAATGGCATTCCTGCTCTGACCTCCTCGCCGAACTCGGACGCACCGAACCGGGCGCGAAGGTTTTGATTTTTACGCAGTACCGCACCACCCAGGACATGCTCACGACCCGGATCGCCGCCCTTTTCCCCGGTTCGGTGGTGGAGGTGATTCATGGGGAGGTTGAAATGGAGGATCGCCGTGCCGCCCGCATTCGTTTTGAACGCCGCTCCCGCTTCATGGTTTCCACCGAAGCCGGCGGTGAGGGTATCAATCTTCAGAAGGCGTGTCATTTGATGGTTAATTACGATCTGCCGTGGAATCCGATGCGTTTGCAGCAACGCATCGGTCGCCTCGATCGCTACGGGCAAAAACAGGTTGTGCATGTCTTCAATCTCCGCGTCCCTGATTCCTGGGACCAGCATATCTCCACCCGCCTTCTGGAACGCCTCGACGTGATTCAAAAGACGATGTCGGCAGCCGGGCCGGGCAACCTGGAAGATTACCGGGAGATGATTCTCGGTCAGGTGGCAGAACAGATTGATGCCACCAAGCTCTTCACGGCGTCTCAGGCTGGCCACGGGGTAACGGACGACCAGATGGACTCATGGATCAGGTCTGCGCTGGAATCAATGTCCCGGTGGCGCGAGTTGTTCGGCTCCGATTTGGGCATGGCAGATAACGGTGCCAAGTTGAAGCCATCGCTTGGAAGTGCGCAGTTCAAACTGGCATTCCGTCTTGCCTGTGAAGCGCAGGGCATCCGGTTGCGTGAAACCCGCAATAGCGAGAATCAGTTCGTTCCCGAGGTTTTCAACTTCGACTTGCCCGCCGCGTTTCGCGATCCGATTTTCCGCCCCTCGCGCACCATGCACGTCGTGTTTGACCGGGAAGTTTACGCCGCCGTTCGGGGACAAGAACTTGGCACTGTGCGCGGTCAACTAATCCGTCCCATCCTTGCAGGGTTCGGCGAGCCATTTACCGACTGGCTGTTCCAAACCGCACTTCATGCCTCTTCGGACAACAATGCTTTCTCATTCCTGGCTGGCGACCCGTGGCCTTTCGGCCCGGGGTGGCTGCTCGTTTATGCGCTTCGGTGGATGGGAAAAAGCCGTCACATCGCATCGCCAGATTCGCTCGTGATCTGTCATGTGAACGAGGCTGGCGAAACACGTCAGGTGTCGCCCCTCGATGCCTTCAATTTGATTGCGAATACTGTTGCCGCGCCCGTTGCGGCGAGCATCACCCCTACGGATGTGACGTGCCTGCCTGCCCGCAAAATCGCTCAACAAGTGCTGAAAGAATGTGCAATGAACCGCGACACTTTTGCCAAGGGTGCGGCCGGCATGTCACTGCTTTGCGCTGCCCGGATCGAAACAGGCGTCGTCTCGCCGTAAAAAAAGAACTATGCACACGCTTGGGAACATTTCGAAGAGGCTGAATCGGGCGGCTGTCTATGTCAGCGGCCTCCAGGCTCGCTTCGAGTTGCCCGCATTGGAGGGCGCGACCTATTCCAACGCTTATCTCGAATTCCTTCGCACCCTCATTGCCTTGCGCTCTTTGAATATCGCCGAAGAAAGCGTGCGCGACCTCTGGCATCTCGAAAAGAAGCTCTTGCAACTCCTGCATGTGGATTCCACCGGCTCCCCCACATGGTTTTTCGATTCGTGCGGCGTCAGGACGCACCGAGAACGGCGTTTGCTTCTCACGAATCACGACCTCGCCGTTCCGCTGGCCGGCTGTGAAATTCAGACTGGACTCAACTTTGCCGATGCGATCCCCGAACTCTTTGCCAGCAAAGAAATGGGCGAGGACGCTCTGCGCACCCGCATCCTCGCCGAAATTTCCTCTGAACTCCCGCACGCGCGTGCCGCTGTCAAAGGGGCGGCAGCACTCACCCGGCGCACCACCCACGATTAGCACTGACCATGCAAATCGACACCCCTATGACACCCGCCTCGATCCGCCGGCCGCGAATCCCCTCGCCACACGAGCGCAGGACCGGGGAGAAACCGTTATGATGACATTCGAAGCGTTTTGGTCGAGACCGCCTGATTTTGGCCGCGGTCGTGAACAGGATCCTTTGGGGCTTTCGAGCCTGCATGAAGCGGCGGCGGATGTTTTATTGCCGTTGCTTTCAGGACGCACACGAAAAGCCAAAGAATACGTCTGGGTGCTTGTCGGTCTCCGCTGGGCTGGCGAACAAGCGGCTACGGACAACGAAATCTGGGCTAACTTCGAGATTTTCGAGAAGGCACTAAAACTTTACTGGTTCCACTGTGGCCACCGCAGAGGATTCAACGGCGTCGATGCCATAAAGAAACATTACGAAGCCGGTCGCACCGACTTCGATTTCAAATTGATCTCGAATCAGCGGTCGTTGGGATTACTTGGAGCCTACCTTCGCTCGCTTCGAAAAGCAGGCTTGGTGAAGGATCGCACGCTGAGCTTGGAGGAAAATGCAGCCCATGCCTTGATTGACAGCATAACCTTTTCCTGGCGCGGAACAATCAGTGGTTATGGGTGGCTTGATCGCACATTCGCGCGTGCGGAGGAAGGCTTTAGCCGGAAGATGTACAAGGAACTCGGGCGCCGCCTTTTTGACCGTGACGATATGCGTGATGTGGCCGCTACCATTAAAACACTGGGCCAGCGTCCAGAATGGAGGAAGGCGGCTCCGCGACTCGCAACATCGAATGATAAGCAAATTCTCGCGGGAGTCGGCAACGATTTTGCCTACTTTTCAAGGCAAGCAACGAAGGCTTTCTGGTGTGTGCTGAAGTCGGGGGAACGTTCGCCCTCTGACGTTCAGCCACGACGTCTTCGCCAACTCGCATGGCGAGAAATTGTTTTTCGCTCCGCAACGATGCAGGGATTTCGTGAACCTTTCGATAAGTTCTTATCGGAAATCGGACTCCATCCTAGGCGTGCCCTGATCCAGCTCCACTGCGAGATTTGGAAACGGCGCGGACATCTTGTCCCCTGGATTCAACTCAACAACGGCAAAGCCCAAATTCGCCCCGATATTGCACTCAAGCTGCCCCCTGCCGAGGTTGAATGGGATCTGCGGTGGGCTGTCGCTTATAGGCTTATCGGCGAGACCGGCTGGAGGCCGATATGACGATGCAACTCCGCCCCCCAGGCGCTTTGCTCGACGATATTGCAATGGCGGTACAGCAGCACTGCCGACCGCTTTACGCGCTATTCACGACATATACGTTCGATGCAAATCTATTTGCGTCGCAGTTTCTTCCCATATTGTGCGGTGAATTCGCCGAAGACGATCAGCGCGTAGGATTGCTTGTTGTCTGCGATGCGAGATCTTACAAGGGACACCGGCTTGGTCCCTGGGTGACTACATGGCCCGGAACCGAGTTGTTCCATCCAAAGTTGGCACTGCTAGTATTCCGTAAGGCCACCCTTCTCTTCGCCGGCAGCGGGAACCTGACCGACGCGGGGCAGTACTGCCAGATTGAAGTCTTGGGAAAGGAATCATGGGATCGACCCGGCTTACCTTTGGGGCTCGTACCGCTCGTCTCCCGCCTCGAAGGGCCATTGTCCAAGGCTTTGCTTAAACTTGACCGGCTCCGATCCCGCTCCTTCGTGTGCAGCCTTGAAACCAACTTCGCCAAACGCCTGAAACGTGGACGCGTTGACGAACTTCTTGTTGTTTCACCGTTCTTCGATGCGCATGAGTCCGGCGAACCCGACGACCTTGGTTTTGTAGTCGACCTCGTAAAACATCAAGCCCCAAAAACGGTAACACTCGTGATTCCTGTCGAGCAATCGACATCGAAGAACCATGCGCCCAAGGTGCAGATTGATCCTAAAATCTTGCGGGCCATCGGCAAGCCGCTCCGCCTTTACGGGGTCGATCCGAATGGCAGCGGACGCAGGTTGCACGCCAAATTGCTCGCGCTCTACCGTAAGGACCGCGTTCGTCTCCTCTTCGGTTCCGCAAATGCAACAACGGCTGGCATGACTCGAAAGAATGTTGAAGCGGGCTGGTTCATTGTGTCCACCCCGTCCGAAATCACGCATTGGTTTCGCAGCCAGAAACTGTTTGATCGCCCGCTGGACCCGGACGTTGTTCAGCTTGAGAGGCCATCTCGAAAGTCATCAATTGCGCTACGTAGCCCGCTTCAATTTGCATGTCTCGACCAGGTTGAGGAGACGCTGAGTCTCGTCTGGCATTCTCCAGCGGCTGCCGCGAGAACCGAGGTCATCTACGAAAATGAGACTCTTCGCCCAAGGCAAAACATTGTCCACGGATTTCGTCTCGGCAATGACTGGTTTGTAAGGACGCGCACCGCAGGGCAACGCCTATTCTCGTTCTCTCCAATCGAAATTGCACTGGTTTTCCCTGGAGCACGACGTGTCGCAAATCCGTCTGAAACGAATCCCGAGAGCCTTCTCGAGCAGCTGGTCGCGGCACCCGAACTCGACACGCCACTGTCCACAAGAATGCGACGACGTTCCCGCGAGGATGCGAACCAACTCGCGAGCCTTAAACAGCCTCTTTTCGAGCGCGTTCGCAAACTAGCAGGGGCCATGGCTGTCGCGCGGCAGCAACTTGAGGATGAACTGCCCCAACGTATGGCGACTCTCGCTTTATTGGTCCGAATCGCACGAGCGCATGACCCCACCCAGGCTCGGCTCTCGCTCCGCGAAGCGCTATGGCGATATTGGGTTCGGGTCGAAGTTGCGCGCGTAATTGCCGGCGCACCACGAACAACTGCAATCGTCGAAGCGCGGCAGAAGCTGAAGCAGTTTCTCGCAACGCACAGACTTTCACCCCATATACGCGCTACCGCCCGTATTGTGCGCCGAGAGGTGGCACCATGAAGGGGCCTTTCGATCTACGGGGGCGTTTCACACTTGGCAGCCAGAAAGCTGCCGGTAAGCATATCCACAATAGCCAGTACCTCGCCGCCTCTGCGCTACTGCGCCGCCTTTACGGTCTGAACGAGCCTGGAGCAATCCTGGCGGACGAGGTCGGTCTTGGAAAAACATATGTAGCGTTTGGAGTGGCTGCATGGCTTCTCGCGGAACAACCGAAAGCGCGCGTCCTAGTCCTGACGAACAACCAATTCATGATGGAGGTTTGGAAACAGCGGTGGGAACAGATAGAATTCCTCAATGGACAGGCGCGACCTGCTGCATTTCACGCGTGGAAATTTAAGGATTACCGTGAGCTGGCTGATGACAAGTCCAAGCGCCTCATTGTTGGTTCGTATGAAACCTTGAAGAAATTCGGACTCGATGACTGGGCTCAGGTGTCAGCTTCGATCGGGCACTGGCTATTCAAAGCGCAGTTCCGGCCAGGAACGAGGCTTTCTCAGCCACTCAGGCGATCCCTTATGAAAAGGCTCGACATTGATTTGAGGGTTAGCACAAAGAAACTAGGTCGCCGAATCCCCAACGGCGAAGCCCAACGCTTTTGGAAAGAACATTTTGACTGGGAAAACCGTTGCTGGAAGGACTCCAACGAGGCCACAGTGGCGCTCGAAAACCTCGAATTGCGCTATGGTACAACCGGTGGTTACAGTGGAAGATCTGTTCCCTTCGACCTCGTGATCGTCGATGAAGCTCACCGCTTAGATGCCCCGGGACGGCAGGCGGCGATGAAATTGTTACTACATAATCGTACTAGGAAAATCCTGTATGTGACCGCGACCCCTTTTGCCCTCGACGTTAGACAGCTTGAACATCTGCTAATGATGTTTTCCCTAGCAAAGGGATGTGATCAGACCAAGCTCGAACAAACCATCAAGGAACTTGACCTGCGTGGCTTCGAGCATGCCGTCGACACCGGAAAAGATTATGAACGCCTGCCGGACCTAGAACGGGGCCTGCGCCGTTGGATTGTCAGAAGAAGTTGGAAGGAAGAGAGCACTACGTTACAACGTAAATCCGAGATTTGGGAAATTCCTCCCGACACCAACACAGGCTATGCGGCTTCATTGGCATTGGAGCGAGCTATCGCGGCCCTTCTTCTTTCTGGTAAGCGCACCCACATCGCAAGTCGACGCGCCGGGCTTTGTTCATCGTGGCGGGCCGCTCGTCGTTCTTTCAAGGAGAGTCCGCTTGGTGAAGACACCGGAGAAGCCGCCTTGTGGAGTCGATTAGCGGCGCGGCTCATCAAGGATTGCACACACGACTCACCGAAGATACAGGAGGCAGTCGAGCGCATCGTCCACTTCGTCAAGAAGGGAAGGAAGGTTCTAGTCTTCTCGGAACGGGCAGAGACACTGACTCTTGTCCGGGGACTTCTCCAGCCGCGACTCGCACAACGCGAAGATGTTGCCCGCAAAATGGCGGACCGACTTGTTGCACGCTTTCGTCGTAAGATACAACTGCGACAGCGAGGTGCTGAGTCGGTCTCGGCGGCCAAGCAGCGTGCACTCATGCGTATGATTGCTGGAGCCGTTCCTGAAGGTGCAACTTGGGGTCAGATCAAGCACCGGGCAAAGCGGTGGTTGGCCAACGCGGTGGGAGAGTTGCGTAATAGTCTCGACGATGCGTTTCGTGGAGGCAGGCCGATTCGCGCCGTCGAGATTTTTGATGGTGAGCGCGGTGACGAGTCGACGGTCGCCCGTTTCAACATGCCGGGTACGCCGTGGGTGCTCCTTTGCAGCAAGAAGGCTCAGGAGTCTATCGACCTGCATTACGAGTGCAATGTCGTGGTTCTTCTGGACCCGATCTGGAATCCAGCTCATCGCGAACAACGAATCGGACGAGTACACCGAGTGGGGTCGCCGTTTCGAGAAATACACGTCATCGACGTCTACACGGCTGAGACCTACGATCAGGTCATCTTCCAACGGGCACAGAAGCGCGCAAATATGATGGCCATTCTGTTAGGAGCGGGGCGCTGGCTCGACGAGGAACGGGAGATCTCCGATCCAAGCCGTTATCGCATCAATCTCTCCCCGCGATCCAAACTTGAACATGAATTGGCCGTGAACGACCACAAGTATCTCAGGCTCGCTTGACTTCCTAAACGCAATACGCTCTCCATCGTGAGAGCCTCGGCACGCGGCCTTTAACTGAATGGTGGGGAGTTGGGCGAAATCCTGTTGCCCGGTCGTTATATTCCCGAAGATCTGAAGCCCAAGGACAAACTGGATGTGTTTGTCTATCGCGATTCCGAGGACCGCCTCGTGGCCACCATTGAAACCCCGCTGGCGACGGTCGGCGAGTTTGCGTTATTTGAAAGTCGTTAGCCGCGAGGGTTTTGAGCCTGTCGGAGAAGTTCGAAAGGGTCTCAATTGACGAGCTTTGACTTCATGTTACGTTGCTTCGATGTTCGAGGAATAGCCCTCCCGATCAAAAATCATCAGGGCTGAGGGACACCTTGTGGAGATGATGATTAATTCTTGTCGGCCAAACGCAGGTGGATCGGTTGACGCTGCCCCTCCGAGAAGAAGAGAGCCTCGCCACGGCTTCTGAGCGCCCCAATCGTCCTCGATGCCTTCAAGGTCAGCAACCGTCGGATCAACCAAATTGTCGGCGTACGCCTGCCGCACCTCCTCCAGCAATTCCGGCGCGGGCAGGTCGGCGACGGCACAGACCAGTCCGTCCCACGCATATGAGTGTTGGCGCTGAAGTTTTCCATGGAACAAGCTGCGGAAATAGCCAACGGCCTCGTCACGGTACATCTGGCCGGTGTGCTCGAGCACCAGGAACGCATTCATGGCGGCACCGCGTACGTATTCGTTGACCTCTTCGCTCTCAATCAGGCCATGCAATGGCAGGGGATTGCCATCGTAAACCGAGGCAACAATCCGGCTCAAGCCTTCGGTGGCGGTATCGCCCGCCAAATCGAACGGCGTCTCGCCGGGAGCGCTGAACATCTTGACAATAGGCGCGTAGGCGCGTTTCTCGCGAAACTGTGCCAGCAGGAACAGCGCGAAAAGATGAAGCATGTAATCCTGCCGTTTGGCGAACGCCCGCGGGTTTTCGGCCACAGCTTCCAGTACGCGCAGCAAATCCGGGGCGATGGCCTCCCGCTGTTTGATGGCAGCTTTCCATGGCCTCCATGGGAAAGATCCCGGTGTAAGGCTCCAGTTCTTTGAGGATTTCAGGAATCGTCATCATCAAACACTTTTCGACGGTTGCTTATTGCCGTGCTCTGGGGCCATTTGCTCCGCCAGCGGCGTCATCAAAGGGCAGCCCGAAATATTTGAACACAGCCTTCGTCCGGTCGTAAATCCGCTCTTCGAACATTTCCGCCCGCTCGCACATCAGGTTCATTGGCATGAAATCACACTTGATAAATTGTATCATGTCGAGCGGGTCACACGTAACCGCCGTTTGAGTCTGTCCGTCCACCTGCATCGTGTTGACGGAAGGCAGGCAGCACATCGTCATTGCACTGAGTGTATCCGCATCCAAATTGCAGAAATAGAGCCAATACGGCCATGCAGCATGGAACGTAGAGTAGAACCGCCGGATTTCCGGTACAATGTGAATTTCACGCGGGTCACTGTCCCAGCCCTGGATGCAGAATACGAAACAGTTCATCATCTCGCGCAGGCGGCGACCCGTGGGCAGCTTGTCCGGCGCATACAGGCTGAGGAAATGCTGGAAGTCGCCGCGCTCCACTTTCGAGCGGCTGAACTGGTAAACAATCAGGTCGTGTTCCATGCTGGCATCCGGTCTTC
>Ga0182030_10019532_pt1 | contig 12876 bp, 10 predicted proteins | sample 812S3MmetaG_FD_121299 | JGI IMG/M metagenome (GOLD analysis project Ga0182030, IMG submission 121299) | Permafrost microbial communities from Stordalen Mire, Sweden - 812S3M metaG (Illumina Assembly) | ecosystem: Environmental > Terrestrial > Soil > Wetlands > Permafrost | place: Sweden... | reverse complement strand
GAGCACGTGACACGCTTAGCGAAGCTCTCTATAAATACTCTCGTTTCACTCGAGCACCACTTAGTTCCGTAGAATATTATCACATACTTCACTTCATTTGCAAGAGCACTATAATACGTGACAATTTCTCTGTGTCATATTAATTCATTCCACATTTTACCCAGCAGCAACACATGCCGAAATGCAAGCAAAAAAGGAACGAATACCATTGCACCACAGAGCGTCCGACTCAGACGCGTTCCTCGAAAGGGAAAATGCTGCCTCCAATCTAGATCGGAAGACATAACTCTATTAGACCATTGGGGAAGTTCTGCTTGGCTATCATTCAGAGCTATGGATATCAGACGAGTGGAATTGAGCTGAATTCCAACTGCCAAAAAACTTAATTCTTGACAGGAGAGGAGTCGGGTATCAGTTTATCAGATTCGAATTTATCTACTCTAGACCCTGAAAATCCTTGCTCTCTTTCTTTTCCTCTCTCGTATAATACACAATATTTTCATGGTTGGATCTATCTTGAAATTTCTATTATGCATCTGGTTTTCTATCTCTGCTTGCTCTGGCAAGTCGCCATGACCGCCACCGCCACCAAACATGGAACTACTGGAATGGGTATCATAATGTATAAACCCGTTTGTGGATATGCATACCACGACTCTCTGTCTTCGTTATATCTCAGCTGTACCACTTTTGACGATTCTTCGGAAATGTCAGGGATGAAACGTCGCAAGCGAATGAATATGGATTCAGTAATTGGTACAACATCTGACGACTACTACAGAAGTAATACTCCGTGGTTGCAAACTTTATCACATTGTATGAAGAAACGTTGTGCAACTGACGGCGCCGATGAGGCAAAGATCGAGAAGCTATGGAATACACTAGCAGATGATGGCCTCACTCCCCCATCTTATAGCAGTATACTTCCTGCTACTGCGCCGACAGTTGAGTTAGTTGCAGATGCAGTATGGTTGAATAAGACAAGCCTTGTCGACGGGGATTTGTATTACCCAAATCATCAGACTCTACAAGAGTTCGAGTTTCAAGAAGACATGCATGTCCGTCTTTCGTAAGTATTCATCGAGTTCCCATCCTTTGTCAAATGTTGATGCTGGAGAGGGTTGTCTTGATGGTATGCACCGTGGACGTGTGTGCTTGCTGGTGCATATAGCTATTTCAGCACGCCAACTCTGGGAAGGTTGATCTCGACGAAAGTGCTCAAGTACTTGATACTACCTGCACTTTTCAATAACAAGCATCAGAGATCTTTACCGTACCGGACGTACCTCGCCTTTTCATATAATTTTACGCTAACAATGTATAGACATTGAATATGCTCCATCAAGAATAACATCCACACTCTATGTAATCATGAATATCATCTTCTGCTGCTTTCCATACAAAAGGGTCTCTCCTAGCACCTTCAATACCTAGTATCTAGAAAAACAACAAGAAATGGGCACCTACGTCGGAGATCGAACGGGTGTTCTTAGTTTTGCGAATATTGCTCTCGCAGTCCTTTTCGTAGGTCGTCTTAATCGTTTGATCTTTATCACCGGACTAAGTCAAACAACCTGTCTCATCTTCTATCGCTGGGCCGCGCGAGTTACAACGCTCCAAGCTGTTGTTCACTCCATCATCTGGACCTTCGAGTACTTTTGGATAGGAGGTGGGAAGCATATTACGAGGAAGCTGCAGAGCTGTATTATTGGTGGGGTATCATCGCCACAACTGCTTTATCCATCGCCATTGGACTTGCAGTCCTCCCCATTCGTATTCGGATGTACGAACTATTCTTAATAACTCATATCGTTATCGCCATCCTAGACTGAGTTGGTTGCTGGTACCATATACAAATCCGCTAGACCCACAAATGGGGATACGAAGTCTGACTTTACATTGCATTCGCGTTCTGGGCATATGAGTGATTAGCAAGATGAGCTCTCCTCGGATGGCGCAATATGTGCGGGGAGACTACTCAAGCCATTGCTGAGCTCACATCAGATAAAACTTTCATCAAAGCTTACGGTCTTTCCTGCTAAATCGTGGAAAGTCGGACTTGGTGAACACGCTTTCCTATTCTTCCCATCCACGGGTCGATTCTGGGAAAACTATCCGTTTTCCATTGCTAGTTGGAACAATGGAGAAAGCATTTCAAGTGTATCGCCCATCTCAGTGACGGATAACAACGGCGGGGGTCTCGAGAAGGGTAACCCGATCTCCACGATTATAGTCAGCGCCAATGATCCAGAAAAATTCTCAGCCTCACCATTTCTATCCAATAGTTCAAATAATACGCATGCACATGCGGTAAAATCGAGGTATAGCATCACATTCCTCATCCGACCTTCCAAAGGTATCACCAACTCGCTTCATCACGAACTCTTGTATTCCACTCCTGGACCCAATTTTATTTCCGTTACACTCGAGTGACCGTACGGAAATGCGGTCAACTTAGAGCCTGTCGACACTATTCTATGCATTGGTGGTGGTATCGGTATTGCCGCTCTCTTATCCTATGTTCAATCCCATTCCGAGGACGTCGTGCGGGCACTTCAAATGCGAGGCGTCTTGTTCTCGCATGGAGCTGAAGAGAGCGGGAGTTGGGAGAGGTGATCAGAAAATTGATTCCGATTGATGCAGAGAGGTTGGGTGTAGAACATATCTGGGTTTGCAAAGGTGGGGAGGAGAGTGGGAAGAAGATTGTGGTGGGAGATGTTTTGAGAGCAGAGATGGAGGGCGTGAAGAGCTTGGCGGTGCTGGTTTGCGCACCAGGGGGTATGGCGGATGAGGTTAGGAGGGAGATTGTTGCTGTTGTTGGAAATGGGGGGACCAGGATTGATTATCACGAGGAATCTTTTGGTAGAGTAGGCTGTGAAGTGGTAAAGAAGTGATTTGTTGAGGCCGCAGTCCATCATCTACTTCGTAGTTTCTTTCCAATCGCTTTGACTTTGGAATTGCTCTTTACGATATTTACCGGCAGGAGTTTATAATTCTTGATAACGGTTTACGCACAAAAATTATATAAAATTCTCGTCTTTTGGTACCACAGGTTGAAAACTTGACCGGGTATAATTCAGGGGCTTCCTCCTGCGGCCGTTTTAGCCGATCCTAAAATCAAATCGGCCGGATTTGCCGCATGCGACTTCGGGTCGGATTTTTTCTCCCCACAATTCACTATGACTCTATAATCTTTTCTAAGTTGTGTTCATGTCTTACAATTCAATATATTCTACAATCACTGGGTATAACCAATTATCGGAGGCAATACCTAACCAGCTTGTGGCTACAATTCTGTGCGCCCAAGATGGCTCAATTACCAGACCCCACCACCGATCTTGACTGGTCGGGTTATGTTGGTTCGATTCAATCGCATTTCAGCGAGCAAGCAAGAAGGAACCCAGACCGCATATGCGTGGTAGAGACGAAGTCGTCAGAGAGCCCCGAGAGGAGTTTTACCTACAAGCAGATTTATGAAGCTTCGAATGTTCTGGCGCATTACTTGCACGATGCGGGGGTCACAAATGGAGATGTTGTCATGGTTTGGGCACACCGATCGGTCGACTTGGTCATTAGTATAATGGGAACACTAGTATGATTTCTATTGACAGTCTAATCTCCTGGCAGATTGAAATGCTGACCATGTTTCTGTTTTTACTAGGCTTCAGCCGCGACAATGACGGTCCTCGATCCTGCATACCCTCCAACGAGGCAGAAGATATACCTTGAAGTCGCTCAACCTACAGCATTGATAAATATTGGGAGGGCAACAGACGAATCGGGAGTTTTGGCTCCAATTGTGCGACAATACATCGACGAGGAGCTTCAATTGAAGGCAGAAATCCCTGCGCTACGACTTGGTGATAATGGTGTTCTATCCGGAGGTGAACTTGATGGGAATGATATATTTGCGCGGGTCAGAGCCAAAGCTTCTTTACCACCTGATGCAGAGGTTGGGCCCGATAGTAATCCTACACTTTCGTTCACATCCGGCAGCGAAGGGCGGCCGAAAGGAGTGCTGGGTCGCCATTACAGCTTGACCAAATATATCAGCTGGATGGCGGAGACATTTGGGCTGAGTTCGGAAAGTCGATTTACGCTTCTGTCGGGGATTGCACACGATCCAGTTCAAAGAGACATTTTTACGCCGCTTTTCCTGGGGGCGCAATTGCTCGTTCCGTCGAAGGAGGATATACAACATGAGAAGCTTGCGGAATGGATGCGCGAATACAAACCAACGGTTACGCATCTGACGCCTGCTATGGGTCAGATTCTCGTTGGTGGTGCGGCGGCGAGTTTCCCCTCTCTGGATAGGGCCTTCTTTGTTGGCGATGTTCTCACAACAAGAGATTGCAGGACTCTGCGGTCTCTTGCCGAAAACGTGAACATAGTCAATATGTATGGTACTACCGAGACCCAGAGATCAGTGAGCTATTATGAGATACCCAGCCGGGCGAAGGACCCGAACTACTTGGACAATCTGAAAAGCACTGTCCCCGCTGGCAAAGGAATGAAGAATGTGCAACTACTAGTTGTAAATCGCGAAGACCCAACCAAAATGTGCAAGATCGGAGAGTTGGGGGAGATCTACGTTCGTGCCGCTGGCCTTGCAGAAGGTTATAGAGGAGATCCCGCAATGAACGAGAAGAAATTCGTCAACAATTGGTTTGTGGACAATAAAGTCTGGGTAGAAGTAGACAATAAATACAACAAAGATGAGCCGTGGAAGAAGTACTACAAAGGACCCCGAGATCGGCTTTACAGAACTGGGGACTTGGGCAGATACTTGGAATCGGGTGATGTGGAATGTACAGGTCGCGCAGACGATCAAGTGAAGATTCGAGGATTTCGGATTGAGCTTGATGATATTGACAGCAATTTACGCCAAAACCCCCTGATCAGGGACTGCAAGACACTTGTCCAAAGAGACAAAAATGAGGAGCCGATTCTCGTCAGTTACATTGTACCAGAATTGAAGGAGTGGCCACAGTGGCTCAAAGACCGGGGTTTGGAAGATGTTGAAGACGAAGGAACGGAAATTGGTCCTACAAGGGTCTATTTCAAGAGGTTCAGGCGAATGCAGACGGAAGTACGAGACCATCTGAAGGGTCGTCTACCTAGCTATGCGGTACCCACGCTTTATCTCGTCCTCAACAAATTACCACTCAACCCCAATGGAAAAATTGACAAACCCAACCTCCCCTTCCCCGATATCGCGGAACAAACTGAAGAAGCTTCATCCGAGGACTTGAAACGGTGGGAATCACTGACAGCGACAGAGCGAACAGTTGCTACCCGGTGGGCAGCTCTCATTCCCGGACTGAATGCGAAAACAATCACGCCTCAAAATGACTTCTTTGATCTTGGTGGACATAGTATCTTGGCTCAGCAGATGTTGCTTGAGATGCGGAGAGAGACCGGGGCGAACATTTCTATCAAAACACTTTACGAAAACCCGAGCATTTCCGCTTTCAGCGCGCAGGTTGACAGGCGTTTAAAGTCAGGGAACAGCATAAATAACGAAGAGGAGAAAGAGCCCGCGTACGCTCAATCGTTAGAGGAGCTTCTCCAACACTTGCCCTCCACATATCAAACTGCAGATCCAGCAATCATCCGTGAATCTGGAAAACCAACGGTCTTTCTTACCGGTGCCACTGGATTTTTGGGTGCGTATATCATCAAGGATGTCCTGTCACGAACAACTCCGGCTGTCCAACTCATCGCTCACGTGCGAGGCGTCAAGGATTCTACAGCTGCGCTTAATCGTCTACAGCGTTCTTTACAGGGTTATGGTCTCTGGAATGACGAATGGTCTTCGCGATTGAGCTGTATTGTTGGGGATCTGTCGAAACCACAACTTGGGATTGACCATGACACGTGGAAGAAACTATCTCGAGAAGTCGATGTAGTAATCCACAATGGTGCTACAGTCCATTGGGTCAGAGGATATCAAGACATGATGGCCTCGAACGTCATTTCAACGATTGACGCCATGAAGTTGTGCAACGAAGGAAAGCCCAAGCTTTTTACATTTGTCAGTTCTACAAGTGTGCTCGATACCGATCACTACGTCAAACTCTCGGATCAGCAGATTAGCACTGGTCAAAATGCCATTTCCGAGGAAGATGATATGCAAGGTAGTCGAACTGGTCTGGGAACTGGATATGGCCAAACCAAGTGGGTATCTGAGCAGCTCGTCCGTGCAGCCGGGAAGAGGGGTCTTCGAGGCTCAGTCATTCGTCCTGGATATATTTTGGGTGATTACGAGACGGGTGTCTGCAATACTGATGATTTCCTTATCCGTATGCTGAAAGGCTGCATTCAATTGTCCTCTCGGCCGCATATCATCAACACCGTCAACGCCGTCCCGGTCAACCATGTCGCTCGTGTAGTTGTTGGCGCTGCGCTTAATGCTCTACCAGGAGGCGTACACGTAGTCCATGTGACCGGTCACCCACGTTTACGCATGAACGAATACCTTTCACCTCTCGAATACTACGGCTATAAAAGTCCCGAAGTCCGCTATGATGCCTGGAAAGACGAGCTGGAGAAGTACGTCGTAGCAGGTGGACAAGAGAAAGATCAAGAACAACATGCCTTGATGCCACTCTACCATTTCTGCGTCAATGACCTGCCTGCTAATACGCGGGCCCCGGAGCTTGATGATAGAAATGCTATTCAGATCCTAAAAGCAGATGCTGAGGATTGGACTGGTGTTGATGAGAGTGCGGGGTATGGTATAAGTAGAGAGGATGTGGGTAAATTCTTGAGGTACTTGGCTGAGATCAAGTTTGTGAGTTGGCCTACGGGCAAAGGAAGGCCTTTGCCTGAGGTCAATTTAAGTGTGATTCAGGCGAATGGAGCTGTTGGCGGTCGTGGTGGGGTGACGAAGTAACGGACTTCGTGGGAGAATGACTGCTCATGGGCGTTGTTTCGGTTTCATAGAAAGTATTGACTGGGCGCTCAGGATCCGCTAGCTCAAGCATAGCGACATGTGATTATCATAGGAACAATTGGGCGGCTATCTACATTCAAAATTGCGAAGTCTCGCTACAACATAGATATTGAGGGCGTCTAGAAAAATTTGCTAGGATCTACATATATCATGCTCTCGCAGAAGCACTAGGTTTATATAAAAGTCGTTGATATAGGGGCCACACATTCTCCAATTTTTTGCAGACTCTGACTTCACTTCAGACAATTATCGTCAATGCCAAAATTGTAGTTGGTCAATTAAATTGTTTTCAGATCGACGTCATCAACCAACGACGTCACCGAATACCCTCCACCTCAAAGCTATGTTTTTCATTGTATCATTGAGCAATCATCTCTCCAAAATAACAAATACAGCATATTCTCCAATCGTGTCAGACAAACGTGAGGGAATCACTACTGCATATCCAGTCGAGTCCATCAAAGCCCAATCTCAAGGCAAAGATGTAGATCAAAAGACCTTAGAACAAACTCCCGGTCATGACCACCAAATGGATCCTCCCGCAGTATGGACCTACATGGAAGAATGGAAAGAGGATAGCACACCCTATCTTCGCAACTACGTCGGTACCAACAAGCTTCAAGGCAAAGCTGCCATCATCACTGGAGGCGACTCGGGCATAGGCCGTTCTGTAGCTATGCTTTATGCTTTAGAAGGCTGCGATTCCACTATTGTGTATCTCCCAGAAGAAGACAAAGATGCGAAAGATACCAAGAAATGGGTCGAGACGAAAGGAAGAAAATGCGAGCTTGTAGCAGTGGACCTTAGAGAGGAGGAGAATTGCAAAAAAATAGTCAAGGATCACATGGCTAGATTCGGAAGACTTGATATTTTAGTCAACAATGCAGCTCGTCAATCGATGTGTTTTGACTTCGCGGAAATTGATCTAAAAGATGTGGAGAGTACATTTAGACTCAATATCCTGGCAATGTTTGCTATCACCAAATATGCGTTGCCACATATGAAGCGTGGATCCAGCATCATTAATAGCACCTCCGTCGCAGCTCACATGACGAATCCTACACTCGTGGATTATTCCTCTACAAAAGGGGCGATTATGGCGTTTACGAAATCGCTGGGTCTCCAGCTAGCGATGAAGGGGATTCGAGTGAATGGGATTGCGCCAGGGATTATCTATACGCCGTTACAGCCGGCGAGTAATCCGAGTGGGAATATGGAGGCGATTGGAAAGAATGAGGCACCGATGGGGAGACCTGGGATGCCGGTTGAGGTGGGAGTTTGGTATGTCAGTTTGGCGAGTGCGGATGGGTCTTATATGACGGGGCAAATCATCCATCCTAATGGTGAGCTTAATGACATATGCGTGAAGATTATAGCTAATGTTGTGTGCAGGAGGTATTGAAGTCCAATCCTAGATACAGTTGTGTCTCTGGTCGTTGAACGATCTTCTACGCGATCTTCAATCAAAGATTGGTATTTGTGCTGGTACGGGACTTGGCTCGGAACTCTCAAGTGTGACGAGAGGGCAATAAAATAATATCATCAAATTTTTCGGGGAACAATTTTACGAGACTGGTTCATTGATTAATGATGAAATGTCCTTTTGTATCCTTCATGTTTGAAACTTATGATGGGGTCCTGGCGAGTAGATTAGGGGCGTAATCTAACGTAATGGGCGTGTAATCATAAACCTGGAAAACTTCTAGTAAATGCCCTATACATACATCCTCCCACGCTTTCAAGGATTTCCTCTCAATGAATAAATTACTGTGTTTAAAAGCATTGCATCTTGCTTCCGAAATAAACGTCCTGGCCACTTGTGAACTGTACCTGCCCAGTATGTTATATAGCCAGAGTCGCTCTTTCTGATATATTTGTTCCATAAATATCTTAGAATCGTCATTCCACAGATCAAACTAGTCTATTGTGTTCTGAAAACTTATCCCAAGAATCTAGAAACGCCATGGATTCTCAATATTCACGAGCGTCTGTCGGACGACCAGGTGTAAGTCACAATGTCACAATTTTTGTTAAATCCCTTTCTGGTATTTGTTTTTAACCAAAGTGAGAGACCAAGCAATAATTAGTATGTCCAAGTACTTTATCTGCTAAGTTGAACGACAGTGAGGTGATATCCATTTCGACTTTCCTCTGGAGCTCTTGCCGTTTTCTCTTCACCCGGAAGTACAGGGTACCCTGAGAAACCTAGGCGGAGATTTGAAACACATCATAGCGCCATACATAGAGCACAACGCATACCTCCGGGATAGGTCACTATTACAGCTTATTCTAAGGCACGCTTCATCGGACCAGAAAGGCTTATAGAGAAGCTTGCCGCTCCAAGTTTACGACCCCGCTTTTCTCTGCCATATGCACAGCGAAGACCAAACCCGCTATCAAGGTTTTCGAAGAATTTTATTTGCAATTCAAAAATGAGTTTGTTGACGTGTATACCAACAAAGACTTGGTGTTCAATGAACGCCGCGATACAACACTGATCGAGGCGGACTTTTTGTTCAATTTGTCAGCTACAGAAGCATAGTCACAGTCTGGAGAATCTGCAACGACAGTGTTGGCGACGAGGCTTTTCAGTGCAATATATAATACTTCTGGCGCCGTGGTGTAGCAGAAAGGGATGTTGGGGTATAATTTCAGCGCCGGAAATAGGCAAGGGCTCAAGGACAGTGCGAGGAGTAAGGTCAGCAAAGGCGAGTAAAACTCGAATCAAACTTGGATTTGGACTTGGATTTCCTAATCAGGCTAATCCATTGCATATCTAGGCTCTATATAATCTATTTAGGGCAATAACTTGATCCCAAGTCCAAGTCAAAGTTCTTGAAAAGGGGTCTTAAATCAGACTTCGACTTCGGCTTGGCTGACCTTGCAGGGGAGGATTGATAAGTGGAAATTTGATGATATCCCCAGTCATGGGGATTTTTATTGAGGGAGATGGGAAGGAGGTTTTCATAAAGCTGTTTCAATGGTATTTAGAAGAGAAAAGCGATTGAAGACAAAGTGTTTAATTTGACATCAGGGCACTTTCTCTCTGGCCTTGATACTTTGCAAAAGAGAAAACATGAGAGCCGTAGAAATTGAAATGATTCTGGACGGAATATATGTTCCAGAGCCGATAAGTTATGAGAATGCTCAGAAGGATCCTATTGACATCCAATTCTATGCACAGCTGATCGCTCCAAGTACAGTCACGTCCCACTTATATTAGACGAATTTCCATAAAAGCACGGTTTTTTGCAAGTATATTCCATCTCTCCTTTAATTTATTTATAAAAAATACTACCACAATACTCTCTTCTAAAGACCATCTCTGAAAACAAAGCTCTCTAAGAACATTTCAATCCATATATACACAGCAAAATTATAAAATACATTATAATAAATACTAGTCCTACCAAGATAGTACTAGATCTGAAAGTACCTTGTACCACAATTTACTATACTATTGCCTAAAATCCATTATACTATAAAAAAAAGTTCCAATTACACAACCCTCATAGAAAGTCTTATTCTATACTAGATAAACAAGTTATCCTACACTTTTGTTATTTATATTTAAATATCACCTATATATAGATTATTTATAAATACAAGATCTTCTACTCAAAGTCTACCATCAAATACATTCTTAGATACAATAGCATTATTAATTAATATACAAAGAAGCGTTTATTTCTTATAGACAAATATATAGTAGCTCAGCTTGCCTAGTACCTCAAACACAGATATTAGAACTACAAAAACTAGGGATTAGTAATATAAAGTAATAAGTATTTAATAGAGCAAAAGTAAAATAAAAGAAATAAATAAATCTTTTGTACACTTATACAGAAATAGAACCAAAATATAGTACAAATTTATAATACAAATAAAAATATAAAAGTAATGGTCTAAAAATCCTTTTAAAACAATAAAAGATCCAGCCTCTATATAATAAATAGGAATTTTAAGTCTAAAAAATATAGATACTCTACCAATTCTTACCTTAAAATATTAGATACTCTACCAATTCTTACCTTAAAATATTAGATACTAAAGTAACTTCTATCTTTCAGAATCTTAAGCCAGGTTATAAATTTATACAGAACAATACCTCTATTTATACTATATACAAGATTAGAGACTAGTTTTGAGAATAAAGCATCTCTATAATCATAAAATAGCCTTTTTATTCCCTGAATCTCAATCCTATTAAATATATCTAATAACTTCTAAAAGTATATATATATAAGATATTCCCTAATATAGTTACTAGTAAGAGCAAGTCAAAGAATACAAGATAATATCTAGAGAATTGTTTGTAAATAGTCTAGAATACTCTAAATAAGAAATTCTTTAATACTTTGTATTAGAGTATATCTAGAAAAGTAGAGATCTATATTAAGACTAAGAAATAGCATACAAAATATTAAAGTTATTTATTATAGAATTTAAATACAAAGTAGATTGTTTTGTAGCTATAACATTAACATATCTTTTAAGCTACTTTACACGTCAATTATATTATTATTCGTAAAATTATAATTAATATAAATTTGTAGTCAATTGTTAGGCTTCTACTAAGCGAGGCGATCATCAGGTTAATATGGTCTAGTACTGTATATATTATAAATCCGTCAGCAACTTTTGCCACGAAATATTAGATCTATTGAATGAGCCCAAAACTACCTTGTTAGACTTTTGGCCTCGGTTCAATGAAATATTTAGATTTTTTGCACAGCAGTGGATGACTCAATTCTTCTCTTGAAAGCGTGGTTGAACATGAATATAATTGCAGATCCTCGACAAAAAAACAGGACGCCCAACTCCTATAACTCCAAAGCAAATAAAGCATTCAATCCAAGAAGCCAAAAGGGCCGGACGCCCTCCCTGAACCCAAACACAAAAAGTCGAAGCCTCTCTTTTTTTTAAAACTCCAAAGTGCAACAAAAGCAGACGCCCCTTTTTACAAGCCAACCATCTTCTTCTTTGATCAAAGAATCATGCTTAGGCCTTCTTTTGTACTCTGTATTTACCCTTAGCAGCAAAAGTTGCTGTGATCCAGTAGTTGGCGTTTTGAATCTCTTCAGGGTCATCGTCCTCGGCAAGTCTAGCATCGTATTTCCCCTTCTCGATTGATACCTTGTCGGTAAGCTCTTCTTCTATAATTTCCTTCAATTCGTCGTATTCATCGTCCCCATCTGATCTCACGACCACAGTGACATACTCGATGTTTTCTTTATCCGTATCCATCTTTTGGACCAAACCGTCCAGGTCACCAATAGAGACGTGGGCACCATAGAGTCGAGTTTTTGTCCACACGAAGACTACACTGCACGCATTCATGTCAGTAGAAGTTAGGGTCTCGTCGTTATCGGTAGTAACTCCAAAGGCATCCTGTGCGACTTTAACACGTTTACCAAGTCCTTTTGCGCCCTTCTTAGTACTTGAACCGGAACCAGAACTGGACGCCACGAAGCGAGACTTAGGGCAGGCGACAAACTTGGGTTTCTTCGCCTTGGGCCCTCTTCTATCGACGCTTGAGAAATCTCGAGGGTGTTGTACTGGAAAAGATCGTGTTTTGATATATGTAGAGCCAACTTGATTTCTGTCTTTAGATTAGATAAAATGTTACAGTCTGAAAATTAAGTAAACGCACCTATTTGTATCAGCGTAAGCGCTAAATGCACAAACCCCTAGAAGAATGGCGGAAAGATAGAAGAGATGCATCGTGAAATTATTCTGGGACGGTATCTAACAAGTAGCTGTAATAGATCTGGTGTTGAAATGAATTTTTGAAACGGTATTTTCGAGGTATCTCTGGGTGATTGAGGAATGAAGATGCTGATGATAAAAATTGACACTTCCCTTCAACCTTGTGCCATACTTATAGATTTTGAACCGGAAAATATTTCAATATTTTTAAT
>Ga0182030_10019531_pt1 | contig 12876 bp, 12 predicted proteins | sample 812S3MmetaG_FD_121299 | JGI IMG/M metagenome (GOLD analysis project Ga0182030, IMG submission 121299) | Permafrost microbial communities from Stordalen Mire, Sweden - 812S3M metaG (Illumina Assembly) | ecosystem: Environmental > Terrestrial > Soil > Wetlands > Permafrost | place: Sweden... | reverse complement strand
GCCGGCAAGCCCATCCTGGCCCATGACCTGCGCCCCGAACCGCTGGAGCGGCTGGCGTCCAACGCCGTGACCGCGGCCTCCCTGGAACGCATCGCGGCCGAGGCGGACGTCATCCTGCTGTCGTTGCCCGACGGCAAAGCCATGGCCAGCGTGGTCGCGGCGCTGGAGCCGCGTCTGAAGCCGGGCCAGTGCGTGGTGGACACCAGCACCTCCTCGGTCGCGCTGACCCGGGACATCGGCGCGCGGCTGACCGCGAAGGGCATCCTGTTCGCCGACGCGCCCGTCGCCCGCACGCGGGAGGCGGCGTCGCGCGGAGAACTGTCCATCATGGTCGGCGCCACCGACGAGACCTTCGCCCATGTCCGCCCGATCCTGGAGACCATGGGCACGGATGTGACGCATTGCGGGCCGGTCGGTTGCGGCCAGGTGGTGAAGATCCTCAACAACATGCTGGTGTTTCAGCACTGCGCCGCGTTGGCCGAGGCGATCGCCATCGGCCGCCGTAACGGCGTCGCGCCCGAGGTGCTGTTGCCCACGATCGCCATGGGCTCCGGCGATAGTTTCGTTTTGCGCAATCACGGCATGAAATCGATGCTGCCGCGCGAATTCCCGCTGCGCGCGTTTTCGACTCGGTACGCCATCAAGGATCTGTCCTACGCGCTGGAAATGGCCGAGGCATCCGGCCTGGACATGCAAGCCGCCAAGCTGACCATGGAACGCCTGAAGCAAACCGAGGCCGCCGGTTTCGGCGACGAATATCATCCCGTCGCGCTGAACGTGATCGATCCGTTATGAGCGCGTTCCCCTCGGCCGCCGTCTGGCGAGCCGCCTGCGCGGACGATCCGGTACTGGCCGTCTGGGCTGGCAAATGGTCGGTCTGTTTCGCCATCGAAAGCGGCGCGACCTCCGTGTCGTTCGATGTCGTCGATGGCCGCGTGACGGCGGGTGAAGGAACCCCGGTGTTCAGCCTCGCGGCGCCGGAGACGGTGTGGGTGAAGTTTCTGGAACCGAGTCCTCCTCGTCATCATCACGGCATTTTCGCGATGCTATACCGTCTGCCGGAGTTCCGGATCGCAGGCGACATGGTCGCCTTCATGCAGCACGCGCATCTGGCGCGGCGGATTCTGGATATCGGCAAGTGGTTGGCAATGGGCAACGTGCTGCCGGCGCCCGTGTGGCTGGCGCCGCGCGGCGGGCCGAGAGCGGTGCCCACGGTGAACGGCGGTTATGTGCCCGTCACCGTCGGCGGCACGACATATCAGATCTACTACGAAACCGCCGGCACCGGACGCGACGTGCTGTGCATGCACACCGCCGGCGCCGACGGACGCCAGTTCCACGGCCTGATGGCCGATCCGCGCATCGTCGAAAACCATCGGCTGGTCGCGTTCGACCTGCCCTGGCACGGCAAGTCGCCGCCGCCGGAGGGCGCCATTCCCGGCTCGTGGCGATTGAACACCGATCTCTATATCGATCTCATCATGGGTTTCGCCGCCGCCGCGAGCCTGGACAAACCGGTCGCGCTCGGCGCCTCGATGTCGGGAGAGATCTGTTTGGAACTCGCGTATCGCCATCCGGAAGCGTTCTCCGCCATCGTCGCCTGCGAGGCGTGCGAACAGGTGACCAGCCGCCAAACGTACTGGGCCGCGCATCCGCGGGTGAACCAGGCGCTGTTCGTTCCGGAGTGGATCAGAAGCCTGTCGGCGCCTGGTAGTCCCGCCGAGTGGCAGGAGCAAATCACCTGGCATTACGGGCAGGGCGGACCGGCGTTATTTTTCGGCGACATCGCGTTTTACTCGGACGATTGGGACGCGCGTGAACGAGTCGGCCGGATCGACACCAACCGTTGCCGCCTGTTCATGCTGACCGGCGAATATGATTACTCCTGCACGGTCGAGATGTCCGAGGCGACGGCGGCGAAAATTCCCGGAGTCAAATTCCGGGCGATGCAAGGCATCGGGCACTTTCCCTTCGCCGAAAATCCGCCGTTGTTCGCCGAGTATTTGCTGCCGATCCTACGCGAGCTTTAATACCAAATGTCGTAAACATTGACTGTCCCACGCGGCTTTCGTCATAGCCGGCCTGGCCGGGCTATCCGCGAGAACGTGTTCGTTGCGCGAGGGGGCCCGGTCGAGCCGTCAAGGACGACGTGATGGGCAAGGGCCAACGTTTGGTTCGGTTGGTGTAACGGTCTGTCCGGAAACATATGATACGACAATCAGGCGTTGGGGGCTAACCCGGAACGGTTCGAACCGCATTGGCGCATCCGCGTTCATCACCTTTCTTACCCACGGTAAATTCCTTTGCCGACCCAAACACCGGGGATTGGTCCGCGATAAGCATGTTAGCGCGGATAAGAAAGGGATGGACGCGGATTCACGCGGATGTTTTCGAACCATGCTCCGATCCGGGGCATCATCAATTGGACCGCGATTAACCTTAAGTTTCAACAGGATGATTCCGGACTGTTGGGGTGGACTCCAAGGCTGCCTCGGCCAGGCTGTTATCGACGATGTCCTCGAACGCGATGTCCCGGTCCAGCGCGCCGCCGCTTCGCATCGCCGCCTGCAAGCGCGCCACGCCCTCCGGCCGCGTGATCGGATCGGTGCCGTAAAGCCGCAGCGCGCGGTACCGGTCGATCGCGGCGGCGTAAATCTCCGCCGGCACGTCCGGGAAAAACCCGGCCAACGCGCGCGCCACGTCCGCGCCGGGCGTCGCCGCGATCCAGCGTAACGACCGCAGCATCGCCCGCGCCATCGCCGCCAGTTCGTCGCGCCTTTCGGTCAGCATCCGCCGCCGCGTCACCAGCGTCGTATACGCTGTCAACCCGCGATCGGCCGCCGCGTACCACACATGGCCAGCGCCGGACTCCAACAATTCCTCAGCGTAAGGCTGAAACACCTGAATCGCGTCGAGCGTGCCGGCCCGCAACGCGGCGGCGTTTTCCGCCATCGACGGACCGTGGGTGCGCCGCGCCGCCGCCGGATCGGCGCCGTCACGCCGGATATCGTCCTGCAAACACAACCATGGCGTCGGCACCTCCGACACCGAGGCGAAGCGCGGTCCGATCAAATCGCGTGGCCGAAAATCCGGCGTCGGCTCGCGGCCGATAATGAAGAACGGATCGCGCGCGACCACGTCACAGAAACACACCAGGTCCGACGCGGGATCGGTGGCGTGCGTCAGCAAAACACGCAGCGGGCCGCCCCACATCACGTCGATCCGGCCCGCGCGCAAATCGGCGGCGGTTCGGGCGGGATCAGGCGAGTCGCGCAACTGGACCTCGACCTTTTCCGCCTCGTAAGCGCCGATCGCGTGCGCCGCGTAAAACGGCGTGTAGAACAGCGCGCGAAAGTTTTCCGACAGAGTGATCATCCCCGCGACGCTACACCGGTGGGCAATGGACGCAAGGTTGGGTAGTCTGCGCGCAACAGAAGGAGGAGCAGGCCGATGTCCGACACCAAAGCAATCGACAAAGTGCTGGAAGACGCCGTCGCGTCAGGTCAGGTGCCGGGTGTTACCGCCGCCGCCGCCAACGCCGACGGGGTGCTGTACGAAGCCGCGTTCGGCCGCCGTAGCCTGGCCGACGGCGCGGCGATGACAATCGACACGGTGTTCCGCATCGCCTCCATGACCAAGGCGATCACCGGCGCCGCCGCGATGCAACTGGTCGAGCAAGGGAAACTCAGCCTGGATCAGCCGGCGGGCGAAATCCTTCCGTTTCTGGCGAGCCCGATGGTGCTGGACGGCGTCGACGCGGCCGGCGAACCGAAGCTGCGGCCCGCGAAAGGCGTCGTCACGCTGCGCAAACTGCTGACCCACACAGCCGGGTTTGTCTACGACACCTGGAACGGAGAGATGCACCGTTACGCGGCCAAAACCGGTCTGCCCGCCGCGCGCACCGGCAAAATCGCCGCCTTGCACGCGCCGTTGGGTTTCGACCCCGGCGAACGTTGGGAATACGGCATCAATATCGACATCGCCGGCCGCATGGTCGAGGTCGCCAGCGGCCAGGACCTCGAAACGTATTTCCATGAACATCTGTTTCAACCGCTCAACATGTCCGACACCGGCTTCGTCATCAAGCCGCAATGGAAAGACCGCATGGCGCAGGTGCACGCGCGTGACGCAAAAGGCGGCCTGACACCGATCGAGTCGGCGCCCCCCGCCGAAAAGCCCGACTTTTACGCGGGCGGCGGCGGCCTGTTCTCCACATCGCGTGATTATCTGACATTCCTGCGCGCGTTGATGCGCGGCGGCGAACTCAACGGCGCGCGCATCCTGAAGCCGGAAACCGTCGCGCTGATGGGGCAGAACCATATGGACGCGCTGAACGTGCTGCCGATGAAAACCTTCAATCCCCGCATGTCGAACGATTGCGAGTTGTTCCCCGGCATGGACAAGAAATGGGGTCTGACGTTCCTGATCAACACTCAGGACGTGCCCGGCGCCCGCTCCGCCGGCTCGCTCGCATGGGCGGGGATCAACAACACATACTATTGGCTTGATCCGGTGAAAAACGTCGCCGGCGTGCTGATGACGCAAATCCTGCCGTTCGCCGACGCGACGGTGCTCGGCTTGCTCGACCGCTTCGAACGAGCGGTTTACGCGGCCCGATGAAGGACTGAAACGATGCGAGATCTCGCCGGCCGAATCGCCGTCGTCACCGGCGGCGGCACCGGAATGGGGCGCGAATTGGTTCGCCAACTCGTCGCCGAGGGCTGCAACGTCGCGATGTGCGATGTCTCCGCGCGCAACATGGCGGAAACCAGGCGTCTGTGCGAAATGGAACGTTTGCCGCAAGGCCTGCGCGTCACCACGTTCGTCGCCGATGTCTCCGACGAAGCGCAGGTCCTGAGCTTTCGTGACGCGGTCGCCAAACAGCAGGAAACCGATCGCGTTCATCTGCTGTTCAACAACGCCGGCATTGGCGGTGGCGGCAGTATGATCGCCAACGACCGCGCGGAATGGGAAAAAACCTTCAACGTCTGCTGGGGCGGTGTTTATTACAATACCCGCGCCTTCCTGCCGATGCTGATGCGCGCCGACCAGGGCCACATCGTCAACACCAGCAGCGTCAACGGGTTCTGGGCGTCGGTCGGCCCGCGCATGCCGCACACGGCATACTCCGCCGCGAAATTCGCGGTGAAGGGGTTTTCCGAAGCGCTGATCGCGGACCTTCGCATCAACGCGCCGCACGTCAAAGTGTCCGTGGTGATGCCGGGTCATATCGGCACCTCGATCGCCGCCAATTCGCGAAAAATCCAGGCTGGCAACGAATCGGATGAAATCAGCGCGACGGAAATCGCTCAGGCGCGGGCGCGGGTCGCATCGACCGGCAAGGATACGTCGGGCCTGACGGACGACGAGCTGCGCGACCTGATGCAAGAACGCGCCCGCAAATTTCTCGAGGAAGCGCCGACAACCGCGGCCCAGGCGGCGACGATCATTCTGGACGGGGTCAAAGCGGACCGCTGGCGCATCCTGGTCGGCGACGACGCCCACCGCATCGACGAACTGGTCCGACAGAAGCCAGAACAAGCTTACGACATCGATTTCTTCGAATCCTTCGCCGCCGAAGTCGGCTGGAAACTGGGCCGCTGATGTCTCAAAACGGGAGAGTTATGCTCGCCGCCGCGTTGCTCTCCGCGTCGTCCGCCGCCCATGCCGCCACGCCGTCGCAATGCGGCCCGACCGAAAAAGTGATCTTCTCCTGTAGCACTGGAGCGAAAGTCGCTTCAGTTTGCGCCATGGGCGATCTCTCGTCGGGAGTTGGCTCCGTTACCTACCGCTTCGGTCCGCTCGGTCATCCGGAAATAACCTACCCCCCGAGCGCCTGGCACAACGTCACCCGCTCCGGCACCTGGACTTTTTCCGGCGGCGGCGGCGCCTGGCTGGCGTTTCATCGCGACGCCTTCCGCTATATCGTTTACACCGCCATCGGCCGCGGCTGGGGCGAAAAGTCCGGTGTGGCCGTCGAGCAAAACGGCAAGCTGCTGGCCAACCAACCCTGCCGCGACAAGCCCGAGTCGGAACTCGGACCAGACCTGTTCAGCGACGCCAATATCGCGGCCGACGATAAAGACTTCGAACTTCCTTGAGCCGAACGGAAAGACCTCCCATGCGCATCGTCATGATTGGCGTCTCTCACTGGCATACGCCATTTTATTCCGATCCCGTTCTGGAGATGCCGGACGCCGCGATCGTCGGGGTCAGCGATCCCGATGTCGCGCGCGCCGCGCCTCTGGCGGCACGGGCGAAGTGTCCGGCGTTCGCCGATTATCGTGACATGTGCGCGAAACTGAAGCCGGACTTCGCTTTCGTGCTCGGCCGCCACTGCGACATGGCCGCCGCGGCGCGCTTCCTGATCGACAGCCGCGTCCCGTTCGCGATCGAGAAACCCTGCGCCCTCAACGCCGCCGAAGCCCACGACATCGCCCAACGCGCGACGGATGCGCATGTGTTCGCCGCCGTGCCTCTGGTGTTCCGCTATTGCCCGATCATCGACACCATCCGGGAACTCGCGGCGGGCGAGGCGATCCAGTACCTGTCGTTCAAGTTCGTCGGCGGCATGGTCGATCGCTACTACCAGCAAAACGTCGAGTGGGTGATCGATCGCAAGACCTCGGGCGGCGGCCCGCTGCTCAATCTGGGGATTCATTTCGTCGATCTTTGCCGCGTGCTGTTGGGCGACGCCGCGTTGACCGTGACTGGCGCGATGATGTCCAACCGCGCGGCGGGCCTGACGATCGAGGATCACGGCATCATGCTGATGCAAGGCGGAGGCGCCAGTTGCATGGTGGAGTCAGGCTATTTGTATCCCGCGCCGAACTCGGTGTTCGACATGCACTACAGCATCCGTACCGAGAAACATTATTTCGCCGCCCGCGACAACAGCGAGTTGGAGATCGTCACCAACGACCGGCGCCGCTCCACCCGCGAAATGAAGTTGACCAACGTGTTCTTCTACCCGGAATTCACCCGCGACACGCTACGCCGTGTGCGCGACGGCCGCCCGCCGATCGCCGACCTGACCGACAACGCCGAAGCCGTCGCGCTGATCGAGGCGGCGTACGCGATGTCGCCGCTTCCGGGTCACTGACGGACGCCCAAAGCGGACGCGCGGCCCGCTTTGCCACAAAGACCAGGCAAGGGCACGAGGCGCGCGAAGCTTTCCCGTCACCTGGGCGGCCCATGCGCGGACAAAGGAAGCTTCGAGACCATACCTGGTCTTTCCTCCCTTTGTGGTGTTCTGGACCTCGATGCCAGACTCGGTCTTTCCGAATGTCCCACCGCCTTGACCCGGCCGCCTATCAGACTAAACTAACCAGACTTAGTCCATACGGAGCCGACCATGCGCACCGTCAACATGCACGAAGCGAAAACGCATCTGTCCCGCCTCGTCGAGCAGGCCGCGAAAGGTGAGCCGTTCGTGATCGCCAAAGCAGGCAAACCCATGGTGAAAGTCGTCGCCATCGATACGCCCGCGGAAAAGCCGAAGCGGCGCCTGGGATTTATGAAGGGCCGGATCTCCGTGCCGGACGATTTTGACCGGATGGGCGAGGACGAAATTCGCCGGATGTTTGAAGGCGCCCCTGAGTGAAATTGCTGTTGGACACGCATCTGCTGCTCTGGGCCGCCGGCCCGGTGGAATTGCTGCCCGACGCCGCGACAAGCCTGTTGGACAACCCCGACAACGAACTCTGGTTCAGCGTCGTGAGCTTGTGGGAGGTCACGATCAAACATGGCCTCAGGCGCGATGATTTCCGGGTCGATCCCAGGGTGTTTCGCCGTGAGTTGCTGGAGAATGGCTACGGAGAACTGACAATAACCGCCGATCACGCCCTCGCGGTTGGCCTGCTGCCACCCATCCACCGTGACCCATTCGACCGCATCCTGATCGCTCAGGCCAGCGTCGAGGCGATTACCCTCCTGACCTCCGACCCGATCGTCGCGCGCTACCCCGGACCCGTACGGGCGGTTTGACCCCTCGCTTGCGCCAACGCCGCATTAAGCGCACGCAAGCCTCGGACCTTTCGGTCGATCCCGCGCGCTTCCGCTACTTTCGGTTTGACCCTCCGGCCCGTGCTTCCTACGCTTCACGGTCGGAGTCCTCGCCATGAACACCCATGCGCCGCCCCCTGGCCGAATGACCGGCCGTACCACCCCTCTGCCGCCCGGCCTCGACGCGCGCTCGGCCGCCGTGCTGCGGGAAATCGTCGAGCAATACGTCGAAACCGGGGAGCCGGTGGGCAGTCGCACCCTCTCGCGCCGGCTGCCGTTGAACCTGTCGCCCGCGACCATCCGCAACGTCATGGCGGACCTGACGGATACCGGCTTGCTCTATGCGCCGCACACCTCCGCCGGCCGGTTGCCGACCGACCTCGGCCTGCGGCTGTTCGTCGATGGGCTGTTGCAATTCGGCGAACTGAGCGACGACGAGCGCGGCTCGATCTCCGCCGCGCTGGAAGCCTCCGGACGCAGCCTGGAGGAGACGCTCAGCGACGCCAGTTCCATGCTGTCCGGCCTGTCCGCCGCCGCCGGCCTGGTGCTGGCGCCAAAAACCGAAGGCGCGCTGCGTCATATCGAGTTCGTCCCGCTTGGTCACGGGCGGGCACTGGTGGTGCTGGTCGCCGCCGACGGCCATGTCGAAAATCGCGTGATCGAGACCCCGCCCGGCCTGCCGCCGTCGGCTTTGCAGCAGGCGGGCAATTACCTGAACAACCGCCTCGCCGGACGCGGACTGGCGGAATTGCGTGTCACGGTCGCCGAGGAACTGGCCGCGAACCGCACCGAACTCGACGGGCTGTCGGCGCAGGTCGTGGCATCCGGCCTGGCGACCTGGACCGGAGAGGGCGCGCGCGGCGGCAACCTGATTGTGCGTGGTCAGGGTCGCTTGCTGGCGGATGTCACCCAAATCGAACGCCTCGCCGCGATCCAGATGCTGTTCGAGCGTCTGGAAACCCAGGAAACCATGGTCAAGCTGCTGGAACTGGCCGAGACGTCGGAAGGCGTGCGGATCTTCATCGGTTCGGAAAGCGGGCTGTTCGGCACCTCCGGCGTGTCGATGGTGGTGGCACCGGCGCGCAGCGAGGGCAATGGCCGGATCGTCGGCGCGATCGGCGTGATCGGACCGACGCGGATCAATTACGGGCGGATTATTCCCGTGGTCGACTACACCGCCCGAGTGATCGGGCGATTGCTGGGGTAACCTACCGCGCGTTCGATGGACAGATCATCCTGAAGCGGCCGGGCGGCACGCGCCTTCGCGCCCCACCCGTCCAAGCTGTGCGAGGGCTGCTATCCCGCCCCGACCGACGTGTGTCCGGTGTGCGATCCCATCGACCAATCGTGGCGCGACGTGGACCCGATCATCAAAGCCCTCCGTGAGACCCGCGACCGTTCGGCCGAATTCGCCATCGCGCGAGCCCGCCCGCGACGTCGAAGCAGAACCAGACACCCAAAACCAGTGAGGAAGACGGAGATCGACGCCGGCTCCGACGCCTGCGTGAAGGTGATCGAGCCGCTGTTCAGGCTCAACACGCCCGGCTGGTAGGCACCGTTCACGCCCAGTCCGAGTTCGAGATTGAGCGAGGTGGGATTGGCGCCAGGCGAATAAGTTCCGCTCGCGGACTGATATCCCGTCGTCGTTATCCCCGCCTGGGCCAACTTCGTCGTGGTGCCGTACGTCTCCACCCAGTTGTCCAGCGTGCTGCCGGACTTGCCATCCCCCGCGTCGGAAACGGTCGCGGCGCTCAGTCCATGCAGATCCGAAACAGTGAGTTCGAACTGAATACAGGTGCACCCATTCGCGCTCGCCTGAGACAGCAACGGAGACCCTGGATCGTTGGAATTCACGTAGGTCAGTGTCACCGAGTTTTTGGTCGTCGTCACGGTCATTTCCAGATCGTCGCTGGCACAGCTCGTGGATGCGCCGTTGTTGAGCTGGTACGTGCACGTTCCCAGGGTGAAGTTGAAGTTGCCGAAGCTGATCGTTCCGGGCTGGTCGAACGGGTAGTACGTCTGCGCCCGCGCGGCGGGTGAAACGCCGCCGGCCGCGAACATCAGCACAGCCAGCCGGAAAGCCAACGCGGGAAGTCTCCGGGGGCGAACCCCGCCCAGACGGCGCGATACCAACGTGAACAAATCTGTCTCCCGCCGCGGCGGTTGAGGTGCTCGCGGCGGCGGGGTTGTGATCCCGAAACATGAATGAAAGATAAATGGAAAAATGAATCGGACGTTAACGACGCCGTTCTGTCTCGGCCGCGATCACGCCGGCAGCGGCCACTGCTCCAGATACGGCATATAATCTGGCTCGACGTCGATCTCCAGTGTCGCGAGCACCCGAACGACGGCGCAATAAAATGCGATCGTAATCGTCAGATCGACCACTTGCTCGTTCCCCAGAATGGACCGCAGCGTGGCGAACGTGGCGGACGTCATCGCGCCCGCGTCGGTGATTTCGCGCGCGCCCTTCAGCACCGTCAGGGACAGCGCGTCCAGCGGCGTCGGCTTGCCGGCGGTATCGTCGATCAGTGCCTGAATGTCCGCGTCGCTCACGCCGAAATCGTGGCCGATCTTGACGTGATGCGACCACTCGTACGGCGAACGAGCCAGCCAGCCGACCTGCAAAATCGCCAGCTCCCGCAACCGCGCGTCCAGCTTGCTGCCATGGCGGATGAAGCCGCCCAATCCGGAAAAAGCGCGCGCCGCCTTGGGCGAATTCACCAGCGCCTTGAACAGCGAAATCGGCCGGTTGAGCAGATCCTGATCGGCCTCGGTGAGGTCCGATTTGGAGAGATAGGGGACGCGGGCCATCGGCGTTTGCTCCAGTTGCTTGAGGCCCGCATCCTGGCGATGCGACGGCGGCCGGTCCAGATGACGCCAGGTCCGCGCGAAGTCCGGCCCTCCACCATGTCGGATTGACACAGTTCCCGCCGTTGCGCACCGTCCCGACAGAAACACAAAAACAACCGAGGGAACGCATCGATGGCGGAGGCAGCTTCCGGGGGCACGACCGTTCACGGCCACATCGCCGCGCGCATCGACCGCCTGCCGTTGACGCGGGTCCAATGGCAACTCGCGATCCTGGTGGAGATCACCTGGGGGTTCATCATCGTCGATACCGACGGCATCGGCGCCCGGCTGTATCCCTTCGTCTGGCGCCCCAATCACTTGCTCAACGTCGATCAATACGCGGTGATCCAGGCATTGCAGGTCGGGCTTGGCATTCTGGTCGGCGCCTACCTCATGAGTTGGATCGCCGGAAAATACGGCCGCCGTCCCGCGATTTTAATGTCGGCGTTCCTGGCCGGCGTGTTTCTCTGGCCCTTCGCGCACGTCGCCAACTTCTGGGCTTTGGTCGGTCTGTCCGTGCTCAGCACCATCGGCGTCGGCGGCATCGTCGCCACCCACGCGGTGTACCTCTCCGAAATGATCGGCCCCACCGTCCGAGGCAAAGTGCTGCTGGCCTCGCAAGGCAGCACCGCGCTGGTCGGTGTCGGCATCAGCCTGCTCGCCTTCGCCTGGGTTCCCGTGCACTGGCAATGGTTCGTCTGGGCTGGCGCGTTGTTCCAGATTGTCGTGTTGCTGCCTCTGCTTTGGTGGCTGCTGCCGGAGTCGCCGCGCTGGCTGGAAGCCAACGGCCATGCCGAGGACGCCGAACGCGTGATGACCGAGCTGGAACATCGCGTACAGCGCGTCCATGGCGCGGCGTTGCCGGAGCCGGATCATGGCCAACACCCGTTACTACTGACCGACAAAGCGGCGTGGCGCGAGTTGTTCTCCAACCCGCGTTACCGCGGCCGCATTCTACTGATCCTGGTGTGCTGGCTGTGCTGTTATCCCGGCCTGATTTATGGCGTGGGCGCGTTCATCTCGGTTTACATGGTGGACCACGGCGTGACGCCGCATTTCGTGTTCCTGACGTTCACCGCCGCGTACGCCGCGACGTTCGTCGCGTTTCTGATCAACTCGGCCTTGGGCGAAGGCGTCGAGCGCCGCGATACGCTGTGTGTCCTGGGCGTTGTGTTCGCGCTGGCCTGGACCGTGGCGTATTTCTATCCGTTCCCGATGGTCATGGCGGCGTGCGTCATCGTTGGGAGGATCTGCACCACGCTGTTCTTGTTCAATTTGTATAATTACACCGCCGTTTCGTTCCCCACCCGCATCCGCTCCGTCGCCTTCGCCTGGACCGACGGGCTTGGGCACCTCGGCGCCTGGGCTGGGGTGACGCTGACCGGGCCACTGTACCAGATCGGGCCGAATCATCTGGGATGGTTGCTGTTCGTCACCATCCCGGGAGCGTTGCTGCCGGCGTTTCTGATCCGCGGGTTTGGGATACGGCAGAGCCGTGCGGTGTTGGAGCAGGTATCGACGTAACGGCACGGCGCGGGGCTGGCCGCGCGGCTCCGGCGATGGTTGCAGTGGTGTCGCTCCGGTTTGAGGCGCGGGCGGTCGTTTCGACTGTCAGACAAGCGTCACAATTCATTTCGATTGTGTGAACCGGTCAGACGGAGTATCCTCGCGTATCGCCGGGCAACTCCGTTTTTTCGTTCAATTTGAGCAGGGATCGCAATGTCGACCATTACCTGGACGAACCCGGCGGGCGGCGACTGGTCGGTGCGCGCCGATTGGTCGTCCAGCCCGAATTTGCCGGGCCCAGGCGACGAGGTGGCGATTACGCTGCCGGGGACGTACACGGTCACGCAATCGGGCACGGTGACGGTCGCTGGCCTGGTGCTGGCGGACCCCAGCGGCACTCTGGATACCAACGGCGACCTGAACGCGGGGACCCTGACGTTGGACGCAGGCGTTCTGGACCTGAACGGCACGCTTGCGAACACGACCGTCCTGGACAACGGCGGCACCGTGCAG
>Ga0182030_10019530_pt1 | contig 12876 bp, 10 predicted proteins | sample 812S3MmetaG_FD_121299 | JGI IMG/M metagenome (GOLD analysis project Ga0182030, IMG submission 121299) | Permafrost microbial communities from Stordalen Mire, Sweden - 812S3M metaG (Illumina Assembly) | ecosystem: Environmental > Terrestrial > Soil > Wetlands > Permafrost | place: Sweden... | reverse complement strand
TTGAGGCCTTTCCCGCTGGTCCAGGCACCCGCGCCTAACACGAGCACCACGGCGATGAGAATCAGTGCCTGCTTCAGATTGATGCCACCCAGGAATAATCCGGCGACAAGGATAGGAGCGTAAATCAGCGTTGTTCCCAGGTCTGGCTGGATGAGCACCAGAAGCATCGGCACGCCGACCATTGCGAGGGCCTTGAATATGTCCCGCCAGGTGAGGTTGCGCCCGCCCAGGTTGGCAAAATAGCGTGCGACCATCAGGATCAGCACTAGCTTTACCCATTCCGACGGCTGAAACTGCATCGGCCCGATCTGAATCCAGCGTCGAGCGCCGAGGACCTTATGCCCCACCAGCTTCACTGCAATCAGAGATACAAGGCAAACTCCGTAGGCCCAGGGGGCCCAGTCGATTAGGCGGTGATAGTCGATCTTGGCCAGGATGAACATCAGGATCATGCCGATCCCGATGAAGACGATCTGCCTGGTGTGGAATCCGGAGAATCTGGTGTGCAGGGTAGCGGAATAGATCTCGAGCACTGAGATGGTGCAGAGCGCCAGCACCATGCCGAGCAGGCCCCAATCAAAGTCGCGAAAGCTGAGAAAGCGGCGCACCTGGCTCATGGCAGATTGATCCGCCGTTTCGGGAGTGCCAGGCCGAGCTGGGACGCCGTTGCGACGGGCGACGGCAATTCCGGGGCGGGATCCCTACCGGGATTAACGAAGAATTTTCCCGCGTGAATGCGCGCCGTTTGGCTGCCGGGATTGGCCTTGTCGGGTGTGGTCCAGACGGCGCCAACTTCTACCGGAGAAGCAGGCGCTGCGGCTTTTTGCGGCTGCAGGTTGTTCGCCAGACGGCGTTGCTTCTCCACGTAGGCGGAGATGACTCTAGCGCCGATGCGGGCCGAATACCAGCTCTTGTCGCCATTCTGCCAGAGCACGGCCACCACCAGTTCTGGATTGCGGCGCGGGGTAATGCCTACGAACCACACGTTAGGACGGGTGACCTTGCCCTTTCCGGTTTTATCGAGGGCCTGGTGGCTCATCAGCTGGGCAGTGCCGGTTTTTCCTGCGAAGTCGATGCCTTCCAGGTGCTCTCCTCCGGCGGTGTGGTAAAGGCCGGGCTGAGTAACCTGCGCCATGCCGTCGGTGACGATCTGCCAGTTGTCGGGATCGATGGGGATGTCGACCTTGCCGGAGCCTGGATACGTGTCCTCAAGCGCGCGGTGAAAATCTTCCGGAAGCTCATCCGGAAAAACCGAGTGCGGGCGGACCAGATGACCTCCCGAAGCGATCCCGCCGATAATGCGAGCGAGCTGTATCGGCGTGGCTTCCACAGCGCCCTGGCCGATCGCGACATCGAGCGTCTCATCGGGATACCACCGGTGGTGATATGCCTTCATCAGCCACTGCGCGGATGGCATCAGCCCGGCCTGCTCGCCCGGGAGGTCGATGCCGGTCTTCTGTCCGTACCCGAATTCTGTTGCGTACTTCGCGATGCGGTCGATACCAAGCCGGTCGCCAAGCTGGTAGTAATACGTATCGCAGGAATACGGAATCGCGTTGTAGATGTCCACAACGCCGTGATGTTCGTCGCAGTGGTGGAAGAAGCCGTAAGGACCCCAGCCGCCGTTGCAGACGATCTTGAGGTTTTGCGCGATACCTTCCTGCAATCCCGCGACTGACATGAGAATCTTGAACGTCGATCCTGGAGCCAGCTGTGCCTGGATGGCCTTGTTCATCAGAGGGTGTTGGGGATCGGTGATGAGCTTGTTCCACTCGGTGCGATCGATTTTGACTGCGAACGCGTTGGGATCGAAGCTGGGGCGCGAAACGAGGGCCAGTATCTCGCCGTTGCGCGGATCCATCGCGACGATGGCGCCCTCGCGTTCACCGAGTGCGAGTTCCGCGGCGCGCTGCAGGTCGTTGTCGATGGTGAGCCGCAAATCCGTTCCGGGGATGGAATGCTGGGTGCCGAGAATTCCCACTTCGCGTCCGTGACTGTCGACGATCACATCGCGCGAACCGTCTTCCCCGCGGAGCAACTGGTCGTAGGTCTGCTCGACGCCGGCCTTGCCCACCACATCGCCAGGTTCGTACGCGGCATAGCGGGGATCGTTCAGCATGTCTTCGCTGACTTCGCCGACATACCCAATCAGGTGTGCCGCGAAGCCGTCGTTCGGATAGAGGCGCCGCTCCTCGTCGATGGTTTCCAATTCGGGCAGTTCGTTACGGTGCGCCTCGATAAACGCTTCTTCGTCCGGAGTCACTTCCTGCTTGATGGGAATGGGCTGATATCCCGGCGCGGCACGGAAGCGCTTAATGGTGGCGCGCAATGTGTCCAGATCGAGGTTCAGTCCGTGGGCAATCGTCGGCAGATCGGCGTCCACATTGTGGTTTTGCTCGCGGACCAGGAAGCAGGAGACGGAGGGATAGTTGTCAACAATCAGGCGGTTTTCACGGTCGAAGAGCTTACCGCGCGGCGCGAGCATGGGCACCTTGCGGATGCGGTTCTGCTCTGCCAGAAGACGGAAGTTGGCGGCGCCGAGCACCTGCAGGCGCCAGAGTCCGGCGGCAAGCGCGAGCATCATCAGCAGAATGCCGTACTGCACTACCGCCAGCTTGATACCGGAGATCTTTTCGCCGCGTGCTGCTTTGTCAAAATACATGGGTCTGCGTTTTCAGGATACAGCGAATTTGGTTCCGGCTACAGCAAAGCCGGAGCAAAGCGTTCGAACTTTGGTGCTTCATCGTTGCCTCGGGCGCCAATGCGTCTTGCGCACTATGTAGGTTGGCTCGAAGATACCCGATGGCTCGTAGAACTCGTCGCCAGTGTATTCGAAACCGAGCTTGGCCAGCACGCGGCGCGATGCCTCGTTCGAAGGATGATGCCCCGCGATAACCGTATCGAGACCCAGAGTGCCGAATGCATCTTCGAGAACAGCGCACGCCGCTTCGGTTGCGAGACCCTGACCCCAAAAGCCGGGGAGCAGATGGAAACCCAACTCCCGCGCGGCCTCATTGGCAGGATAGGTACGAAGTCCGGCGCAACCCACATGCTGCTGATTCTCCAGAAGAAACATGGGCCAATACTGAATGCCCCATTCCTCGAACAAGCGAATCTCGTTGATTAAGCGGGTTTGCACCACATCCGGGGAAAACGGGCCGCCAATCCGCGTGGTCACTTCTGGATTTCCCCACAACGCCAATGCCAACGGGAGGTCCTCGTTTGTCCAGTGGCGAAATCCCAGGCGTTTGGATTTGAGGAAATAGTCCATTGGGGCCAATCTGTCCTAATGCCCAAGCCTCCCGAGCCGAAACTGGGTCAATCAATCCCTGAGTTGGAACCGGTCGAGGAAAGGGAAGGCCACCAAAGCGATCGCCGAGTTGCCGAGCGCTTTGTAGAGTTCGGCGAACCAGTCTGGTTCGAGCGCCAGGCCGAGCAGAAACCGGTTCACGAAGATGTAGAGAGCGCTCGAGAGCAAGGAGAGTAGGAAGATGAGTCCCACGCGAATAATCTTGTTCTCGACATCGATGCGAATTCCTACCGATGCTGCCATGAAACCGCAAACTGTTTTGGCAATTCCATTGATTCCGATGGCGTGATGGGTGAGCGCGTCTTCAAACAAACCAACGGCGCAGCCCATGATGGTGCCCTGCACGGGGCTGCGGCGCCCAAGCGCAAAATAGACCGTTACCACCAGCGGAAGGTCGAACCATGCGTACCGGCCCAGGAGGCGCGGCAGCCACGCTTGCAGCATCAGCGCCACGAGCGGCACTAACCCGTAGATCAGGACAGGGTATCGGTGGATTTCAAGGTCGCGGCGGGAATCCGCGGTTAGCACGGACATGGTTAAGGATTCCTCTGCGGGGTAGCGTCTTTGTCGGGTTTGGCGGGCGCCTTCCCTGGAGGGTTCGCTGATTTGCTTTCCAGCTTGCTCGGCGGCTTGGTCTCTGATTCGCTCGGGGGAGTCGCCGGTTTTTTCGCAGCATTTTCGTTCGGCGCAGTCTTGCTGGTAACGTCGCCGCCGGTCACGCTTTGGCCCGTACTCATATCCGTCCCAGGAGTGAAGCGATCCGGATGCAGAGGCATCGGGGGATGGGTCACCGGATTAGGGTTTGAGGTGTCGTTCAATGGCTGCTGGTCCGGCGGCAGGCTGGGATCGATCAGGCCGGGCAGCCGTTCTGCCATGATTTCCGAAGCTTTCTTTTGCGCCTTCTCTTCCGCCACTTCCGCGCCCTTCAGGGCTTCGCTCGTTGCCATGTCCTGCGTCTGCTCGGGCGGGAAGCGCGGTTCAACCGAAGTGATTACGAGAACTTCGTCGAGACGGTCGAGGTGCGCCGCTGGCCTGACGATGACTCGGATGAATCCGTCCTGGTCCGGGTCCCGCACTACTTTTTCGACAACGCCCACAGGCAGGCCGCGGGGGAAGATCTCGTCCCCGCCTGCCGTCAGAACCCTTTCCCCCGGCTGAATGCGGCTATCGACCATGAGCCCCACGATTTGCGGCTGCCCCAGCGCGTTGCCACGTAGAATGCCTCGAATGCGCGTCGTTTCCAGAATCACGCCGGCGCCGCTGCTCTGGTCGTTGATGATAAGTACCTGCGCCGAACGCGGATACACTTCGCGCACTTTGCCTACAATCCCGTCCGCGGTAATTACTGCCATATCGCGTTCGAGCTTCGAGTCTGCACCCTTGTCGATATAGAAGAGCCGCGACTGGTCGCTGCCGCTGGTACCGATAATTTGCGCGGCCTGTGTCTTGTAGATGTATTTCTCTTGAAAATTCAGCAACGCCTGCAGGCGCTGTCCCTGGCGCGCGTCTTCAAGAAGCGCCGCCTGCTCCAGACGGAGCCGGTCGAGGTTCTTTTGCAAGTCTTTGTTTTCGTCACGGACATGGCGCAGATCGAAGTAATTCTGCCAGAGCCAGGAGGTGCTCGTTCCTACGGAATGGAAGAGCCGCTCGGGCGGCGAAACAATGGCATTGGCCCAAAGCCGAATGAGCCGGACACCTTTGCTGTCGTGCGGGTCGAGGCTCATGTGTCCAGAGTCGCCACGATGCACCTGCACCGCAAGGCCGACAATCTGCAGCAACAGCATGGCCAGCAGCACAACGAGGTTTCGATAGCGTTCGAACAATGTTTCCATGGCAGATCAGTGGACAGTGAACGGTGGGCAGTGAACAGTGCTGCAGGGAAACAGAGAGACAGGGAAACAGAGAAGCCAAGAAACGGTGAAGCTGTGCACGGTTGCGGGTTCTCGATGCCGTATGTTCAGCAGGAGGCAAAAACCAGATCGCTCACTCATGGCTACAGTGGGTCGGCGTTTTCTGTTCACTGTTCACTGGCCACTGTTCACTGTTTCAATCGATTTTGATTTTGCGCAGCAGGCGAAAATCCGAGAGCATTTTGCCGGTACCGAGCACTACAGACGCCAGGGGATCGTCGGCCACGGAGACGGGCAGGCCCGTTTCTTCGCGGATGCGCTTGTCGAGGTTCTTAATCAGCGCGCCTCCGCCGGTGAGAACGATGCCGCGATCCGATATATCGGCGGAAAGTTCAGGCGGTGTGCGCTCCAATGCCACGCGAATGGCGTTCATGATGACTGCTATGCACTCGCCCAAAGACTCGCGGATTTCGCTATCGTCGATGGAGATCGTCTTGGGTACGCCTTCAATGAGGTTGCGGCCCTTGATCTCCATGGTGAGCGGCCTGTCGAGCGGATAGGCAGAGCCGATTTCAATTTTGATTTGTTCCGCAGTGCGCTCGCCAATTAGCAGGTTGTATTTACGCTTGAGGTAGTTGGTGATGGCCTCATCCATCTGGTTGCCGGCCATTCTCACAGAGCGGGAATACACAATGCCCGATAACGAAATCACTGCGATATCTGTGGTACCGCCGCCGATGTCGACGACCATATTTCCAGAAGGCTCTGTAATGGGAAGCCCAGCGCCGATGGCCGCCACCATGGCCTGTTCGACGAGATAGACTTCGCTGGCCTTGGCGCGATAGGCGGAGTCCTCGACTGCGCGCTTTTCCACCTGCGTGATCTCTGAGGGCACGCCGATCACGATGCGCGGATGCACCAGCATCTTGCGGTTGTGGGCCTTCTGGATGAAGTAGTTCAGCATCTTCTCGGTGACTTTGAAGTCGGCGATGACGCCGTCCTTCATGGGCTTGATGGCCACGATGTTTCCGGGCGTGCGGCCCAGCATGTCCTTAGCCTCTTTGCCGACCGCTTCTACTTCACCGGTGTTTTTATTGATCGCCACAATGGAGGGCTCGTTGACCACGATGCCCTTGCCCGCTGCAAAAACCAGCGTGTTGGCAGTGCCGAGATCGATGGCCAAATCGCTCGAAAACATGCTGAAGAGCGAGCGTAAGCCATGCGTCCGCGAATTGCGGGATGGATAACCGTTCAAAGACATTGGGAAATGGATCTACCTCAAGCAGTATTGTACGGCTATTGGGCAGTAGCCGTATGAAAAGCGCACCGTTGGTAACTGGTACCTGCGTTCTTAAGAGCTGTGCGTTACACGAAGCAGTGGACAGTGTGCAGTGGTCAGTGAACAGTGTCTTCAGTGACGGCTTAGCCGAATCCGCATGCGAATGCCTTGTCCAACGACGCGAAGCTGACCAGGCCCGCGTCCGGCGGCTTCGTCCCGGCGCACCCAGGATGCTATAACCTCACTGTCCACTACGAACTCAGAAATGAGAACTGACCATGACTTATCCCACATATCACAACTTGATCGGCGGCGAGTGGGTTCCCGCCACAAGCGGCAAGACGCTTTTGAACCTGAATCCCGCCGACCATGCGGACGTCGTGGGCGCTTTCCCCTCCTCGCACGCCGAAGATGTGGCCAACGCGGTGGCGGCGGCGAAGAGGGCTTTCGCCAACTGGCGGCTTGTTCCGGCGCCCAAGCGGGCGGAGATCCTGGTCCGTGCCGGATCGATCCTCCAGGAAAGAAAAGAGCAATATGCCCGCGACATGACGCGCGAAATGGGGAAGGTGCTGGCCGAGACCCGGGGCGATGTGCAGGAAGCGATCGATGAAGCCTTCTATGTGGCAGGCGAGGGCAGAAGATTGTTCGGGGTCACCACGCCTTCGGAGCTGCAGAACAAGTTTGCGATGAGTGTGCGCATGCCGGTGGGCGTTGTGGGCATGATTACGCCGTGGAATTTCCCGATGGCCATTCCCAGCTGGAAGCTGTTTCCGGCGTTGGTCTCCGGAAATACCTGCGTCATTAAGCCGGCCGAGGATACACCGCTCTCGACCTACAACCTCGTCCAGACCCTCATTGACGCCGGCCTCCCGCCGGGCGTGGTCAATATTGTTGCGGGCCTGGGACCCAACGCCGGTGCGCCGCTCGTCGAGGATCCAGGCGTGCGCGCCATCAGCTTCACTGGTTCGAGCGAGATCGGTTCGCTGGTGGGGCAGCGCGCGGCGGCAACCTTCAAGCCGGTTTCGCTCGAGATGGGTGGGAAGAACGCGCAGATTGTGCTGAACGATGCCAACCTCGATCTTGCTTTGAATGGAGCGATATGGGGCGCCTTTGGCACCACGGGCCAACGTTGCACGGCGACCAGCCGGATTCTGTTGCAAAAGGGAATTGCTGCGGAGTTCACCAAGGAGTTTGTCTCTCGCGCCAAGGCACTGAAAGTTGGAAACGGTCTCGATGAGTCCATCGAAGTCGGGCCGCAGGTGAACGAGGTGCAGATTGAGACGTCGACGAAGTATGTTGAGATCGCCGTCAGAGAAGGTGCGGAAGTTCTGACGGGAGGCCGGGCGTTGACGGGCGGTGCCTACGCGAGTGGCACGTTCTTCGAACCGACTGTGTTCGGCGGAGTGACGCCGACGATGCGGATCGCGCGGGAAGAGGTGTTCGGGCCGGTGGTGAGCCTGATTGAATTCGATACCTTCGAGCAGGCCATCGAAATTGCGAACTCCATCGACTACGGTCTTTCGACCGCGCTTTACACGAAGGATGTGAACCGCGCGTTTACCGCGATCCGCGATCTGGAGGCGGGCATCACCTATATCAATGCGCCGACTATTGGGGCGGAGGTTCATCTCCCGTTTGGCGGTGTGAAGCAGACCAGCAACGGGCACCGTGAAGGACTGGGGGCCATCGAATTTTTCACTACGTGGAAGTCGGTGTATGTGGATTATTCCGACAGGTTGCAGAGGGCTCAGATTGATAACGCGGAGTAAGCTCTAAGCGAATGACAAATGCGACTCGACTGCCGGAGGGATTCATGGGAACACTAATAATCGCCGCCAGCCTAATCGGGTTCTTGCTTTTGCTTTCAGCCACGGTGGCCCTCGTCGTATTGAACTGGAGCGAGAAAACTCTTGCTCCAGTGCTGTCAATCCTCCTTGTTGGGACTGCTACAACTCTCGCAGCTGTGCTTGTGACGCTGAAGGAATCATCGATTGAATCCGTTTTCACAACGTCTATTGTGATTGATGAGAATGCGGGTGCGCCGCTGTTTGTAATCGTCGACTCGGCTAATCCGAAGCTGACCTCGCGGTTGTCCGATCTGGTTCTCTTAGGTCGCCCGACTATCAACCGCGACGGAAAAGCCGTTCTCACGATGGATAGGCCGATAGATGATGGGCAGAGATTCAAATTCTGTGGAGAGCTGCTTCAGTATCAAGTCCTTACGCTGATCCAGAAGCTTCAACGCGGCGGGTGGAAGGCAGGCCAAACACTTGGCGCCTCCATTGCAGAAACTCGTAAACCGTTGCGCAGACCGAGCGATGAAGACTATCCAAAAGACAAGCTTTTAGCGATAATCGCTGAAAACCGTTTCTCTAACAGCGAAATGGAGCAATTCCATTGGAAGAATGTCTCATTGCCGCTGCCGAAGCGTACGACACTGTCTCTGGGCTATGTTCCTCCGTCGGCAGGGGGCGAAAAACACGTCTTAAGCCTTCGGAAAGCTATGTTCTTCGAAATCGAAATCGAATTCGTAATCGAGCCTTTGGCTGGAACGGGGCCCTGGGATTCTTCCTGCGGGGCTACCCGTGAGCCCTGAGGTCGCCGCGCATTGCCAGACCTTCCAATTCCAGGTCACCATGCGTGCGAAATTCGACAAGATGACGGCAGGTAATGCAAAAACGCAAGAATACAAAGATTGGGTAAATGCACTATTTGCCGGTGTTCGAGAGCGACTTGGCGATTGAGTTTCGGACTGCCGCGTATTCCGAACGCCCCCGCAACTGAGCTGGGCGTGCGTTGGGCAGGATGGCGTTACAATTCCTTCATGGCCCGCACCGCCGCCCAACTCCTCGAAGACGCCCGCCAGTTGCCGGCCGCCGAGCGGGGTTGGCTGATCGAGAACCTGCTTGATGAGAATGGAGCGATGTCCGATGAGGCATTCGCCGCCTGGCAGAAGGAAGCCGGAGAACCGGAGGCCGGCTACGACGAGTGGTTCCGTTCCGGCGTCGAGGAGGAGTTGGCGGATACCTCAGGTGACATTCCCCATGAGCAGGCTATGAAAGAGTTCCACGACGCAATTCTTAGAGCAAGGAAGCTGAAAGCTACTGCGTGAAACTCGTTTGGAGTAAGGCTGCAGTTCGCGATCTGCTTGAACTGGCCGAATACATCGCACAGGATAGTGAACAGACAGTGGCACTTGTGGAAGCGCGAATTCACGAAGAGGCCAAAATGCTTTCCCGATTTCCGCGCAGCGGACGCGCTGGACGCGTGACGGGGACCCGTGAGCGGGTCGTCCGCAAAACTCCGTACATCCTCATTTACAAGGCAGCTGCAGGGCGCGTTCGCATTCTCCGCGTTTATCGCGGCGCGCGCCGGTGGCCTGAGCGGATCGAGTGATCCCTTTGCTACTCGTTCATCCGCGCCGGTACCACCGACGCGGAGCCCGCGCGCTTCAGCGAGCAGTTCGCGTGCGAATCGCACGTGAAGTGAATCAACGAATCGTCGTCCGCCCAGCCCGCAGCCACTTGCTCGTCGCTCTTCTGACTGATCAGGAAGCGAGTGCTGGTCCCTACGACCAGCAACCCGCGCGCAGCGTCGAACTCCGTGGCCCGATCGTCGCCCTGCATCAAATAGGCCGACTGCGTTCTGGCCGGCATTTTGCGCTTGGCGCGTCCACGCGCTTCGTGGTCCGCCGCGGACTCGTCAGCGCTCGCTGTTTCGGCGTGTCTGTGGCCCAGAGCCTGGTCCTGTTCGGCCAAGGTCGGAAAATTCGTCGACAGATCCCAATAGTCGAAGCGTTGGTATTGGTCCGGCGAGCAGGGAAGCTCGCCTTGGGCCCAAAGGGCCTCCACTTTTCCCTCCGATCCGAGGATGTTGGTGAAGACGTCGGCGCCGTTTGTCTGCACTTCGTTCTTTGCCTCGTACGGCAGAACGATTTCCTTGCCGCAGAGCGCGAAGCCCGAAGAATCAAGCAAACGAATGTTGATCGCGATTGGTTTGGAAGGATGGGCGGTAACGGATGCGAACCTATCTGCGTCTCGTGGATCGATTGGTTCGATCTTCAGCATGTATTGCGTTTTGCCCTGCCACCTGGTCACGAGGTGGCCGCGCAATCCGGATGCATTCGCGATGCCCGCTCCCAGGTCGTCCGTATCGGAAGCGGCCTTCGCCGATTTCAGGCCTTTCTGGCTGAGCACCAAGACTGCGCCGGCGGCCACTATGACGAGGCCGAGCAGCACGATGAGGAATCCAGACGACTTCTTGGCTTGACCTACCCCTGATTCGGCGCCAGGTGTCTGTTCGTGGAGATTTGCGGGCGCGTGGAACAGTTCCTGCTTGTTGGCCTTGATCGGCGCGCCATTCGACTCTTGTTGTTCAGGTTCGCTCATCGCTCCATCGCTCGGCGCCCCTTCGAAGTTCTTCCAGATCCTGCCTGTAGGCGCCACCGCCGCTTGGCGCGGCACCGCAGCCGGTAACAACATTCACACCATTCGATTGCGCATTTCCGATCAAGCAAGACGCATTCCCTGAAAGGCTCGGAGACTCAGCTATTTACTTGCCTATCGGGTTCCCCGAAGTACGGCGCTTGGATCACGGCGCGCGAATGTATGAATAAGGCTACCCCCCTGCATGGCCGCCGACAAGTTATTCAGGTAACGTGTCCTCCGGCTTGCGATCTTTCGGCGCAGTGCCCCCAGCGGATGGAATTTCTGCCTTCGCCGGAGCGGCGGCAGGCTCGGTCGGCAACGCGGGGTGATCGTAGGCATACAGTTCGTTGAACAGGTACTTATAGGTAGCGTGCGATTGTCCGCGGAACTGTGGCTTGAAGCCGAAGAGCACGATATGGCCCTTTCCGTAAGCGAGTTCCATTGCGGCTGCCTTGCCCTCGATTGCTTCAGGATGCAGCAGCAAGCCGCTTTCGAGTGGATCGGTTTCTTTCGGATAGCGGGCGATGACAGCGCCATGGAAGCCTGGCAGCGGCTGGAAGGCAGGGCCGTTCTGAAACATCACCACGGGCGATGCGGAGACGCCAAAGTTCACCGGAAGATCGGCATGTTCCGTCTCCAACCGCAACAGGGCTCCCGAGCAAAAGAATTTGTCGCTCTTTGCGCCCTCGATCACGTTCTGGACCGGCAAAGACATCAGAGGGATCAGGCTGGCGGCTGTCTTGTTCAGGGCAATCAGCGTTCCGCCTTCCCGCGTGAATTCGCGCAGGTTCTCCAAGCCATCGTCGCCGATTCCGCCTGCGTATTGACCGGGGACGACGCCGACGCCAAAGCCATCGGTCAGTTGCTTGGCTGACAGATCCGGCAAGACGATCACGTCATAGCGGCTGCGCAGATCGGCCGCGCGCATGTCGCCGTTGTAAATGCTGGTTGGCTCGAATCCGTAGTTCTCGAGAATCCAGCGCGTCCATCCTTCGTCGATCGAGGGCGCCCAAGGCCGGTAGAGTCCGATGCGTGCTTTCTTGAGCGGCAACGTGTGTGCCGGGGCGACGACGGCCGTTGCGGAGACCGCGTACTTTTTGGTCAGCTCCGCAATCGAGGCGCGGCTAGTTCCGACAATTAGAAAAGCCCCGACCTCCGAGCCTTCCGCCGTCTTCACTGGATCCTGCGCAAGTGAGACGGAAGCTCCGGCCTGCAATGCTGCATTGACGAGCTGGAAAGACGCATTGGCCTTGTGGCTGATCGCGAAGACTGCGCCCGTGCCGTCGACCGAGGCTTCGGGCGCCTCCACTTTTTCGATCTTTGACATCAACGCGCGCTCGTCCGCGCCCAGTGGATCGGTGACGGAATCCACATTGACGCCCATCTGCAACGGCAGTGTCCATCCCGTTACGTCGTAGGGGAGATCGACAGCCTTCGAGGTTCCATTCTCAAGCGCATCGGGATAGCGCTGCCGCTCAAACAACTCCTTGGCCAGCGCGGAAAAAGGCTGATCCATCGGGATGACCCACGATCCGGCGGGATAGCTCACCCCGTTGGCCTTGAAGCCGCTCTTCGTCGCGTAGACATCAAGGCCGTTGTCGATCATCTTCTGCGCCAGCATCGCGGCCTCCGCAGTGTCATTTTGCTTGTCGCCGATGACGTAGGCGAACGGTGGCTCCTTGCTGAAGTGCTGAATGTTATCGCGCGCGGCCTGATAGCGGTTGTAGAGCAGCGTCTCGCGATTCTTCGCCGCAAGATCGAGCACCGACATGGAGCCACCGACCATATAGTCGACCGCATCTTTCAGATGCCACCAGCCGCCTTCCCACGGTGTTGAGTACATGCTCAGGGCGCGCAGGTCCTGATAGTTTTTGGGGAAATCGCGCACTGTATAGAAGTGTGGAGTTGCATATTCATAGAGCGCAGTCTCGGTGAAAAACGAAATCTCATTGCGGAAGACGTGGGCCCAGTCCGTGAATCCTGCGTACCAGTTGTCAAAGCGCGACTCGG
>Ga0182030_10019528_pt1 | contig 12883 bp, 13 predicted proteins | sample 812S3MmetaG_FD_121299 | JGI IMG/M metagenome (GOLD analysis project Ga0182030, IMG submission 121299) | Permafrost microbial communities from Stordalen Mire, Sweden - 812S3M metaG (Illumina Assembly) | ecosystem: Environmental > Terrestrial > Soil > Wetlands > Permafrost | place: Sweden... | reverse complement strand
TGGTGGGCCGCCCGGGTCTCGATCCCGGCACCTTGGGATTAAAAGTCCCCTGCTCTTCCCGATGAGCTAGCGGCCCCAAGCGTTACATCGTAGTTGAGTGAGGTCGCATACTTATCCGCGACTAAGTTTTGAGTGTGTCAGATTTTGACAATGAAAGCGTCACCGCGATTGAGACGACGCTAAATGACGTCGATCGTGCGCTCGAGCGATTGCGCGTCGGCACGTATCGGAATTGTCATGTGTGTAATACGCCGATTCCTGACGCGGCATTAATTGCGAATCCGTTGTTGGCCAACTGCCCGGCGCACCCCGAACTCGCGTAGTCTGCGTTTCAGCCGCTAAGTAAAAAACCCGGCGGGGACACCGCCGGGTTTTTGATATTAATGCGGGGCCTTACTTCTTGGTGGCCCAGAAAATTTCTGCGATACTGTCAATCTCGCTCAATAGGCGATCGGCCACCTCAACGTCCTGGGTCTTCTTTGCCTCACCGGCTGACTTGGTCGCGTTCCAAAACAGTTCGTGCAGGTTGGGGTATTGCTTCAGGTGCTCGGGCTTGAAGTAGTCGGTCCACAACACCCAGAGGTGGTGCTTGACCAGCTCGCAGCGCTCTTCCTTGATTAAGACGGCGCGAACTTTGAAGTCGGGGTCGCTTGACGCGGCGTACTTCTCCATGCAGGCCTTTACCGACTGCGCGTCGATCTTCGCCTGCGCCGGGTCGTAGACGCCACAGGGCAGGTCGCAGTGCGCTGAGACAACGAGCGGAGTCGTGGAGTCAAGCAGTGCATTGATACGTGAAAGAAGCGTCATGGCTTCCCCTTTCGATTCTCGGGGTCCTCGGAATAGACAAGGACCATTTCCTACTCCTCGCAGGTTAATCAGATTGCGAGGGTAGCGTTCACCCCGTGTCACGGATTGTGGAGCGCTTCTTCAAGCACGTCAGCGTGGACGGATCTTCGATGGTGCCCGCATACGTGCCGGGTGAGCAGTTGACAGTGATTCGCCGCTGGCGACGCGTACGCGTAGGCGACGTGGTCGTGCTTCGAGACCCTCGTGGAGAAGACCGTTGGATGCTGAAACGTTGCGTGGCCCGCACCGGCAAATGGCTCGATTTACGCGGCGATAATCCGATTGCGTCGACCGACTCACGTGAGTTTGGACCGGTGGCGGATCATGCGATCAAGTGGATAGTGCTGTCGCCCAAACCCGCGAAGGGGCAGAAATAGTGCAAAGACGATTTTAGAATCTCGCCGGTAGTCTTGCTAGATGGTTCGTCTCGCCGTTCTCTCGTATCACACCTCGCCGCTGGCCCAGCCCGGCACCGGCGATGGCGGCGGCATGAACGTCTACGTGCGCGAGTTGTCGAGCGCCTTTGCGCGGCTGGGCCACGAAGTCGACGTCTACACTCGGCGTGATAATCCTCAGGTGCACGACACCGTGCTCGTGGAGCCCGGATTTCGCGTGCATCACGTTACCGCCGGTCCGGCAACTGCGCTTGAGCGCGACGAGTTCCCGCTCTACGTTGATGAGTTCACCGACTCGGTAGCGACCTCGTTTCGATGTACCGGCACGCCCGACGCCATTCACGCCAACTACTGGTTGAGTGGACTCAGCGGACACCGCCTGAAACACGAGCTTGATATCCCCCTGATCATGACGTTCCACACCCTCGAACGAGTCAAGGCCGAGACCTTTGAAGACGAGTCCGAAGAGCGCGCCAAGCAAGAAGCCGCCATCTTCGCCTGCGCCGATGCGGTCCTCGCCAGTTGCGACGTCGAAGCCGAGCAGATAGTCCGCTTCTATAACGCAACGCCGTCACGGGTGCACGTGGTGCCGCTCGGCGTGCAACACGCGTTTTTTGCTCCGGGCTACCGGCCTCAGGCCCGTCGCGCCCTCGGAATCGACCCCGAGGCCACGATGTTGCTCTTTGTGGGACGCATCCAAGCGTTGAAGGGTGTGGACCTCGCGCTTGAGACGTTGATTGAGATGAGGAAGCGTGGGCACAATGCGCTGTTAGCCATCATTGGCGGGCCGTCGGGACCCGACGGCCGTGCGACGCTGACCCGATTGCACGACCGCGTGGCCCAGGTCGGCGTGATTGGTCAGGTTAGTTTTGTCGCCCCGCAGGCCCACCAGTTGCTGTCGACGTGGATGCGCGCAGCTGACGTCACGCTCGTGCCCTCGCGCTCGGAGAGTTTTGGTCTGGTGGCGCTCGAGTCGTCGGGTTGCGGCACCCCCGTAGTGGCGAGCGATGTCGGTGGTCTGAAGACGCTGATCGAGGCGGGCGTGAATGGTTTCTTGATCGAAGAGCGTGACCCCGCGGTGTGGGCGAGCGCGATTGAAGTCATACTCGATCCCGATCACTCAACTGCCATGTCTACGGGTGCGGTTCTGCTCGCACGCGAGTACACCTGGCGGGCGGCGGCCGAGTCCCTGGCCGACCTCACCGAACGATTGGCGCTGTCCTCGCTGCTTCGCTGCTAGCTGTGACGACCGCGCCCATTGCCGACGGGGACGCCGCCGAACGTCTCAACGAAGTGGTGAATGAGTGGGGCCGCCAGTGGCGCGCAGGCGGGATGCTTGGCGAAATTGAGCATCACGAGTCACCTGATGACAAGGGCCATTTCCATTGGCTCATTCGACTTCACGGGGACGAGAAAGACGTCATCACCGTCTGGCTCTCGTTACGTCAGCGAACAGTGCACGTAGAAACTGAGTTGATGCCCGCCCCCGAAGAGAATCACGAGGAGCTCTATCGCTACATGCTGGTCAAAAACGCGGAGATGCGAATCCTGCACGTGGCGATCGGGCCGGAAAATGGGATCTTCCTAATGACGGCAATACCGGTGGGCGAGATGAGTCTCGAGCGCCTTGATGAGTTGGTCGGGGCCACCATGACCTACGTCGACGAAATCTTTCCGACCGCCATGACCATGGGCTACGGATCGCTCTATCGGCGCCGCAAGAAATAGTAAGCCGTGACGACAGGTAGCGTTGCGACATGGCGTGTCGACTCATTGTCATTGGCGGCGGGCGAATTGGCTCGGCTCTGACGGCGGGCCTGCTCGACGCGTCGTGGTGTGCGCCCGAGCAGATGGCCATTGTCGAGGTTTCGAGCGAACAGCGTGTTTCACTGATCGAACAGTTCCCTGATGTCGTAGTCAGCGCATCAATTCAGTCCGATCACGTTGATCACGATACGGGCGTACTGCTCTGTGTCAAGCCCGATCACGCCGAAAGCGCCGCTCGCAGCGTCGGCGAAGCTGGGGTCACGCGGCTGCTCTCGGTGGTCGCTGGCCTTTCGTGCGCGCGCATCGAAGCGGTCTTTCCCGGGCCGGTCGCCGTCATCCGCTCAATGCCCAACACGCCGGTGCTCGTTCGCAAGGGCGTGAGTGCGATCGCCGGGGGATCGTTTGTCACCAAGGACGACCTCGACTGGGCTGAGACGATTCTCAGCGCGGTGGGATTGGTCGTGCGCGTCACGGAACGCAATATTGACGCGGTGACCGGCCTTTCCGGTTCGATGCCGGCCTATCTCTACCTGGTCGTGGAGTCGCTCATCGACGCCGGTGTCCATCAAGGACTCACCCGAGAAGTGTCGCGACAGTTAGTTGTCGGCACTTTCGAGGGCTCGGCGGCACTGCTCGCCCAAACCGGCGAGTTGCCGGAGGAACTGCGCGCCCAGGTGACGTCGCCGGGAGGCACTACCGCGGCGGGACTGCGAATGCTTGAGGGCCGTGCCGTGAGGGCCGCCTTCCTCGAAGCGGTCGCTGCCGCCACCGAGCGCAGCCGCCAGTTGGGACGCTAGGCACAACTACTACTGTGGGGCCATGGCGACTCCGCGTCTTCGAACGAGGAAACTTTCTGAGCCGACCATTTCGCGCCTCCCGGTCTACCAACGCATCGCCGAAGGATGGATGGCCCGCGGCATCAACCGGATTGACTCCAAACAGATAGGGGAGTTGGCCGGCGTCACGGCGACCACCGTTCGCCGAGACCTCGCCGGCCTGGGATCACTGGGCACCCGCGGTGCCGGGTACGACACCAGTGTGCTTAGCGAACGAATCGGCGACGCGCTCGGACACGATTTGCACTACGACGTGGTGGTCGTCGGCGTGGGCAACCTCGGCAGAGCGCTTGTGAATTCTGCACATTTCCTCATCCGCGGCGCTCAGCTCGTGGCCCTCTACGACGCCGACCCCGCCGTGATCGGTACCGAAATCGGCGGCCACATCGTGCGCTCGATCAGTGAGCCAATGGTGAACGCGACGGTGGGCGTTCTGTGCGTACCCGCGAGCGACGCGCAAGCGGTGAGCGAGTTATTGGTCGGAGCAGGAATCCACGCACTGCTCAATTTCGCGCCCCAAGTACTCAATGTCCCATTGGGCACTGCAGTCCACTACGTTGACTTTTCCATAGAACTACAGATTTTGATGTACCACCTGAATAACGGCACCGGACCCTTAGGGGGCGGTGTCTTGCACTCGTTGGGTATCGCTAGGGTGAATGCCACACGAGGGGCGTAGTTTTTTGAACGCCACGGAGGCGCAGTGACACTTATTTCTGTTGGCGTTGACCACGAGCACGCCTCGTTGGCGTTCCTCGAACGAACCACCGTGCTCGAACGCGACTGGAGCAAGGTATTGCGTTCGCTCGTGAGTCATCGCAATATTCACGAGGCCGTTTTCGTCTCGACGTGCTTGCGCACCGAAGTTGTCGCCGTGGTGGACCGTTTTCATGGGGCGATTGAAGAGATCACCACCACGCTGTGTGAGATGACCGGTCTCGTCGCCAGCGATTTTGAGGACCACCTCACGGTCCATTTTGATCGCGGCGTCGCCACCCACCTCTTCAGCGTCGCCGCCGGGCTCAAGTCCGTGGTGCCGGGTGAGTTCGAAATCCTCGGACAACTTCGTCGCGCGCTCGATCTGGCGAGCGATGAGCAAACGGCCGGCGCCGAACTGACCGAACTGTTCCGTCGCGCCATCACGACCGGACGACGCGTGCGCGCCGAGACCGGGATCGCCCGCGGCACCACCAGTTTCGCCCAGGCCGCCGTGTCGATGGCCCTCGAAGAGTTGGGTGACCAGTTGAATGGCGCCGACGTCGTCGTGGTGGGGGCCGGACAGTTGGCGACCGGCATCGTTAAGAGTCTGCTCGCCAGCCCTCGTCAAATCGCCCGATTGACGCTCAGTAACCGGACGATCACCAAAGCGCAGCACTTACGCGACTCGGTGCACGACGATCGACTGACGATTGCTCCTCTGGAGGAATTCATTGACTACACCGCGTCGGCGCGACTGATCTTCGTGGCGGTTGAAGTGGCGACGCCACTGGTGACGCGCGACCAGCTGGAGCATTGCTCACAGCCGCTGCTGGTGGTGGACCTCGGTTTGCCCAGGGCCGTCGATGGCGACGTGGTGGGCCTGGCCAACGTTCGCAAGGTCGACATCGGTGACCTTCGTTCACGAGTTGAACTCGCACTCGATGATCGTCACGGGGCGGTCGAAGAGGCTCGTCAAATTGTGCTCGATGACGTAGAGAAGTTCCTGGACGATCAGCGCGAGCGCGGTGCGGCCGCCATCGTGAGTGAATTGCGTGAGTACTTTGACGAAGTGGTCGCCAGTGAAATGAAGCGCCGTGAGCACGATCTGGTCGACCTCAGTGACGAGCAACGCGACGTCGTGCGGTCGTTGCTGCGTTCCGTCGTGGCCAAGATCGCGCACCGGCCAACGGTGGCCCTGAAGGACGCCGCCGGTATGGATCAGGGAATTCGACTGACTGAGGCCACTCGCAATCTGTTTGATCTATGAGCGAATTGCGCCTGGCCACCCGGCGCTCCCCGCTGGCGCTCATTCAGGCCGGATTCGTCCGAGATCATCTGCGGGCCCACGGTATTGACGCGCAGCTCGTGCACATAGAGACGAGCGGAGACATTCACGCTGACGTACCGCTCTCGATTCTGGGCGGCCAGGGCGTCTTCGCCATTGAAATCCAACGCGCCGTGTTAGATGGCGACGCGGACGTCGCCGTGCACAGCGCCAAGGACCTTCCGAGCGAGACACCTGCGGGCTTGGTGCTCGCCAGTGTTCCCGAGCGTCGTGATGCCGCCGACGTGCTGGTGGGGCGTTCGTTGGCCGGGCTCGGCCCGGGTGCGACGGTGGCGACCGGATCACCCCGTCGACGGGCGTTACTCCTCGAGCGACGCCCGGACCTGCAAATCGTGGGACTGCGCGGGAATATGGCGACGCGGTTGGCTCGCGCGGGTCACGACGGAATAGACGCGGTGGTGACGGCGGCGGCGGCACTGGAACGATTGGACAAGAGCAACACGGTCGCCGAACGCCTGGACACCGAGTGGTTCGTACCCCAGGTCGGTCAGGGAGCGCTGGCCCTAGAGGCTCGTGTCGATGACACTGAGACCATCGCGACCCTGGCCAAAATTACCGACGCGGACGCGTTCGAATCGGTCAAGGCCGAGCGAGCGTTCCTATGCGAATTAGGGGCCGGATGTTCGATCCCGGCCGGTGCGTACGCCACGATGTCCAACGGCGTCATTTCGTTGCGCGGTGTCATGTTGGCCGGCGATGGTAGTCGCAGTGTCCGCGGCTCGGTTGAGGGCCGTGATCCCGCGCTGCTCGGTGTCGCACTCGCGCGACAGCTGCGCGATGATGATGGCGGTGGCGAACTGCCGGGCTGGGAGGGCTGATGAAGGTGGCGTTAACGAGGGAAGCCGGTCGCAATGACGAAGCGCGCGCGTGGCTACCGGCCGACGCGGACGTGGTCGAGGTCCCGCTCACCACTACGAATTACTTTGCCATCGACGAGGTGACTCGCCATCTTCAATCAACTCCGGACTATGGGAACTTCGAAGCGCTTGTCGTGACGAGTCGGCGTACGGCTGACTACGTACATGCGGCCCGCGCCGCGCTTGTTGAAGGGGCCGACGTGCTGAGTGTGGGGCCAGCGACGACGCGCGCGATGTTTCACCGCGGCATCGCGGTGTCGGGAGAGGCGCCAACGGGACTCGAGTTGGCGGCGTTGATTTCCAGGGGCCCCGTGCTCATGATGGGCGCCGCGCAGATGCGCGAGGAGTTGCCCGCTGCGTTGCGCGACCGCCAGTTGTCTGTGACGCAGCTGGCGTGTTACGAAACGCTGCCCGCCGAACTCAGCCAGCAACAGGTTGAATTGCTGTTCGAAGCCGACGTGATATTGATTGGCGCGCCGTCGGCCTGGTCACTGGCGCGCGACATTGTCGCCGACGCGGCATGGGTGATTGTTCCCGGGACTTCAACCGGCGAAGTGGTCTCGCTCGATCATCCGCGGGTGTTGGTGGGCTGGGGACCTTCACTGTGTGAAACCCTGGCCACGTTCAATCTCTGAGGCCCGAGAAGGATTTTCGACACTAGTAATAAGGTGTAAAGGTGTTTCCCGCCGAACGACCTCGCCGACTTCGCCGCACGGAGGCGCTGCGCCGATTAGTCGCCGAAACCGCGCTCGCGCCTGACGATCTGGTCGCGCCGCTCTTTGTGGTTGAGGGTCTCACTGAGGCCCGGCCGATCGATTCTCTGCCCGGTCAGTTCCAGCATTCGCTCAGCTCGTTGCTCGACGAAGTTCGAGCCCTGCAGGCGGTCGGCGTTGGCGGCGTGATTCTTTTCGGCGTGCCGTCCAAGAAGGACGAATTTGGCAGCGGCGCCTACGACCACGACGGCATTGCCCAGATCGCGTTGCGAAGGCTGCGTGATGAATTTGGCGACGAACTGGTGCTGATGGCCGACCTTTGCCTCGACGAATACACCACCCACGGCCACTGCGGGGTGGTGCGTGGCGACGGCACTGTCGACAACGACGCGACCTTGCAGTTGTACGCGCAAACCGCGGTCGCCCAGGCCGAGGCCGGTGCCGCGGTCGTGGCACCGAGCGGGATGATGGACGGGCAAGTCGGCGCTATTCGTAGCGCCCTGGACGGGGCCGGATTCGACGAGACGATCATCCTGGCCTACACGGCCAAGTTCGCGAGTGGTCTTTATGGCCCGTTCCGCGACGCGGTGCAAGTAGAAATTGCCGACGGAGGCAACCGCCGCTCCTATCAGCAGGACTCGCGCAATCGTCGAGAAGCGATCCGCGAAGCCCGAGCCGACGTGGAACAGGGCGCCGACATCATCATGGTGAAGCCGGCCATGACGTACCTGGACATCGTCGCCGACTTTCGCGCGGCCCTCGATGTGCCCCTCAGCGCGTACCACGTGAGCGGGGAGTACGCCATGGTCAAGGCGGCGGCGGCCAACGGCTGGATCGACGGCATGGCGGTCGCCATTGAACAGCTCACCGCGATCCGACGGGCCGGTGCCGACTTCGTGCTGACGTACTTCGCCCGCGAGGTCGCTGAGGAGCTTGGCCGTTGACGGGTTCTAACCAGTCGTGGTTTGAACGCGCGCAGCAAGTGATTCCTGGCGGTGTTGATTCGCCCGTGCGTTCATTTCGCTCCGTCGGAGGCACGCCGTACACCGTGGTGTCCGGCAGCGGTGCGTACGTCGAGGACGTAGAGGGAACCCGTTACCTTGATTACGTCCAGTCCTACGGCGCCTCGATTTTGGGCCACGCCCATCCCGAGGTCGTGGCGGCGTTGCACGTTGCCGCGGCTCGGGGCACGACGTTTGGCGCACCGACGCCGGGAGAGGTCCAACTCGCCGAAGTGATGACCGCTCGGGTACCCGGTCTCGAGCAGGTGAGGTTGGTCTCTTCTGGTACCGAAGCCGTGATGAGCGCGGTACGCCTGGCGCGCGGCGCCACGGGCCGCGACAAGATCCTGAAGTTTGACGGCTGCTATCACGGACACTCTGACGCGCTGCTCGTGGCGGGGGGAAGCGGCGTCGCCCAGATGGGACTGCCGGGATCGGCCGGTGTCACCGCCGGTGCCGTTGGTGACACCATCGTCGCGCCGTACAACGTCGTGCCCACGCTCGACGACACCGTCGCCGCGGTGTTGGTCGAGCCAGTCGCCGCCAACATGAATCTCGTGGCCCCGAACGACGGGTTCCTCGCGGGACTTCGTCGTGAGTGCGACCGCGTCGGGGCGCTGCTCATCTTCGACGAGGTCATCACCGGTTTTCGCCTGGCCCTCGGCGGGGCGCAGGAGTTTTTTGGCGTGACGCCGAACATCTGGTGCTTCGGGAAAGTCATCGGGGGAGGGCTGCCGGTGGGCGCCTTCGGCGGATCTCGCGAACTACTTCGTCACTTGGCGCCGCTCGGACCGGTCTACCAAGCGGGCACGCTCTCGGGCAATCCTCTGGCGACCGCCGCCGGGTCCACGGTCTTAGAGATGCTCACACCGGGCGATTACGAGGATTTAAGCGCGCGCGTTGCGACCTTCGCCGACGATCTGTCCGAGGCCATTGTCTCCACCGGGCTCTATGCGGCCACGCCGGTGGTCGGCCCGCTGATGGGACTGTATCTCTCTCGCACGCGGTTCTCGCCACCCACCGATTTCGCCGAGGCCAAGGTGCTGTGCGAGAACGGACTGTACGGTCCGTTCTTCCACGCCATGCTGGAGCGCGGCGTGGCCCTCGCTCCCGGGGCCTACGAAATCCTCTTTGTCTCGCTCGCGCATAGCGATGACGATCTCGCCCGTACAGTTGAACTGGCGGCGCAGTGCGCACAAGTGGTGGCGAGGTCATGAGTCCGACAATTCGATCAGAAGGCTGGGCGGTCCGTCCGAGTTTCGTGCCCTACGGACCAACCGCACCCGTGACCCTGCTCTGCGACGACGTGGGCCTAACCCAGTTGGCGGGAGAGCCGGCCGTTGTCTGGCAGACGCCGTGGGCTGAATTGGCCAACATCCAACTCGTGCGATTCGCTCGGGGCATGGCGCTGTTCGCGACCACCGGTGGCGTGCGCTACTGCTGGCGCACTGCGAGTCGCACGGACTACGAACAACTGAGTGCAATCGTGGCGGCCCACGGCGGATTAGTGGTTCGCCAAAAAAGACGCGGCATGGTCTACGCGGTGGTCGTGGCCGTCTTGGTTGCGTCGCTCGCCGGTGGACTCGCCGCCTGGTTCACGGGGCGCAATTCTGGCGCGAGCGAAGCCGCCGACGCCAGCGCCATAAATCTGACGTTGCGGGATCTGCCGAGCACGTTTTCCACCACCGGCCTGACGGCGCTGCAATCGCTGCTCCCACCCAGTACGCCGACGGTCGCCACCACCACAACCACCTCCAAACCAGCGCCGCTCGACCCCAAGTTCGCGAAGATTGTCAAGGTGTTCGACAGGTGCATGGGGGTGTCGAACGCCAAGGACCGCGTGTACGGCGCCGCGGGCCAGGTGCCGCTCTATCAAGAGACGTCCAAGTTCTTCACGTCTCGTCAGTTCAACGGCATCCAGATCGGTTCAACGGCGCAGTACTACAACACTCCCGTCAAGGTGCAGAAGGACACGGCGGAAATGTCCGAGAAGCCCTTTGGCAGTTGTTTCGTCCAGTCGCAGGCCCTGATCTTGAAGAATTACGAGCAAGCCTCATCGAACACCAACACGGTCAGTTACCGACCCAAGACGTACGAAAAAGGTTGGTCGCGCGGTGGGGTGACGGAATTGTCGCTGCCGAACGTTCCCGGCAAGTTGCACCTCGTCATGGTGGAGATCACGCACGGCCACTACGAAGTGACGTTGGCGGCGCTCGTCGCCTCGTGGCCCAAGACCCGACCGTTCATCTCCGGCCTCGCGAGCGTGTTGTTATCACGCATGATTTCCACGTCGTCATCGGCCACGTGACGCGTTTACTGCGTCGGGAGTTGACGGGGCTTCTTGTGTGAATGTGTTGTATCCCTGGGAGTCAACGGTGTATCCGACGATGGTCTGCGCTCGCGTCCCCAGTGAATGAATAACAACATGCTCAGCACGACGTAGGCCACCCACACGATGATCTGCAGTACCGTCGGACGCTCGGCGTATCCCAACAACGAGTGCAGCACGTCACCGAGGCTCGACGATTCGGTCACGACGCCGCTGGAATTCCACACCACGTGGGTCCCGAAGGGCAACCAACGCAGTTGCTGAAGATTCTCTACCGCGTCGGCCAGTAGCCCCGCCGCAAAGAGCATTAACACCAATCCGAGAACTTGGAAGAACCGTCGCAAATTGAGCTTCGCGCCCAACTTGTAGATGGCGAAAGCAATTGCGAGCGCGCACAGTAGCCCGAGCACGGCACCGACCAGCAGCAGGTTGCCGTGGACCGGAGTCGCCGCCTGTCGCGAACTCGCGAAGATTATGGCGAGCGTAAAGACCATGGTTTCGAGTCCTTCGCGGCCGACCGCTTGGAAGGCCAACAGTGCTAATCCGACCCGACTGCCCTTGGAGAGTGCCGCCTCGCTACGTCGTTCCAGGTCTTTGGACATGTGCCGCGCGTTCTTGTGCATCCAAAACGTCATGAAGGTCAAGACCCCGGCGGCGATGACGTACGTCGCGGTCTCGAAGTAGGTCTGCACATTCGAGCCGTCGTAGTGCTTGATGAGAAAGTAGGCGGCAATGCCGCCGACCACTACCAAGACGAACGCCGCCGCGATGCCAAGCCACACGTCGCGGAAATGCTGGCGTTTGTCGATCCGGGCCAGGTAGGCCAAGAGGATCGCCACGATCATGGAAGCTTCGATACCCTCGCGCAGGAAGATGACGAACGTAGGTATCACGAGCTAACGATTCGTTTGGTGGCGAATAATCATCCCGGTCAGGCTAACCGTCCGGCGCCAGCGGGCACACGCGAGGGTACAGCTACGCAACGTCCTTCTGGTCGCCGGAATTCCGATCGCCGAGCAGCATGGTGTAAGCCTGTTCGGGGATGACGTCGGCCAGTCGCGAGAGTGCGCGGTAGCCAACTTCGGCCGGTCCTTTCTTGTCGTTGCGCATGAGGTTGGCCATGATCGTGAGCAGTTCGCGCATCAGGGGCTCAACGCGAAGTCCGACGCTGAGGCACACTGTCAAGATCCTCGGCTCGGAGATGAGTCGCACGAAGGCGCGAGCCACTTTGTAGTAATCGCCGTACGCCCCTTCGAGACGTTCGTCGTAGAGGGCCAGGATTGAGGGGTTATCGGACACTAACGCTTCACCGAGCACACCGGCGGCGAGGCGACCCGTCTCGTAACCGTAGGCAATGCCTTCACCATTGAAGGGATTGACCGTACCGGCGGCGTCGCCGATCATCATCGTGTTGGCACCGACACGCGGGCCAATGGCAAGTCCCATCGGCAGTCGACCGCCAGTTGGCGGGCCGCACGAGGTCGCCTCACTGAGTCCCCACGCGTCGGCCGTTTGGGCGACGAAATACTCCTGGAGCTTGGTGGTGTTGACGCCCTTCCACGCGCCGTCCGTCGAGAGCAGTCCCACGCCGACGTTGACGCGGCCGTCGCCCAGGGGGAATATCCATCCGTAACCCGGCACCACGGCGCCGTGCGGGTCACGGATGTCTAAGTGCGAATCAATCCACGGTTCGTCGTGTCGGTCACTGGTGTAATAACCGCGCAGCGCCATGCCCATGGGCCAGGAGCGGTTGCGCGTCGTGCCGAGGTCTCGACCCAGGCGCGAATTCTGTCCGTCACCGATCACCAGGTAACGGCCCCGGATCTCAGCCGTGGTACCCGTCGACTTTTCTTTCACCACGACGCCGGAGGCGCCCAATAGTCCACCATTTAATGAGTCGGTCGCTTCGAACAGGCCCACCGCTTCAACACCGTTCAGTAGCACGGCACCGGATTCCTCGGCCCGTTGGGCCACGAGACCATCGAGATTAAAGCGCGTGATGGTGTAGCCGTAGTTGGGAAATATCGGGTGTTCGGGCCAGTTCAGTTCCAACGAGGCTCCAAATCCGAAGGCGCGCAGCCCACTGTACCGGTGG